>Ga0102953_1000870_pt1 | contig 19883 bp, 16 predicted proteins | sample SalPon2A_C_D2_MG_FD_78509 | JGI IMG/M metagenome (GOLD analysis project Ga0102953, IMG submission 78509) | Soil microbial communities from South San Francisco under conditions of wetland restoration - Salt Pond MetaG R2A_C_D2_MG | ecosystem: Environmental > Terrestrial > Soil > Wetlands | place... | reverse complement strand
TGTCGATGGCTGTGAGCATATCTTTGCTGTCGCAGTACTGATCAATCCCATCGGCGTAAATTTCAGAGGCGCCGGGGTGTATCGTAGGATCAGTGTCATCGCAGTCGTCAGCACTGCCGCCGCAGAGTGATCCGAGAGCGGAATATCCGTCCCCGTCTTCATCGATTTCTGCACAGGGAGCAAAGGCCATAGCGGCAATGTTGTCAAAGGTGATCGTTCCGCTGGAGATGGTAATTGAACCAACAATTCCCGTTGTTGAAGACTTGCTCGAAAAAGAACAGTCATCAAACCCGCCCTCAAGGACAACAGACAGATCGCCATAAAAGTTTACATCTTCTTCAAAAGAGCCAGACGCAAGCTGAAGTGTAATCGAATATAAGGTGCCGTCATTAACGGCGTAATTGTACGCGTCCGTAATGTTGGAATGGGTCGAGCCATCCTCGAGCAGTTTGACCGCCGGGCTACATATGGGGGTTGTATAACCCTTGGTGGCTAAAAGAAACAGCATGCCAAAGCATGTCATGGTGACGGAAAGAATTTTAAACCTTTTCATGATGAGTATCCCCTTTCTTATCTGAGTACTATGTAAAGTCGATTTGTTCCAAATATGAACAAGTGTCTGTAAAGACTGGCATATTAAGTAGCAATAAATATGCCGTTTCGCCCAAAAAGAGGAATGTTTTGTGGAAAAATATATACGTTCTTAACGGTATGTTACATGGTTATAGCGAATAGTTATCAGAAAGCTCAAGAGTTTATTTCAAAATATGTGCATATACTAGCTATATAGCCTCAAATAATATGGGGATATCACCGATATTGTTCAGAGGACAGTTGCCAACGACTTGAGTAAAGGCAGCTTAAACAATGAAGGTGCAATCCACTTATAAAACTGAACAGGGCTGTTCAAATAACCGGAGTCACCTCTTTATTTTTTGGCTTGAGAAATATGGTTAGAGAAAGTATCAAGCGTATATCGTCTTAAAAAATACCAGTGCTGAATTTCTTTAATGATCATGAAATCCGATACCTTTTCTATTTACATTGCCCTTGCCAAAACCCGGCTCAGCCTTATGCTTGCTGCCTCCGCTTTCGTCGGCCATAGTATTGCTGCACAGGGCAGGTGGAATATGCAAACATTGCTGATTTTTACGGGAGTTTTTCTGTTGGCCGGCGGGGCGGCCATAATTAATAATATTCAGGATAGAAAGATAGACAGGCAAATGGATAGGACCAGCAAGCGTCCTCTGCCCTCGGGGTCTGTCTCTGTGCGGCAGGCTATCTTACTTGCCTGTGGACACTTTCTGGTTGCAGTCCCTTTGTTTTGTCTTCTATCGCATCACTCTCTGGCGCCTGCTCTTTTGGGTTGTCTGGCTATTGTCTTGTATAACGGCATTTATACTCCGTTAAAGCCAAGGACAGTGTGGGCAATTGTTCCGGGCAGTATCTGTGGAGTGTTGCCGTTATTAATTGGCTGGTATGCGACGGGAGGCAGCGCTCCTGTGCAGCAGATAGTTCTTTTGGCTATGATTGTCTGGATGTGGCAGTTTCCCCATTTCTGGCTGAAAATGATGAGTTTCTCGAGGGATTATTCAGGTAGGGAGACTTTGCTGGCCTACTGCTCCCCAGAGCAAGTGGATATGTTCATTGTTGTCTGGACAGTTTCCTTTGTGATTCTAACCTTGGCTGCTCCCCTGTACGGGGTGATCTCTTCTGCTGCAGGATTTACAATGATTGTTGTGCTGGCTTTTTTTATGGTCGGCCTGACCTGGTTTGTCCTGTTAAAGAATACGACAGGGGGGAGGTATCAGTGGCTGTTTGCTGCCCTGAACTGTGCCTTGTTTCTTTTTATGATGATCAGTGTGTCAGACAATGTTGCTGCCTGTGTCTTGAACAACTTCAGATGAGGTAAGAAAAATGGAAGAACTTTTCAACAAAACATGTGAGCCATGTAAAGCTGGTGGGTTACGATTGAATGATCAGGAAATTAAGGAGTTGTTGAACCAGGTACCGGGGTGGTCGGTTATCGAGGTTGACACGGTTTCCAGGCTGCAGAAAGAGTATTTGTTTAATAATTTTAAACAGGCGCTTGAGTTTACCAATAAAATTGGTGATGCTGCAGAGCAGAACGGGCACCACCCGGTTCTGGTTACTGAGTGGGGGAAGGTTTCAGTCAGTTGGTGGACACACAAGATTGGCGGGTTGCACACCAACGATTTTATTATGGCAGCGAAATCAGACAAACTTGCAGGTTAACTGCGAGTTTGTCAAATCTGATGCACTCTTTGAAGTGTAATCCAGGCAGGAATCGACTCACGAATGCCAGCACCTAAGGCTGCCAGAGGAGAAAAGCCTTGATGAACGGGTCGATATTCCCGTCTAATACGGCATCTACATTGCCAATTTCACAGTTGGTACGATGGTCTTTGGCCAGGCGGTAGGGCTGCAGAACATACGACCTGATCTGACTTCCCCAGGCGATTTCCTTTTTGTCTCCATGAAGTTCCTGCTGCTGGCTCTTTTGCAGCTGCTTTTCCCGTTCATACAGTTGGGCCTTGAGCATCTTCATGGCAATGTCCTTGTTGCGGTGCTGGGACCGTTCATTTTGGCACTGGACCACTATCCCGGATGGAAAATGGGTGATCCGGATCGCCGAACTGGTTTTGTTGACGTGCTGGCCCCCTGCACCGCTGGCCCGGTAAGTGTCGATTCGTAAATCTTTATCGTTGATATCAACCTCGATTTCATCATCCAGCTCCGGAAAAATAAAGACAGAAGCAAATGAAGTATGCCTTCTTTTGTTGGTATCAAAGGGAGAGATTCGTACAAGGCGATGGATGCCCATTTCGGAACGCAGATAGCCGTAGGCATACTTACCGGTGATCATAATGGTGACACTTTTGACACCGGCTTCGTCGCCGGGCAGGATGTCGAGAATTTTAGTGGGAAAACCTTTGTTCTCTGCCCAGCGCAGATACATGCGAAGAAGCATGTCGGTCCAATCCTGGGCTTCGGTGCCGCCGGCGCCGGCATTGATGGAGAGCAAAGCATTACAGGTGTCATGTTCTCCGGAAAACATGCACTCAAGTTCGCAGGAGGAAATTTGGGCCGTTAAACTGTCGGTGAGGGCGTCAGCTTCTTTTTCTGTCTCTGGGTCGCCTTCCTCTCTGGCAAGTTCATGGAGCAGCTGTGCCTCTTCCAAAGCGCTAAATGAGTCTTCCCACGTGTCGATGGATTCCTGTAGCAGGCCCATTTTTTTCTGGGTCTGTGCGGCCTTTGACGCATCATCCCAAAAATTGGGGGAAAGGGTTTGTTTCTCCAAAATAATAAGGTCTTCTTTTTTCTTGTCTAAGTCAAAGATGGCTCCGGAGTGAAAGTAGGCGCTCTTTTAAATCTTCTAATTTCTGCATCAGTTCTGTTGCCATGTGTATTCCCTATCAATGATTTCAGTACGTTATAGTCTGATTTTTTGTGATGAAATATGTTGGTGCCTGGTACTTCTGTTGCCGGCTACAATACCATACAAGACGATAAGGCTCAATAGAATGAGACAGATTGGCTGGAAGGTATAGCCAAAACGGTCGAACACAGATTGGCTGTTCATAATCGGAAGATTCTGGACCAGAAACAGTTGTTTGAAGATAGGAGACGCTTCAATGATTCTACCTAGAGGATCGATAAAACAACTGATGCCGGTGTTGGCTGCACGTGCCAGACTGCGCCTGTTTTCCACGGCACGAAGCACAACCATGGACAGTTGTTGATAGGGCGCACTTGAGATGCCATACCAGGCGTCGTTCGTGAGGTTTATAAGTATGTCGGCCCCAGAGTCTGTTCTGCTTTTGGCGAGAGAAGAGAAGATGCTTTCAAAGCAGATAAGTACGCCAAGTTTCGCTGTCTTGCCTTCGAGAGCCGCAGGTGAGCGACCTGGAGAGAAATTGCCCATGGTATGGGCAATTGGCAGAGTGCCGAGAAGTTTTTGCAAGGGTACATATTCACCAAAAGGCACCAGGTGCTGTTTGTCGTAGCGCTGCATCGTCTTGTGTTGTTTGTCGGTTATTAAAAAGGCGCTGTTAAAGTACTCTGTCGGGTCGACTGCAGTCATAGAATAGGACGGCGCGCCGGTAAGAATCTGGGGTGAAGACGGCAGGGAGGCGAAATCCTGGATTTTGTCTAATAGCGGGCTGTCTGCTGGAAAAAAAGGAAGGGCTGTTTCCGGCCAGATGGCAAGATCAATGGCTTGTCGCGCTACAGCCTGTCTGGTTAGGTTCAGGTATGTTTCAACAGCTTTTTCCGTGCCGGTGGCGGACCATTTTTCGCCCTGATCAATATTCCCCTGCATGACAGCTGTTGTGACAGTCGGCGCCTTGGCAAGCAGAGAGTTAAGCTGCTCTATGCGTATTGTGCCGTAGATAATGGCGCTACTGACCAGCAGAATGGCCAGCAGGCGGGAAGAACGGCGGAAAATAAAATTTTTCCTGGTAGTAAACAATGAGGTCTCCCGGCAGAGGAAGGAGGCCGCCAGGGCATTGATCATGACAATTAAAAAGGTAATTCCCGAGTGTCCTGTAAGGTCTGCAACCTGGATGAGAAACGGTGTTTTAAATTGCGAGTAGCCAAGGTCCAGCCAGGGAAAACCCGTGAAGAGCCAGGCCCTGATCAGGTCAAGTCCTACCCAGATAATGGGCGCTGATATGACAACTGGCAGCAGGTTTCTGGTTGCTGATAAGGTGGCGGCAAAACCGGCAACATACAGAGCCATATAGACCGCCAGGCCCAGCAGTGCCAGGATGGCAACGGGCAGGGGCAAACCGCCATAGCGTCCCAGAGCGATAACAACCCAGTAAAGCAGGGCGGTATTATAAAGAAGACCACTGAAAAACCCCAGTCCGGCAGCTGTTGAGATCGAAATATTGTTGGAGAGGCACACTCGGATCAGTGGGACAAGGGCAATCCACATAATTGGGGCAAAGAACCATTGCCCCGGTGAGGCAATGAACAGTAACAGGGCAGAGAGCACTGCGGCAAAATAATATCTGGGTCCTTGTCTGATTTTGATCATTTTTAATTACAGATTCTAACTGCAATGCAGGTAATGTCGATGTCAGCTAAAAAGTGAGAAATCTAACTACCAGAGTTGTCGGCAATAATCAGTCTTTTCGAATTTTGACAGCTAAAATCCGGCGCGACGAAGCCGAGATGACTTGCACGGTAATCTCATTGATTGTGATGGTTTCTCCTACCTCTGGAAGGTGGCCGAGTTGATGAATCACCAGTCCACCGATTGATTCATAGGGCCCTTCCGGAAGGCTGGTGTTGAAATGCTCTTCAATATCTTCAATATCAATTTTTCCGTCGGTCAGGACAGTTGAACGATCAATGACCTTCCAGCGGACTTCTTCTTTGTCTGATTCGTCACTGATTTCACCAACAATCTCTTCGAGTATGTCCTCAAGTGTCACCAGGCCACGGACACTGCCAAACTCATCGGTGATAATCGCCATGTGGACTTTATCTTTTTTAAATGTCCTTAATAACTGCATAATTTTATCATTTTCCATTGCAAATAAGGGTGGCAGTTTGACTATGTCACTGGCGTGTAGGGAAAGATCAGTACAACTGCAGTGGTAGAGAAGGTCTTTTGCGTGGATGATTCCGATAATATTATCCGGTGTATCAAGAAAAACAGGTATCCTGGTGAAACCTTTTTCAGAAATGGTTGCGATTATTTCAGAAATTGTGGCCGAGGAAGGGGCACACACCATTTCGGTTTTAGGGGTCATAATTTCTTTGGCCAGGGTTTCACGAAACTCGAAAATCGAGTTGATCATTGCACCTTCCTGGGAAGAAATCAGTCCAAGTTCTTCGCCGTCTTCAAGGAGTTCCTGGATTTCCTGCTCAATGTCTTCGGCAGTGTCCGGTGTTTTTGCCAGGCCGATAAGCTGAAGAAGTCGGCGTATGAGATGGGGCTCATTGGCTTCGGGGGGCGCGTATTTTTCCATGTAGAAGTCGTCGATTAGAATTGATGGTCTCGCAGTTAACCTGCTTTGACAGGAAACGAAAACTCACTCGACATCCCCGGGACACTATGTAAGTAGTTGATTTTACATGGTGGCGATGGGGCTATTGAGGCTTTTTGCTCGTTTGTCAAAATTGGCTATATATAAAAAAATGAGGAACCTGTTATTCTTTGATTTCGTTGCATATAAGTATGAAGCTATGGATAAAAGGTCAAGGTGGAAATAAAATAAATTGACGCATTTAGCTAAACTCAGTATATCACGGCACATTTTTGTTGCTTAGTTAAGTCGTTTTGCAGTTAAATTACCGACATTGCCTGGATCTCTGGTTTGAATGTTTAGCTTTTGTTTCTTTTATGGTATGTTAGCTTCGCGTGCTGCACAGAGGCAGTGCGAATCCTTGGTTATCGGCCATTGATCATCGACGGATACCTGGCTTGTGCCAGTGCTAACGTACAGGCATTCATGGTTTTTAACAAAATGCGCAATCCTGTGCATCATAGAATAATATACATTGATGAAAGATAAAATACTTATTGCCAATCGTGGTGAAATTGCCGTCCGGATCATGAATGCCTGTAAGGATCTGGGTCTTGATTATACAGTTGTGTATACAGATGCTGATGCCCAGTCGCAACACGTCCGTCTGAACCAGGATAGCCAAGGCAAGAGCAAAAAGGCTTGGCGTGTCGCCAGTTACACCGATCCTAATGATATCCTTTCTGTTGCCGATCACACTAAATGTACGGCAATTCATCCAGGGTATGGGTTCTTTTCGGAAGATTTCCGGTTTGCCCGCAGGGTAACAATCAGGGACCGGTCATTGACTTTTATAGGGCCTAACTGGGAAGTTATTAAGAATTTGGGGGACAAAATTAATACCAAGCGGGTCGCAAACAAGCTTGGTATTCCGACAATACCGGGAACTGATGGGCCAATTTATAATGAAATGGAGGCAGAAGAAGTCGCCGCCCAGCTTTTGGATAATCAGAATCTCCAGGGGATCAAAAATCCTTCAATATTAATTAAAGCTGCTGCTGGTGGCGGTGGAATGGGCATTGAAGAGGTGTTTCGAATTGAGCAGTTTCGACGTGTATACCGCCAGGTACAGAACTATGCCAAAAGGCAGTTTGGTGATGGTGGTGTGCTTATTGAACAATGTCTGAGGGACTATAACCATCTTGAGGTCCAACTTGTTTGCAGCCGTCATGGGGAACGACTGCATTTCGGGACAAGGAACTGCACCATCCAAAGTACCGGCAGGCAAAAGCGTCTTGAGGCTGCTCCCGGTTTTGATGCGTCCTGTTGTCTATATGATTTTGATGCAGAAAAGGTTCTTGACCAGATTGTGCAGGATTCTTTGAAGCTGGCAGCCCATGTGAACTATGACAATGTTGGAACCTGGGAGTGGATTGTCAGTCGGGAAGGGCAGCCCTACCTGCTGGAAGTTAACACCCGTATTCAGGTTGAGAATGATGTCTCAGCCCGGATCAGTTATGTGAACGGCAAACAGCCGAATCTTATCAGGGAGCAGATTCGACTGGCCCTTGCCGACAGGATTGGTTATGCCCAGAAAGACATTGTATTTGACGGATCAAGCATTGAACTTCGGCTTGTTGCCGAAGATACCCATCGTGGTTTTGCCCCCTGCATAGGGACAATAAATGAATTTGATTTTCCCCGGGAAGAGTGGGCAGCTGTGTACACGCACGTTCCTTTTGACCGCTCGTACATGATTCCCAGCGAGTATGACCCGAACCTGGCCCTGGTGCTGGTCTGGGGAGAGTCCATGGACGAAGCGAAAAGACGTGCCGCAAATTTTCTTGATCGGACAACCATTGCCGGGACAAACAGTAAGGGGGAGCCGATCATGACCAATATCCCTTATCTGAAGAACAATTTGGACAGGTTGCTAACCTTTTAAATGAAGCTGTTCGCGGGCATCATTCATAAAAAACTTATAAAAACAAGCAGTTAAGCTAATGATTTACTGCTCGGAGCTGGAACTTTTCGCCTCCTGATAAAACTAGTTATAGAGTTATGGAAGATATAAGAAAACGGCTGGCCAAATGTGATGAGAGAATTGAGTATCTCAGCCAGATCAAAGATGGCGCTGAATGGGCTAATCTGTCAGGACTCAAGGCCAATGTCACGACATTGAAAGATTCCTTCTATGATTATTCTGAGGAGAGGCTTGTCGACGAGGTTGATAAGATTGAAGAGTCGCTGACCTTTCTGGAAAAACGTTCAGAAGAATACCTCACCCCCATGGAGAGGGTGCGTATCGTTCGAAGTCCGTTGCGGTTTTCCCTTAAGGATATTTTAGAAAATGTCTATGAGGATTATACGGAACTCGGTGGGGAGGAAGACGCAAATATTGATCCTGCCATGGTTGTTGCCAAGGCCAATATTCTCAGGCACGTCAAGAATAAGGCGTATACCCAGCAGGTCATGGTCATCGGCCATGAAAAGGGCCATGGTGAAGACTTCAGGAATGGTGGTTCCAGTAAGCCCTGGGGTAATGAAAAAGCCTTGCGTTATATGCAGGTTGCCGAGACCGAAGGAATTCCTATACATTTCTATATCTTTACTCCAGGCGCCTTTCCTGTGGAAGAGTACCCAGGGGCCGCACAACAGATTGCCAGAAATCTGTACTTTATGGCAAAACTTCGAGTACCCATTGTTTCAATTATTTCTGAAGGCGGTTCTGGCGGGGCAGAGGCAGTTGGCCTGTCCGATTACCGGATGATGTTTTCCCATGGCTATTATTCAGTTATTTCTCCTGAAGGCGCGGCGGCAATTGAGGGGAATATTCGTGAAGGGGAAACCCTGCCCAAGGGCCTGATTGAAAGCTGTGCCGAGCGCTTAAAAATTACAGCTGACGATAACCTGAGGCTTGGCAGTATTGACAGAATAGTTGAAGAACCCCCTTTGGGAGCCAAAAGGGATGATTTCAATTTTTTTAAACGTCTTCGTTATGAGATGATGAGGGCCACTGATGAAGTGGTGTTAAAGACTAAAAGTTTACGCGCTTTCAGGGCCTATGAGCTAAAGATTAAAAAGGCCCAGGAAGCCTTGTCCAGCCTAGATATTGACCCCAGCGACGACGGGGACTTGCACCTTGATATTTCCTGGGACCTGAATAACGATGAGCTTAAAAGGCTTGTGGTCCTGCGGGCCAAAAAATATCGGGTCATGGCCCGGCAGGCCTATATGGTCAAGGAAAAGCGTCTGAATAATTTCTTTAAAACAGCGCATCGTAAAACAGCAAAAATATATTATACGTTTATCTATGACATCTTAAAAAACCAGCAGAAACAAGTCGGAAAAGTTATTAAGGATGTTTCCGGGGAAAGTACGAGTTTTTTGAAAAGGCTTTCCGCGCCGTTTACTGCGGCCTATGATTTTATTTCCAAGAAACCGGAGGGCCGGGTTATACGGCAGTTGAGCTCTTCGGGTGCTCAGAGTCTGCAGACAGAATTCGGAGATACCTATACAAGCCCCCTGGCAAACGAGGACAGGACTGTGACCTGCCCAAATGCGGTTAAGCATGGGTGTAAAGATCTTTGGATTCCTGATCTGTATGGTGAGTTTTGTGGAGTCTGTGAAAACTGCGGGCATCATTTTCCCCTTGAATATGAATGGTACCTGAGACATCTTTTCGACAAGGGCAGCATTCGTGAGTTTAATGCAGATATCGGCGCCGGCAATCCGTTGAATCATCCGACGTTAGAGAAAAAGCTCAAATCAGCAAAAAATAAAACGAAACGGCAAAGTTCCAACATCACTTTTCATGGCAGTGTCATGGGTGTTGATCTTGTTGTCAGCATGCTTTACAGTGACTTTCGTAATGGCACCGTAGGTGCGGCTGAGGGTGAAAAATTTGTACAAGCCTGCGAGATGGCTAAATTACAAAGAAAGCCCTTGCTGGCCTATGTCCATACAACCGGAGGTATTCGCATCCAAGAAGGTACCATGGGTGTTGTTCAGATGCCTAAATGTACCATGGCAGTCAGAGATTATGTTGATTCCGGCGGGTTGTATATTGTTGTGTATGATAATAACTCCTACGCTGGACCGGTGGCGAGTTTCCTCGGTTGTTCCTACTACCAGTTTGCTATTCGTTCAAGCCGGATAGGTTTTGCTGGCTACCGAGTCATCAGGGAGACGACAGGCCAGGATTTGCCTCCTGATTACCACAGTGCTCGAAATGCCCTTAAAAGAGGCCATATTCAGGGGATTTGGGACCGGCGCGAGTTCAGGCGCAATCTCCACAAGTCGTTGATGACCATGGGTGGCCGTAATTTATATTATAGATAAAAGGTGAAGGACTCGTAAAAAGGCCATTGTACCGCTGAACTTTTTACTCCGATAATGATATGCAAGCAGACATAGATTTTGATGAAATAATCAGCAAATATAAAGCGGATCCGTATCACTATGTGGATATTGTAACTGCCCATACCGGTCGCATTCGTTTCAAGGTCGATGCGGAAACACCGGTGGAGGGCTGGAGAGGGGAGTGGCGCCATATTCCGGGAACTGTCCTTTTCGAGTTGGAACGGGAGCGTAATGTGAAACCGGTTCACTCGTGGATAACCGGTTTGATTGCCGATATCCGGACTGATCTGGACAATCAATTTGTTGAGGCGGGGGAAAAGGTAATGACGATACGTTACCCCCTGAAAAAAAGGGAGATTATCGATACCATCCTGAAAAAAGTACTCACTATATTTTGTGCCCCGGAACGGGCCAAGTATTTTTTCGCTTTAGATATTCAGGCGAAAATTGAAAAACTTGGTCAACGGTCTGTTTGTGTGAAACCCGGCGATGAATTTCTGACCATGTCCTTGATGAAACGCGATACCCCGGTCTACTATGAAGGGGAGCCTGGGATTATTCACTCGGTTTATTTTACTTCCGGTGACAGCATCAAACAGGGGGATCCCATGGTAGGTATCTGTTCCGAAGAAATGCTTCCTCTCATTCAACGAATTATCAACCGCGTTAAGGCTGAATGGGACTGACGCAGTAAGCCATGTCTTTTTCTTTATCAGCGCTTCAAAATGCACTACGCTCTGAGGCCCTGGCCCGTAGTATTTTTTCCAGCCAATCAGCAAAAGCTGTTCTACGCTTCGGCAGTTATATCGGCTCGAATATTGATCATCGCGAGTCATCAGAACGATTGATGAATCATGCCAGAGAACAGATTGCTTCCTATGAAAATAAAGGAGTTTCATACCCATCCGGATATGTTTACTCTGCAGACCAATTACTTTCAGGAAAAGGTCGGTTTTTAAGGTCCTGGCATGCCCCGAAAGGGGGCGTGTGGCTTACCCTTGTGCTGGCTAATACGCTCTTGCCTGAAAGTTCATTGTTGCTTCCTCTTGCCGCTGGGGTGGCCTGTTGTGAAACGGTGCAATATTTTGGGATTGGCGCTTCGATTAAATGGGTAAATGATGTTCATGTGCAAGGGAAAAAAATAGCCGGGGTTCTGGCCGAGACGTTTAGCGGACCGCGTTATGGTGAAGAATATATTTTACTTGGCATAGGTTTGAACGTCAATAATCAGGACTTCCCTGCAGAACTTCAGGCCACAGCCGGGTCCATGTCAATGTATGGGCAGGGGCCTTTTGATCTTGATGCGGTTCGTGTGCAGTTGCTGGTGAAACTTGTCTGGAATATCGGGTTGCTTCATTACCAAGAAGATAATTGGCTGCGTTTAAGTGACTCTGGACAGGAGCTGGACGCTGATCATCCCCTAATAGCTGCATGGCGGTCTTTGAGTGATACTCCTGGTAAGGATGTCCATTTCGGTTTCAATGTTGTTGACAGGGTCCAGTATTCTGCTCGAGTTGTTGATATTGATAATCGTGGAAGATTGATCATGAAACTCTCTGATGGCACAATCGTAACAGAAAATTCTGGTGAAATTGTCTATGCCAGAAGGTGATTTTGGTACATCCGAATGGAGTTGTGCAAATGTCCCCGGCCCCTTTAGTTTCTGTAATTATTCCCACCTATAACCGTGCTGGTTTCCTTAAAGAGGCTATTGAATCAGTCTTAGGGCAAACCTATTCCCGGGTAGAACTTATCGTTATTGATGATGGTTCCACGGACCAGACAAAAGCACTTGTTAAATACTATTCAGATCAGCTGACGTATGTTTATCAGGAAAATAAAGGTGTGGCAGCAGCCCGCAACAGAGGGATTGCTGAAGCAGCAGGTCCTTTGATTGCATTTTTAGACTCGGATGACAGGTTTGAGCCAAAAAAAATAGCACTCCAGGCTAAAGCGATGCAGGAAGACCCATCATTTCTTGTCTCCCATACCCAGGAAAAATGGTATCGGCGGGGGCGGTTTTTAAACCAGAAAAAGAAACACCGGAAAGAGTCCGGTTATTTATTTGCACGCTGCCTTGAACTCTGTGCTGTGGGCATGTCAACCACGATGGTTCGCAAAGAACTGTTTGAGCGAGTCGGGCTTTTTGATGAAACACTGCCATGCTGCGAGGATTACGATTTATGGCTCAGGGCAAGTGTCGGGCACAGTTTTCTCCTGATCGATTCTTCTCTTACCATCAAAAATGGTGGACGTCCTGATCAGTTGTCCGTAATGCATCGGGTCGGCATGGATGCCTATCGGATACAATCAATTATTAAGTTGATCAAATCTGCAGTGCTCAATGAAACACAGCTGCACCAGGCCCGTATGGAACTGGCCAGGAAATGTACCATCCTGGGCAATGGCAGCCTCAAGCACGGGAAAATGGAACAGGCCGGATATTATCTGAAACTTGCCCGGGAATATGGCGGCGCTTAATTGTTCCCTTAGAGCTTGAATCTCCTTGCTGTATTGCGGCCAACGAAGTATAACAGCACACTTTATACTAACTGTTTGAGGAGTGGTGATCAATGGGATTTCGTTGCGGTATTGTAGGATTGCCAAATGTTGGTAAATCCACTATTTTTAATGCGTTGACCTCAGCCGGGATAGAATCGGCCAATTATCCGTTTTGCACAATTGAGCCTAATGTGGGGGTCGTCCCTGTTCCGGATGATCGCCTGGATAAATTGTCCGCCCTGGTAAAAACTCAGCGTGAGGTGCATGCCCATATGGAGTTTGTCGATATTGCCGGGCTTGTGAGTGGGGCCAGCAAGGGCGAAGGGCTGGGGAACCAGTTTTTAGGGCACATCAGGCAGGTGGATGCAATCGCCCATGTGGTCCGCTGTTTTGAAGACAGCAACATTGTGCATGTGGATGGCAGCATCGATCCATTGCGGGACCGTGAGGTCATTAATACTGAACTCATTCTTGCAGATATGGAAACAGTTGAAAAACGCCTCAAAAAAACCACTTCCATGGCAAAATCTGGTGATAGAGAGTATATAAAGCAGCTTAAAATTCTCGAGAAAATTCAGACAGTTCTTGATCAGGGAAAACCGGTTCGCACACTTGATTTTGATGCGGCGGATAAAGATACGGCAGCAAAGCTTCTCAATGAGATCTGTCTTCTGACTGAAAAGCCGGTCCTTTATGTCGCCAACGTTCTAGAAGGCGATATCGTCTCTGGTAATCCCTGGGTTGAAAAGCTGGTCCAAGTTGTCTCTGAAGAGGATAATGCCCCGGTTGTCATGATTTCCGGAGCCATCGAAGAGGAGTTGAGTTCTCTGAGTGCTGAGGAGCAGGCTGAGTTCCTTAATGATATGGGGCTGTCAGAATCAGGTTTAACACGTCTTATCAAGGCTGGCTATGCGTTGCTTGGGTTGACAAATTATTTTACTGTAGGTGTGAAAGAAACCAGGGCCTGGACGATTCCGATTGGGGCCAAAGCGCCGCAAGCTGCCGGGGTCATTCATAGCGATTTTGAGAAAGGTTTTATTCGGGCTGAAGTTATTGCCTATGAAGATTATGTTGCCTGCGGCAGTGAGGCGGCGGCCAAAGATAGAGGCCTTTGGCGTCTGGAAGGCAAAGACTATATTGTCCAGGATGGTGATTGTATTAATTTCCGCTTTAATGTGTAATGCGGTTGTCTTGTTATGGTTTGTTCCCAATGACGGTTGAAGGTCGGGATGAAGAGGGTATTGACAGCGGGGATGATAAGTTAACCTTGACCCCCGGCTTTTCCTTCGGAGCATTGACATCGGGGCGGTACCACGAAGGCCTTTGATGAATATCAGTTGAAACTATCGGAACATGAACAGGTGTGTCCTCGACATAATTCAATTGTGGTCTCCGGGGGATAGAAGTTGTGTCTACCGTAGAACGAAGATGTACCTGCCAGGAATCTGCAGGGTTTTTGTTGTCTTTCATGATCTCTTCACCCTCTTCTTTGGCGGCTGGTTTCGGGCTTTGTGACTCCTGCGAAAGATTTACCTCAGCTGCCGGTAAAGTATGCTCCGTCTGAAGGGGCAGGGACTCAGGGCTGGTTGCAATGGCTCGGGAGGAAGGAGGGGTGTGCTCTGGGCTCGACTCCGGAAGTTTCGTGGCTGGCCGCTTGACGTTGTCAACTGTGCTGCCGGGTGTCTGTTCGGTCGGTTCTGCGGCCAATGAACTTCTTGGTGAAAAGGTGCCAGAAAGTGTCAGGGCCAGAATGAGGAAGCCCGCGGCCATCAGAGGTTTGACCCAGGCCTTTTGCGAGTTGTCGAGTATGGGATTCTGCATTGTCAAAAACTAGTGCGCAACGGTTGTAGCCAACGTTCGGCAGTGAACAAAATCGCTTGTCTTTATTACACCATGTGTTGTGGTGATTTCCTCTTCATGACTCTTTATCGGTCAACGAGCAGCTGAGCTTGAGTTTTAAATAAAAGAGTTGACTCTTGTAGTTATAGGGATACAATCCGGCAAATTTTAACAGTGAAGAGAGGAAAGAGAGCAATGCTAAAGACCAATAGTGCCAATTTGGTTTGCCAATCTGTGATCGGGGAGATAACCTCTCCGCTTGGGGGGATCAATCCGTACCGTGTGTCGCCCGAAGGCCTTCCTGGTATCTACCCAGGCGTCGGCGGGATTACCTATAATTTAAAGATAGGTGATAAGGCTTGCGGCTGGTTTGCCGACCACGTTGAACCTGGTGTAAGTATCAGTAATTTCACAAAATTTAGTGGGCAGGATGGCCCTAACCGTGCCTTGAACCAATTTTCCTGTGCCGGAAACACCGCAATAGTCGTCTCTGGAGAGGCCAAGGGTGAAAAAGGTAAAATTACCGGCAAGCATGGTGGCATTGAGCATGTGCTGATTGATTTTCCGCAGAAGACGCTTGAAAAATTGGTGATTGGTGACAAAATTCAGGTACGGGCTTTTGGTTGTGGTCTTCAACTGACCGATTTTGCTGATGTCAAACTGATTAATCTTGATCCGGGGCTGCTGAACGCTATACCGTTGAAGCAGTTACCTGAAAAGAAAATTGAAGTGCCGGTGACCCATATTATTCCCTCAAAGATCATGGGCTCCGGCATAGGGTCGACTCATAGTCAGAGTGGTGATTATGACATTCAGCTTTTTGATGAGCCTACCGTTAAAGAGCATGGTCTGGACACCCTTAAACTCGGTGATTTTGTGGCTATTATCGATGCGGATGCGACCTTCGGTCGGATATATAAAACCGGCGGCATTGTCATCGGGGTGGTTGTGCATTCCGATTGTGTATTGGCTGGACATGGACCTGGCGCCATGGTGGTCATGAGTTCAAAAGATGGTTCAATCGTTCCGGTAATCAGGAAACAAGCCAATTTGAAACACTATTTTAAAAAGATGCTATAGGCCCAATCGGCCTTAAGGGCTCTATGGTGATAGCGAAAAAGGACATGTGTGTATGCAGGAAAAACAACGGTTAAAAGAGATACTCCTGGAAAAATCATACCGTAAAGGGACATTTACCCTTACTTCTGGTCGAAAGTCAGATTTTTATGTGGATGGCAAGCAGACAACCCTTGATGCTGAGGGGGCTTATCTGTGCGGTAAACTGATTTTTGATAGTATTAAAAGATGTCCCGAGAAGATTGGTGCTGTCGGTGGGATGACCCTTGGTGCAGATCCTTTAGTGACTGCAGTTTCCCTGGTAAGTTTCTTGGAAAAAGACCCTATCCCCGCATTTATTGTTCGCAAGGAATCCAAACAGCACGGGACGCAGAATTTTATAGAGGGCCAGAGCAATATCCCCAAAGGGGCCTATGTTGCCTTGCTTGAGGATGTGGTGACAACCGGCGGTACGCTGGTTAAGGTCATTGAGAGGGTTGAGAGCCAGGGGTACAAAGTTGGCGTGCTTGTCACCGTTGTCGATCGTCAGGAGGGTGGTGTCGAAACCCTGGCAGCGGCAGGATATACGCTTGAAGCCATTTTTACCAAAGAAGAGCTGGTCGGCAGCTGATTTGCCGTTAGCCTGCATATTTCACAAGTCGAGGCGCCGGATAGGCAAAGTGTATGGTGTTACACAATACTCTAGTATGCGGAAGGCCATACACTGCAGACTATGCGGATGTATCGGCTTGCCAGAAGGTTATCTTGTTTGAAGCAAAAAGCCCATGAAATATGTGGGTTAGGACAGAATTTATGACCCAGAAGTTCTCAATTATGCAATGCAAAAAGTGCACAAAGGGCAAACTGGAAGTTGCCCGGTCCTGCTGGCGTGTCCGGATGCGCTGCCGGAAGTGTGGGCATGAGTTTCAAGTCAACGAGGTGCTGGATATTCTTGACAAGGAAACTGAGGAGCTTTTAGCCCGCTATCCATCAATTATTTATGAGTAACTTCTCTGAAGTTTTGAACTGAGGACGGCAGCACAGTCGCCGTGATTGATAAATATTTCTGCCTGGCCGGCAGGCTTCAGGTCGGAGGTGTCGCATTCTGCTACCACTCCAGCCGTATGGAGTTGCCAATGGCACTGACATCGGCAATTTTCACCTGTATGATATCGCCTAGTTCTGGACGGATGCCTTGAGTAAATGGCAGCTCCCCTTCAAAAAGAAAATCAGTCAGCACAACCTGAATTTTCTGGTTTCGTTTGTCAAGGACGAAGCCTGAAAAAGATTCCCCTTTCCTTTTTTCCAGATATTTAAACAACCAATAACGGTGTCTTTGTTGGCGGACCAGATTGAGTCGGGATTGAGCGGAAGAGATGCTGCCGGCAAATTCATTTAAGGTGCTGGTGGAAAATTTCTGACCTTCCATTTTTAAAATAGAGGCGATCTGGTGCTGAATGACCAAATCCAGGAAGCGTCGAATGGGAGAGGTGACGGTTGTGTATTGATCAACTCCTACGCTGTCATGCCGCTTAGGGGTTGTTGTTAAATGGCCCCGGGAGAGAAAACGCCGCTGGCGAAAATTGATAAAAAGGTCGTGGTCGGGCTGTTTAAAAAATCGTTTTCTGGATGGAGCCTGGCTGCGGTAGAGCCCAGGTTCCTCCCTGTCACATAAAAATTTTGCAGCAAGAGTGTTGGCTAAGACCATGAATTCGGCAACCATTGACCGCATTGGGGTATCGACTTCGTGCAGGTCAATGCTTTCAACATCGCCGTTTCTGATCCGAAAAACGACATCTGGGATAGGAATCAACAGGGCCCCGCTTTCAATTCGCCTGTTTTTTAGCTTTCCGGCCAGATTAACCAACCAGGCCAATTCGGAGTCAGTCTGGCAGAGAGAAGTTGCCTCATTGTAAGAAAGCTGGCGTTTGACATTAATAATACTCCGTTTAACGGAACTGTTTAGGATCTCTCCTTCAGCCGAAAGAGTGACCAAAAAACTCAAGGCAGCCCTGTCTTCACCCTTAATCAGGCTTAAGGCTCCTTCGGATAACTTTGCCGGGAGCATAGGGATAACAGCGTCTGCAAAATAGAGGGAGGTTGTGCGCCGCTCAGCCTCTTCAAATAATGGGGACTTGGGTGGCACAAACTGCGAGACATCACTGATGTGGATGCCGACTTCAAACATGTCTCCTTTTTTTTCACAATGAAGGGCATCATCAAAATCGCGGGTCTGTGCGCCGTCTACGGTTAACACCGGAAGGTGGCGAAGGTCGTTTCTGGTTCCTGCGTCTGTTAGAATGTCGGTATTGTTTACAATACTCTTTGCCTGGGTTTGTGCATCTTCAGAGAAGTCTGTCGGGATGTCGGAACGGAGCATGGCAATATTCTCATCCGGGTCCCAAACACCAAGCTTGACCAGCAGGCGAAAAATGTCATGGGGGCCGGTTAATCCGGCTTCTTTGCTGAGTTCCCTGGCAAGCTGCCATTCCGGGGCGTTTTTGTCGAACAGGTAATAGTCCCGCAGAGTCTCTATGCAGTCGTTTAGCGGCCATTCACCAGGCGCTTCATCTGCCATGAATTTTTTTATGGCTTGGGCGCCTGCTGTAAGCATAGCGGCCTGCTGCTGCTCTCGGGCCTGTTTTTCTCTAAGTTGCTCGACGACTTCAGGTGAGTGGGCCTGGATCGTCTGGTCTCGATATTTAAAAAAAACTTTTTCTTGAAAGATGGCGTGCAAAAAGGCGGCAATCTGGTCATCGGTTACGTTCCCGCCAAAGCAAAGCTCGGTCAAGAAGCGGGGGGTGAACGTTTGGCTCCCGCCTTCATGGGCAAGTTCCCAGACCTCATGAAGAGAAACCGGCAATTCAATGGACTGGCGATATGCCGAGACTTCTAAAAGAGTTTGGAGTATATGATTACGCGGGGTTGATTCAGAAAAGCTGCCTGGGGAGTCATGAATAACCCGGGCTTTGGGCAGGTTCACTTCCCGGCCATTCTGGTTAAGCAGGCGCAGGCGGTTGCTGGCATTTGCCAGGACAGCAGCGCAGATAAATTTACCATGCTCAACGTATTCTATAATTTTACCCTGCATATATATCAGAACTGGTTTATTATGTTTTGCGGCATCGTAAAAGTACGATCAATCGAAAAGTGAGTGGTACATTCACAGGTGTATCTGCCTTGCTCTGGCAAATCCCCTGCTGCTCAATAAATATTAAGAGATAACTCCTTACCATGAATCTACAGCAAAATGAACTGATAAAATCTGGGGTTGTCTCCCTTGTCGGGCCGCCGAATGTTGGAAAGTCCACGCTGCTCAATACTCTACTGGGACAAAAAATATCCATTGTCTCACCTAAACCCCAAACCACGAGAAATCGTATTCTGGGAATTATAAATGACCCGGCGTATCAAATTGTCGTTCTTGATACGCCGGGTATTCATGATGCCACCAGCCCATTGAACAAGGAGATGGTCCGATTGGCTGTTGAGACAATATCCGAGGTTGATGTCATTGTCTTTATGGTTGATGCCACGCACCGTCTCCCTAAAAAAGAAAGATCTCCGGCTTCAAAGTATTTGGAGGGGACAAAAATATCAACAATTCTCTTGATTAACAAGATTGATCTGCTTGGCAAGGCAGACCTTTTACCGCTCATCGAAGCCTATAAAATGCAGCATGATTTCAGCGCAATCATTCCTGTTTCCGCCTTAAAAAATGAGGGTACGGATGTACTGCTTGCTGAATTGCTTAAGCTATTGCCTCAAGGGCCGCGGTACTATTCGGACGATATCCCGACTGTGGCTACTGAGCGATTTATTGTCCAGGAGATAATCCGGGAAAAGGTTTTTTTGATGACGGGCCAGGAAGTTCCTTATTCGACTGCGGTGGTTATTGACCGCTTTAAAGAAGATGTTGAAAAGAAAATGACCACAATAGATGCCACCATCATTATCGAGAAGAATTCACAGAAGGGGATTGTTATTGGTAAGGGTGGTAAAAAACTCAAGCAGATTGGCACCGCCGCTCGTCAGGATATAGAAAAACTTCTCGGGCAGAAGGTCCTGTTGAAGATCTGGGTGAAGGTTCAGAAAAACTGGACCAGAAGCCCCAGTTTTCTGAAG
>Ga0102953_1000868_pt1 | contig 19896 bp, 17 predicted proteins | sample SalPon2A_C_D2_MG_FD_78509 | JGI IMG/M metagenome (GOLD analysis project Ga0102953, IMG submission 78509) | Soil microbial communities from South San Francisco under conditions of wetland restoration - Salt Pond MetaG R2A_C_D2_MG | ecosystem: Environmental > Terrestrial > Soil > Wetlands | place... | reverse complement strand
AACGGTAAGACATACTTTGCCGCCAGACCCGGTCCAAGGACTGATGAACCTTCAGCAGCCGCACTCGCAGTAAGAAAGAAATTTGCCTCGACAATAGCTCTTTCTAAATCCATTCTGGGACTTTCTGCATTGAAAATAGTCTGGGATAAAGCAAAAGATCCCGGAATTAGTGCCGGCAATACTATCTTTAAAGAAAACTTCGGCCTGGTTGAACCTGACCGTCCGGGAGATCAGAACATAATCACTCCGGGAGGATTCGATATCTCAATGCAAAATCCAGTTGTCGGAGCTAACAGCATAACCGGTGATATTGATGCGCTAAATACGAAAGCAGTATTTGATGCATCAGAGGTTGATCTTAGTATTGCTGCGGTTGTTTGTTACTACAATCCGGTTGATCCTGAAGACGAACCATATAAGCTGCTTAACCTGAGCAAGCAGGAAGCCGGGTTTGACTTCACTCAGGCCTATGCGCTAAACCTCGCATACAACGTCAACCAGCAGAATGTTGCTGCAAAATACCAGAACAGTATTTTGTATCTGGCAGTTGCATCCAAAGATGCTGATGGAAATGTTGTTCAGTATTCTGCTACTTTAACCATCACAACCTAGTCCAATACCACCCCAAATAAAAAATCCCCTCCACCGGAGGGGTGAGGGGGTGGGTAGGCCTACATACTAAAATTATTATAATATAAAACTAAACATTTTTTCTGGTGATATTTTTATCCAAAGCTATTTCTGATTTTATCATATCCCTTTTGGGCAATTTCTCCAATATTAGGTATTCAGTTTAGTATATCCAATGGACTTTCATTCTCATCTATTTTATTACGTTCCATTATTCATCGATTTTGCGATCCCAAAATGAGCCACAGTAAAACTAAAACAAAAACTAACCTTAATAACCGGCCGTACTACGTTACATCTTAAAAAAAATATTATGCGGCATGTTTATTCAGATTAATTTTGTTATTCATTATAAACTTTTGCCGCATCCAGCAGCAGTTCACTTTTAAGCCTTACCTTGTAATCCGGGTTTGAATATTCAAATTTTATTACTCCGTCTTTACCAACAATATAAACTGAAGGAACGGGCAGTATATGATGCTTTTCGCCGGAGGCTTTTTCAAGATCGAGCCCAAATGATTTGTATTTCTCTATTGTTTTATCATCCACCCTGAATGCCAGTCCAAATGCAATAACTGCATTAGCCTTGCTGTCTGAATAAAGTTCGTAATTAAGTTTATCTTTATCCAAGCTTGCTTTCAGGTTTTCCGGAGTATCCATACTTATTGCAATAAGTTGATAACCCATGTCGATAATTTGTTTTTCTATTTTTCTCAGTTCGGATAACTGCATATTGCAATATGGACACCAACCGCCTCTGTAAAAAACAAGCACGGTCGGCTTCCCGTTTAAAATTTCACTCAAGCTTTCTTCTTTATCGTCTATTGACCATAGAACCGGATCGGGAACTTTCTGCCCCGCTTTTAAAGGGCATACATCCTCCGCGCTTTTTTTAACTTTATTAAAATCGTCATTGATAGCCTGTCCTTTTGTAACTGATTGCAGAAAAAGTAAAACAATTATTAAAACCGGTAGCGCGTAATTCCCTGGCTTGTAGTACATCCTCACTCCGTTATTTATCTTTTTAATTGAAGTAATTAAGATTTTATGAATTTGATTGTCTCATTGGCGTTTGAATAATTTTGAATCTACACTCCACTTACCCCCGCCCGTAATCAATAAAGCAGCGGCAAGACCCAATATTAAAAGATGATATTCGAAACCTTCGGATGTGTTAGGTAAAGCGTTCCAGTTCATAAAAAAACCGAACTTTAAATGTACAGTGAATATTATCCCTATAAATTCAGCCAGTATTCCAAAGGCAAAAAACCTGGTGGCAAAACCGGCAATCAAAGCGAGGGAACCAATTGCCTCTATAAGTATTACCAGAAGACTTAAAATCCAGGGCAAATGCTGTGTATTTGTTAAATAACCCATTGTTCCGCTAAGACCGTATCCTCCAAACCAGCCGAATAATTTTTGTGCTCCGTGAGGAAACAGGACTATTCCAACGGTAAGTCTTATAATTAATGCCGAAAGATTATCTTTGTCTGTGGATAATAAATTTTTCCAGTTCATTTTTCACCCATTACCTTTTTAATTTGCGGTTAGATTATTGTAACAGCCCTGTTATAATAACAGAACTGTTACCGAATTAATTGATTACTTATTTGTTAAGTTGCGCAAATTCCTTATCGCCTTTTTTAATATACATTTCGGGATCTTTATCAAACATTTCTTTAGCTTTTTCAGTTGAAAAGAGATATGTGTGGCCTTTATATAGAGAAAAGATTTTAGGATCTGATTTTACTTCTTTTCCCATCGACATTGCTGTTGCGCAATAGCCATCATAGGAAGGTAAAAATTTAGAAGGGTCTTTTTCGAACATTGCTACTGCTTTTTTGGCCGCAAAGTGATAGGTCTTTCCTTTATAATTAGTTGAGTATTCCTGTTTACCTTTTACAGCTTTTTTCATTGCTACATATGCAACAGGGCAATAACCGTCTAAAGCCACTTCCTTTTTCTGATTATTTTTTGATTGGGCATTAACTGAAATACTTATTCCCATTGCTGTTACCAGTATTAAATAGAAAATACGATTTAAGTGTTTCATAACTCTACCTCCTGAATTTTATTAATAATTAGACCTACTTAATCAGATTATCAATCCGGTCAATGTAAGTTTGTTTTGGTGTTAACCCTATATACCGTTCCACGATAAAACCTTTTCCGTTTATTATAAATGAAGTAGGTATTGCATTAATATTTCCATAGGCTTGAACAACTTCCGGCGTAGCATACAATATTTTATAATTAATCCCTTTGTCCTTTACGAACTCTTTTACATTCGGTTTTGTTTCCCTGTCTAACGAGATTCCAATAACCACTAATTTATTTTTGTATTTATCTTGTAGCTCAATCAAATCGGGTATGCTTTCTCGGCAGGGAGGACACCAGGTGGCCCAGAAATCCAGTATAATTACCTTGCCCTTAAAATCTGAAAGGCTGACCTTTTTATTATTTATATCTGTCAACGTAAAAGACGGAGCTTTTTGCTCATTTATAAAATTATTTAACTCTGAATTATTAACATTCCCGGATACAAAACTTAAATGATTATAAGAATTCCCACTGAATCCAGATAAAATAATTGATAAGGTAAATAGTGCAATAACCTGGAAAAGATTTTTCATAGTTTCACTTATATTTTTATTCAAAAATGACATTTTATAAATAATTTTACAAAATATTTATACTAAAAACTGTCTTCTGCTTTACAAAAATCAATCACAGTCGGTTAAAGACTACAGGATAGAATTAGGAGGATAAATAATTTCCGTCTTTGCCCCATTTGCCTATTGGGCTGAAATTCCTCACTTTTTTTTGAATATAAACAATATTTGAAATCAATTGCAGTTGGCTTCTCCGAAGGAGTCCTTTGGACAGCCGACTGGATAAGATTTTGGAGAAAATAGTCACGGGCTTTAGCCCGATTAATTTATAAAACCTTCATCCTTTTTGTTATATTCAAATATCTATCTCTAATTCCATTCTTTCGAATACCACATATTAACAACATTCTCAGCCGGCTTATTTAATGGAACATATAAATCCCTTTCGGGGAAATCTCCATAACCCAGGTAACTTGGCCACTTCCACCAGAACATTCCTGCCAACCATTTCTTTCCGTAAGCTGCCTTAAATAAAGCTTCATAACACCTGGACTGATTATTAAAGGTAGAATCGGGCTGCGGGTCTTTTTCAAGCGCAGTTTTCCATGGTCCCATTGAACTTTTATAACCAATTTCCGTGAACAAAACAGGTACGTTAAATTTATTCTGTATATCTTCAATCCGATTGATAACTGAATCTGCACCAGCCTGCAGTTCTGCATCAGTAGGATTATCTTTTTTGCTCAATGGATAATACTGGCTGATTCCTATGTAATCAAAAATATTCCAGAAACTTAATTTTTCAAATTCATTATCCCAGTTCGCGCCGTAAGTGATTTTGCCGCTGTAAAGTTTCCTGATTTTATCTACCATTTCAATCCACTTATCCTCGTGTCCGATTGTCGCTTGTGCAAGTTCATTTCCTATACAAAGAATGGGCATCTTATACATCTCAGCAAGTAATGCGTAATGTCTTATCCAATTGTAATAATCCTTAAAGAATTGATCCCAGTCAGCTTTAGTATTCATCTTTATATCACCGGGCCAGCCGCGTCTCAGCCAGATATGCGGTTTTAACATAACAACAAAATTCAATTTTACAGCCGCTTCCTGAAGGAAAATAAGACTTTCATCATTTTCAGCGAAAGCTGATTGCCAGAAACTGAGAGGTTCCGGTTCGTTTGGATTGCGTATTGAAGTAAACGGCATAATTGAAATTGAATTAACACCGATCACTTTTAGTTGTTTTAACGAATTAAAAGATTCGCGGGAGAGATAACCGTTATAAATATCGTAACCTACGTGCGCGTAGGAAAACCCTTTTAAAAATTCGGGAACATCTTTTGGAAAATTTTTGCGTTCCTCTCGAAGATTCTCTTTGTATGATTCGGACAGCGTTGCAAGATAATTCCGCCATTCTGTGTCTAATTCATTTATCTCAGGTTTAACGGGATTCCATTTAGGGTACAATTTCATCAACTTATTAATTCCGAATTTCTGAATAAGAAAACCCGCGAAAGCGCCCGCAAGAGGCTGGGCCAATAAATAGGATTCCGATTCAGTCATTTCATTGTCAAGCAATTCGTTCAGCGGTGGGACATTATTTGATATGAATAATTTACTTGCCCAGAATTTATAGTCCAGACCTCTCCAGTTTCTTGCTAAATAAAGGGACATACCTGTTTCAAGAAACTTTAATTTTGGCGCCCCGAAATTTTTTCGAAGCAATAATATTGCATCCTGAGTAAAATCATCTCCGCGAATATAATCGTTAACAACAGAGTGAACCGATTCATTTGTACTGTCAAAATTTGAAATGCCGGTGTTATGAATAATCAAACCTTTATCTTCAAAAGTATTGTACAAATTATAGTTTATATGTACAGGCTTAAAATTATTTCCAAAAATGTTTTGAAGAGTGTCGATGGAATTTTCATTTAATGCTGCAATGGCTTTTACTTCTATTTTGTTAATCTGAGGTGAATGCGTAATATAGGTATAGTTTTTTGTGACTAATATGGTATCTCTTAAATTTTCAAAATCCCTGAGGTTTTCTTTATCAATCTCCCATTTATTCCCGGCTCCCTCCACGAAATTAGCAATCAGCAATGTTTCGTATCCGTCTTTAATTCTTAAATTTCCCGAAAAGTTTAACCTGAAATTATTTGCAATCAGGCTGTCACTGTTTCCGGAAACAATCATCAATCCTTTATTATGGTTCAATGGATTGGGATAAATGAAATCAATTAAATCCGAGGGCTTGTTGTAGGTTTTACCAAGCAGACTGAATTTCCCATCTGTAAATTTCGCGGGTAATTTATCGCTGAATAATTGCAAAATTTTATTTGATCTGTATGTCCCCAATAAAATTATATTGGAATTTTCAAGTTCCTTTTTAGTTAACGCTGTATCAGAAACAACCTTAAGTTGGCTGCTCCTGAATCTCGAACTGATTCTATTAGCAAATTCCTCGAATCTTTTTGAATTATAAGAAGAAGGATAAACTATCAATCCTCCGTTTCTGTAAAAATCAAATATAATCCTGGAGGTATTTAATTTTTCCGTTTCCAGTTTTATTGGTTTACCTGCTTCGCCGCTAATTGTAGATAGTGACAAATAAACTAAAACGGCAATAATAACCGGAATAATGTACCTTAAAAGCTTTCTGTAATGTAATTTTTGCATATAGATATTAAAAAATTAAGAAGTGTATGTTCGAATTAGTATGATGTACAAAGTTAATTGAGCAAAATCATTTAAATGTCGCCTGTTTTACAAATTATGTTAATTGAGTATTTTACATTTACAAAAACAAAATAATAATGCAAGTTTCCGCAAATAAAAACGTCAAAAAAAGAGCCCTGCTTCTGTTTACAAATTCTTTTGGAACTGAATACAGGGGTAAATTATCTCTTTATCGGCAGAAGAACGGTAAAGCGCTTCATAATTTACTGTTAAAACGGGTCCTCTCCGTTATAAGTGAGTCGGCAAAATCCAGTGATTTTGATCTTATTGTTTCTACAGACCAGCCTGCTCAAAAAGAACTGATATCTGCACAATTTAAAAATTCCCATTCATTTATTATCCAGAAGCAGTCGGGCGGAGACTTCGGCGAAAGGTTTTCGAATAGCGTTAAATCTGCTTTTGATTTAGGTTACTCCAGCCTAATTGTTTTGGGCAATGACTGCCCCGATATTTCTTCAGCGATAATAAAAAATTCATTTGAAAAACTCGGAGCTGAAAATTCCGCTGTAGTTGGTCCATCGGTGGATGGCGGTTTTTATTTGCTTGGCATTAATGAGTATAACTCCGGATTGTTTAAGAATATCGCCTGGCAGACAAACCGGGTGTTGGGACAGTTATGTGATAATGCAGAGATATTAGGGAAATCATTACAATTTGAATCTGTACTGGCTGATATAGACAATAACCGTGATTTAATATCCTGGTTTGAAAAAAAATCAAGCTATGCTGAAAAGTTTAAAAAAATATTATTTGAACTATTTAACACAATTACCTTCGCAAGAAAAATAATAGTCCCGTTCCTAGGACTGGATTATTTTTACAAACGCGTATCACAAAAATCCCCTCCCTTTATTTCCCTTAATACTTCAATTTAATTAAAACAAAAAATAATTCCATTAAGCTGGAAATTTATTCTATTCAATAATTTTCGGAGATTTTTACGATGAAGAAATTCATTTGTTCATTTGCTGTCCTATTATGATTAGTGTTGTCCCCGGTAAATCTTTTCGGTCAGTCGTTTTCCTATGATCCGGGTAATGGAATGCACATCAGGTCAAAAGACAATAAGCTGGATTTTCTTTTCAGCGGTTATATCAATACCATTTTTGCCTATCACAATGAAAAAGGGAATGGAGCAATAGATAATTCATTTTCAGTGCACAGGGCAAGGCTTGATCTAGGGTTTGATTATGCCGGTGATTACGGAAGTTTTTTTGAATTTGATGCGGCAGGACAAAGAACCGCTATGGTTCTCGCTCAGGTGCAGGTAAGATTATTTGAAAAAAATTATCTGATGGCGGGAAAATTTATTGATCCTTTTTCTGCTGAAAATAATCGCTCAACAAGCAGGCTGACTACTATTGAAAGATATTCAGGGCTTAATTCTGTATTCCTTCTGCCGGGCGTTGATACTCAGTACGGTATGATGTTTCTCGGAAGTAATTCTGAATCAAATTTAAATTACTATTTAAGCGTTACAAACGGTAACGGCGAAGCAGGACAAAATATTGCAGAAAATAATGACAGCAAAAATATAACCGGAAGAATTGATTATAGTGTAAATAAAAATTTAAAGTTTGGCGGAAGCCTCAGTTTTGCTAAGGAACAGCAGCAGGTTTTAAGTCTGCTGGATCATACATTTGAAAGTTTTAACGGCGCAAGTATTAAAGGCAATCGCATTGGATATCTTGCAAACTTTGAATACAATGCAAACCCGGTTCTGTTCAGAGGAGAAGCATTCCGTTATAATTTTACGGACGATCTTTCATCGCAAAACCAATTAAATGATTTTATAGGAGCATACCTGGAAGCAGGTTATTTTTTAAAGGGAAATTCCGAGAATGGCGTTCAGTTAATCGGAAGGTTTGAAACTGCCAGGTACGGTAAAACTTATGCGGGATTTTTCGGGCCGACAGTGCTGAACAGTTATCTGCTGGGAACGAACTGGCTGATGGATAATATTATTTCTTTCCAGGTTAATTTAATTTATGAAAAAGCCAATCGTAATTCAGCTATTACGTCAGCACGCCTGACAGGAAAAAACGACGAAGTAATATTGCTGACAACTTTACAATTCAGATTTTAAAGAGGTAAAAAATGTTTACAGTTTTAACCTGGCAATGGATAGTGCTGATAGGATTTTCTCTTATTCTGATCCTTATGACTCCGTTCGTAAAAAACAATGAGGGTTTTTATCAGGGAACTTCTAAGAAATTAGAAAAGCCGGGAACATTGATGCTCACTTTCAGCCTTGTGATTTCCTGGATTTTTGCTAAGTCTGTTACAAACGCCGCTAATCTCGGGCTTAGTTTTGGCATAGTCGGCGGATTTGCTTACGCAACTTATTATTTATCATTTCTGGTTGCCGGAATTGTGATTTATAAATTGAGAACAAAATTAAAATCAAAAAGTCTCCATCATTTTCTCGAATCAAAATTTGGAATCGGGGCTTTAAGATTTTTTACAATAATAGTTGCTCTTCGGTTATTAAACGAGGTTTGGTCGAATACAGAAGTTATCGGAACTTATTTCGGAACTGCCGGTTCACCTCAATATATTATTTCAATTATAGTTTTTACTACGCTGACTTTAGTTTACGCACTGAAAGGCGGGTTGAGGAGTTCTTTAATTACAGATCTTTTGCAAATGGCTTTGTTTGCGGTTCTGCTTTTTGTTGTTCTGGGAATGATACTTCCAAAAGTTGGTTCAGTTACGCCATTTGTAAAAACGGGCGACTGGAGTTTATCCGGCGGATTTGACCTTGTGCTGGTTGCTGTGATACAGATTTTCAGTTACCCGTTTCACGATCCTGTTTTAACTGACCGTGGTTTTATTTCGGATGAGAAGACTACGCTTAAAAGTTACATTATTGCTACTGTAGCCGGATTTATTTTTATTCTTCTTTTCAGTTTTATAGGAATTTATGCGAAGTTTTTGGGTATGTCCGGGCAAGCAGCGGTTGAGGTTTCAAAATCACTGGGAGTTACCGCAATGATAATTATGAATTTCATAATGGTTACATCCGCATCTTCAACTGTTGATTCAACTTTTGCTTCCGTATCAAAATTAATTGTTGTGGATCTTGGTAAAAAAGAAGTAACCACAGTTTCTAAAGGAAGATGGGTTATGATTATTACTGCAATCGGCGGAACAATTCCACTGATATTTTCACCAACTATTCTTTCTGCTACTACCATAAGTGGAACAATGGTGCTCGGGCTTGCGCCGATTTTTATCTTCTGGAAATTACCGGCGCCTAAGATATCATTTCACCTGGCAATGTGGGCAGGAGTAGCAGCGGGAGCGGTATTGATTTTTCATCTTCTGCCTTTATCATTGTTTATTTCGCAGGGGCCATTTGCAGAATTGCTTTCTGTAAATGTGTACGCTACAATATTAATCTTTATTGTTTATTTTGTGCCGGTGATAATGCAAAGGAAAGAATTAGCCTATTCGGAAAATGTTAAATAACTTGAAACAGGATGACTAGCGCCCGGCATTTAGAGTGTGTTGCAGAACTAATAATTTGCCCCGACTTTTAAGTCGGGGCCTGAAGTAACAACTATTTAATGGGCTTTAGCCCCACAAACAAAATATACATGGGACTAAAGTCCCGCGATATGTGAGATTTTGTCATCCTGTGGCTGAAGCCACGGGCTATATCGAATTATACAACTGACTCTTTAGGGATTTGTTAAATTCAAAATCAATAAATAATTATTCGATTAATTATTGAACACTTACGGGGATCGGATATTTGATAATAATGCAGGTTCAACATTAATTGCTTTTTTAATCAAAACCTAATATTTATACAGCCTCTTTAGGGCTGGATAAATAATAAATGAAGTTAAGATATAAATAATTAATCAGGAAATATTATGCAGGATTTAATTAAAACTAAACAAGATTACCCTGAGATTTTTCTCGATAGCCTCGATCATCTGTGGTTTCAGGTTGCGGGAACTTTATGCAATATAAAATGCGAGCACTGTTTCATAAGCTGCAGCCCTACAAATCACAGTTTTGAATTTATGTCTTTTGAGCAGGTTAATAATTACCTGGAAGAATCAATCAGCAGGGGAGTGAAAGAATATTATTTCACAGGCGGCGAACCGTTTATGAATAAAGATATGTTCAAAATTCTTGAAAGAACTCTTGAACTCGGTCCCGCAACCGTACTGACAAATGGTATGCTGATAATTCCCGAAAAAGCGGAAAAACTAAAAGCTATTTCAGATAATTCAATTTACTCGCTGGAAATCAGGGTTAGCATCGACGGCTACACAGAAATGATGAATGATGAAATCCGCGGGAAAGGCGTTTTCAAAAAGGCGATGGAAGGGGTAAGGAACCTGGTTGTGAATAATTTCCTCCCAATTATTACTGTTACAAAAACCTGGGAAGAAAATCAGGATGAAGAAGTACTGGAGGGATTTATCAATACATTAAAATCTCACGGCTACCCGAGGCCAAGATTAAAAATACTTCCTTCTATTAAAATCGGGAAGGAAGCTGCAAGGACGAAAGGTTACGATAAATATGAATATGTAACAAATGAAATGCTTGTGGATTTTGAAATGAGCAATTTTATTTGCGCAAACAGCCGAATCGCAACCAGCAAGGGAGTTTATGTCTGCCCCATATTAATTGATTCTCCGGATGCAAATCTCGGGAATACATTAGAAGAAGCTTCAAAAGGATATGAATTAAAACACCAGGCATGCTACACGTGTTATTTATTTGGAGCAATTTGTTCAAACTATTCTTCGGTAGGTAGAGATGCTTAAAAAAGTTGCATTGATTGGCGGGGTTTACAGCAACCATATTGCTTTGAAGAAAACAGTAGAGGACGCAAAACAAAAAGGCGTCGATGCAATTTACTGTATGGGTGATCTTGGCGCTTTTGGTCCGAATCCTGATAAAGTTTTCCCAATATTAATTGATAATAAAATTCCTGTAGTGCAGGGCAATTACGATAATTCAATCAGCAATGGTCTGGATGATTGTCAGTGCGGTTACACCGATCCAAGGGATAATTATTTCGCAAAGTTAAGCTACGATTACACATTCAGAAAGACAAACGATGTATTTAAACTCTGGATGAAACATCTTCCGACTGAAATAAGATTTGAGCTTGGCAATTATAAGGTTTTACTAAGTCACGGTTCACCCAGACAAATGAATGAATTCCTTTGGGAAACGACCACGCCGACACATTTTCTTGAAAAATTGTGTGCGGATTATAACGCAGATATAATTTGTGCAACACACACAGGAATTCATTGGGAAAGAAAATTTAAAGATGATAAATATTTTGTAAATGTTGGCGTAATAGGCAGACCGGAAAACGATGGCAATACCTTTGTTGGCTACACAATTCTTGAGCTGGAGAATGATTTCGTAAATGCAAAATATATCCCGGTTGAATATGATCATCACGCTCTTGCTAAAGAAATGAAAGAGGAAAAACTCCCCGAACAATTTATAGAAACTATTCTGAGCGGATGGTGGACAACCTGTCTGGAAGTACTTCCTGCAAAAGAAAGAATTAAGGGGAAGTTTTGATAAGCCCGGTTCTTTTCATATTTATTTAATTATTTTCTGTAATTATGATTTTCAAATATTTATTCTATTATTTGCCACGAGCCTGCCTACCGGACAGGCAGGCTTCAGGTCGTGGATAAATGATAAAGTAATATTCCAGGCTTCGGCCCACTACAAACGGGTGGTTTTTAAGAAAAAGTAATAAATTATTTGTAAGAATGCCGACACTTTTTTCATATATTGAATATTAAATTTGTATCAGTTTTATTTATGATATTAACCATTTAAGACTTATAGGTATCTAATATGCAGAACCTGGTAATAATCGGTAACGGAATTTCCGGTGTAACTACAGCCCGCCACGTACGTAAACTCAGCAATATGAATATCGCTATAATATCTGCGGAAACTGAATACTTCTTTTCACGAACCGCTCTTATGTATGTTTATATGGGGCATATGAGGTTTAAGGAAATAAAACCCTACGAAGATTGGTTCTGGTCTAAAAATAATATCAATCTTGTTAAAGCCACTGTTAATTCTATTGATACAGATAATAAATCAGTAATACTCGATGACGGTACTAAAATTAGTTACGATAAATTAGTCGTTGCTACGGGATCTCAAACCAACAAGTTTGGATGGCCGGGCCAGGATCTTCCTGGAGTACAGGGACTATACAGTTGGCAGGACCTTGAACTTCTTGAAGAAAATTCTAAGAATATATCACACGCTGTTATTGTCGGCGGCGGGTTAATCGGAATTGAATTTGCCGAAATGCTTCACTCAAGAAATATCCACGTAACTTTTTTAGTAAGAGAGGAATTCTATTGGGATAATATTCTTCCGAAAGAAGATGCAAAATTAATAAGCAGGCATATTCTGGAACATGGATTCGATCTGCAATTTGGCGTGCAGCTTAAAGAAATAGTTGCCGGAGATAACGGAAGAGTAAAAGCTGTAAAAACAGATAGAGACGAAATTATTGAATGCCAGCTTGTCGGGCTTACTCCGGGTGTTCATCCAAATATAGATCTTGTAAAGAAATCAAAAATTGAAACAGGGCGCGGAATTCTTGTAAATGATTTTCTGGAGACAAATATTCCCGATGTTTATGCGGCAGGCGATTGCGTTGAGTTTAAAGAAAGAGAACAATTCCGTTTTGAACAATTATGGTACACGGGAAGAATGCACGGTGAAGCTCTGGCTCAAACTATTTGCGGAAAAAGAACCAAATATGAAAGAGGCGTCTGGTTTAACTCAGCAAAATTTCTGGATATTGAATATCAAACCTACGGATTTGTAGCCGCTGCACCACGCGATGGCGAAACTAGCTTTTGGTGGGAACATAAGTCGGGTAAAAAGGCGGTAAAATTTGTTTACAAATCGGATGATCATTCGATTATTGGAATGAATACTTACGGTATGAGGTACAGGCATAAGCTATTCGAAAAATGGATAATAGAAAAAAGGACCGTAGAGTTTATACTGGAACACCTTGCACAGGCAAATTTTGATCCCGAATTTTTTGAAAAACACGAAGACGAAATTATCGAAGAATTTAATAAACAAAATCCCGGCGCTAATCTGAAATTAAAATCAAAACGTGGATTGAGAAATATTTTCAGCAAGGAATTAGTATGACACCTATTCAAATTGAACCGTTTAAGATTTACAAAACGCATAACCCTAAACTGGAATTAATAAAAAAAATTGGTCTTGGAATTTTCTTCGTTGGTCTATTTTTTCTCCTTGTTAGTCTTACCGGCCAGAAAGATGTGGGTGGAGGCTTGCTGCTGTTTTTAAGTTTTGGACTTTCAATTATAGGAGCCCTTATATATTGTATTCCCGCTTTCAAAGAATCTCCCGCCGGTATTAAAAATAACCGGATATTTTTTAACGGTTTTACCTCCAAAGGAATTATCGCGTTTATCGCCGGAATAATAATAACTTCTTTCTATGTATTTCTTTACTGGTATCCTGGCCTACTCGTCAACTGGATTCGATTGGTCGATCCACTCAGCTATACTTTGCGGGGAGTAAAAGCAGACCGATGGTTTTTATACGGAACATTTTACACTCTTGCTGTTCTGGTTATGGGCACTAAAATGATAATCAAATACAGGCACAATACATACCAGATTGTAAGAACTTTATCAGTTATGTTTTTTCAATTAGGCTTTGCTTATCTCATTCCGGCGTTGCTTATTATGTTTAATAAACCGGAACATTATTTTTCATATTTCTGGCCTTTGAAATATCAATATCTATTCCCGCACGATGTAACTACATTAACAGCTAATTCCGGCGCACTTGGATATTTTATGGTTATGTGGGGCGCTGCGATGACCTTTATTGCAGTTCCTGTCCTGTCGTATTTTTTCGGAAAAAGATGGTATTGCTCCTGGGTTTGCGGGTGCGGGGGACTTGCGGAAACTGCCGGCGATCCTTTTAGGCATCTGTCGGATAAATCTCTTAAAGCATGGAAAATTGAAAGGATATCAATTCATTCGGTGCTGGTTTTTATTGTTGTAACAACTGCGTTGCTTTGGGTAAATTCTGCCACTGACGGAAAGGTACTCGGAGGACTTTCACAATCCTTTTCATCGGCTTACGGATTTTTAATCGGCGCTATTTTCTCCGGAATAGTTGGAGTGGGATTTTATCCGATCATGGGAAGCAGAGTATGGTGCAGGTTTGGTTGTCCGCTCGCAGCGATTCTTGGACTGTTTCAGAGATTTAAATCCAAATTTAGAATTACTACCAATGGCGGACAGTGTATATCCTGCGGTAATTGTTCTACATATTGCGAAATGGGAATTGATGTCAGAGCTTATGCTCAGAGGAAACAAAATATTATCCGTTCTTCCTGTGTTGGATGCGGTATTTGTGCTGCCGTTTGTCCGCGTGGAGTTTTAAGACTGGAAAACGGCCCGGAGAAAGGAAGGTATAATATTGTTCTTGATGATATCTTATCAAAATCGTAAAAATGATTTATAAGTACTTAATTATATTTTTTTGCTCCCTCTAATATAGAATCTAACCACCAGTTCCGAAGTATATCTTCGGGAGGTTTATTGCCAATTCCATGAATTCCGATTATTATCTTATCCATATTTCACCAAAGGTTAGACTAAGTCCCGATTAAGATACAAAAAATGTTATTATAATAATATTTTATGAAACAACTGAAAGTGTTATTGATGCACCGCGTGATGTTTATTTCGTAATTGCGCTTTTGTACAAAATAATAGCGCAGTGTAAAAAAGGGAGGCAATAAGCCGGCCTGCTTTTGTCCGTCAGTTTTGTATATAAGGTAAAACCTTTCTCAATTCCGCAATAAAGGTTAATGTTTTTTCAAAATGACTTGTATCGTTCATAAGTAAATCAACTATAGCGCTTCCAACTATAACACCATCGCTTGATTCCGCGTATGCTTTAGCGGTATTACAGCTCGAAACTCCGAAACCTACAAGCATTTTATTTTTATTTAATAATGTCCCGGATCTTTTAATGTATTGAAGATTATCATAATTATCTCTCGCGCCTGTTGTGCCGCTAACGCTAACACAATAAACAAACCCGCTGCTTTTTTCATCAATTTGTCTTATCCTTTCGTCAGGAGTTGTGGGTGTAATTAAAAATATTTTATCTATGTCATCGAAATTTTTATGAAAAAAACCTTCAAATTCTTCAAGTGGTATGTCCGGAATTATTACTCCGTCAACACCCGTATGTTTGCAGGATGAGGAAAAATTCTCAATTCCATAGCTTAACACCGGGTTCGCATATCCCATTAATATTAACGGCTTATTGGTTTCTTTTCTAATGCCCTGAACATATTCAAAAGTTCTTGCCAGGTTTACTCCATTTTCAAGAGCAACTTTAGATGAATACTGGATGGATGGTCCGTCAGCCAGAGGATCACTGAAAGGGAATCCAATCTCCAGCATATCGGCACCTGCGTCAAGTGACTTCAGACTGAGGTCCACGAATTTATCTTTGTAAGGAAAACCGCTTGTCAGAAATATCGACAATATTTTTCCTTTTTCATCGGTGATATCTGTTATATAGTTTTTAATCTTACTCACTTAACTTTTCTCTGCGTTTTTCATTAGTGTATCCAGATCTTTATCGCCTCTGCCGCTGATATTAAGAATTATAATCTGGTTCTTTGAAGTCCGTGGGACAATTTTCTCCAGGTATGTAACGGCGTGCGAAGTTTCGAGGGCCGGAATTATTCCTTCCAACCTTGAAAGTAATTTTGCCCCGGCCAGTGCTTCTTCATCAGTCACTGAATCATATTGAATTTTACCTGTGTCTTTTAAATGACTATGTTCGGGCCCGACTCCGGGATAATCAAGCCCCGCGGAAATTGAATGCACTTCCGCAACCTGTCCTTCGCTGTCCTGCAAAAGATAGGTTTTCATACCCTGGAAAATTCCCTGCTTACCGAGCGTCAATGTCGCGCTGTGCTTACCTGAGTCGATTCCAAGACCAGCGGCTTCAATTCCGATTAACCCGGTGTTTTCATTTATAAAAGGATAAAAAATTCCAATCGCGTTGCTTCCTCCACCAATACATGCAAGAATGTAATCGGGTAAACGGTTTTCATAATTTAATATCTGCTCTTTTGTCTCTTCGCCAATTACCGATTGAAAATCTCTTACCATCATGGGGTAGGGGTGGGGCCCAACTACCGAACCAATTATATAATGAGTAGTAGAAATATTTGTAATCCAGTCTCTTATAGCTTCATTCCCGGCATCTTTTAGAGTCCTGCTTCCTGATTTTACTGGTATTACCTGAGCTCCCAGCAACTTCATTCTGAAAACATTAGGTCTTTGTCTTTCCATGTCGGTTTCGCCCATGTAAACAACACACTCCATCCCGAATTTTGCGCAAACTGTTGCAGTCGCAACGCCGTGCTGGCCAGCGCCTGTCTCGGCAATTATTCTTTTTTTGTTCAATCTTTTTGCCAGGATAATCTGTCCTAACGCGTTATTTATTTTATGAGCCCCGGTATGGCAGAGGTCCTCACGCTTTAAATAAATTTTTGCGCCGCCATAATATTCGGTAAGGTTTTCGGCTAAAGTTAGCGGTGTAGGCCTGCCTGTATATTCTCTATTTAATTTCTCAAGCACATTCAAAAAAGAAGGATCATTTTTTGCATCCGAATAAATTTTTTCTAATTCTTTCAGCGGTGAAATTAAAGACTCGGGTACGAATTTGCCCCCGTATTTTCCAAATTTCCCGTTTGTATCGGGGGAATTATAACTGGTCGATGTGTTCATTAATTTTTATCTCTTTATTTACAATAGGAGCAAGTTGTTCGAGTTTGCTCAATAATTTTTTAAAGTTTGAGGGGGTTAATGACTGAAAACCATCGGATAGGGCTTTATCGGGTTGATTGTGAACTTCAATTAATAACCCATCCGCGCCGCAGGCCACCGCCGCCATTGCCATTGGAGATACTTTATCCCACATTCCGGTGCCATGCGACGGATCAACAAAAACAGGTAAATGGGAATTTTTTTTAATCACGGGCACAGCGTTCAGGTCAAGTGTATTCCTGGTGCTTGTTTCAAATGTCCTTATTCCTCTTTCGCATAGAATAACGTTATAATTTCCCTGCGATAAAATATATTCGGCGCTCATAAGCAGGTCTTCAACGGTTGCTGCCAGCCCGCGCTTTAACAACACAGCGTTCGACAGGCTGCCGACCTGCTCAAGCAGGGAAAAGTTCTGCATATTTCTCGCGCCTATCTGAATTATGTCCGCAACTTCGGCGATCAAAGGAAGTGTTTGTGTGTCTTTTGCCTCAGTTACAACTAGCATGCCCAGTTCTTTTTTTACATCCATAAGATATTCCAGTCCTTTCTCTTTTAGCCCCTGGAAGGAGTATGGGCTGGACCTTGGTTTAAATGCACCTGCGCGCAGAAATTTTATCCCCATTTCCTTCAGTTCACCGGCAATCTGAAAAATTTGATCCCTGCTTTCAAGGGAACAGGGGCCGGCAATAATTGTTAATTTATCCGAACCAATTTTCTCATTACCAACAGATATAACCGTGTCTTCAGGTTTCATTTCTCTGCTTACCAGTTTATATTGCTTTGTGACACGTACTACTTCTTCGACATAATCCATAAGTAAAAAATCTTCTTCATTTAATGTGTTAGTAGGGCCGGTGATACCTATTGCAAGTTTGGAGGCGCCGGGGATCTCGTGCGGAGTGCACATCTTTCTTAATATTTTTTCTTTTATTAATTCAATTTCCTTAGGGGGAGTCTTCAGGTCCATTAAGATCAGCATAAAAACCTCAGTCTGTTAAATTTATCAAAAAAGCTTTTCACTTTTTCACTGTCTTTTTTGCCCGGAGCCATTTCCAGTGAAGAGGAAACATCAATTGAAAATGGTGAAACAAATTCAAAGATTTCCTCAAGATCATTTTCAGATATTCCTCCTGCCAGTATAATTTTGTCTCTCAGATCCAGAGGAATTTTACTCCAGTCAAATTTCTTTCCTGTGCCGCCAAACCCGGTTTTTGAGTATGAATCCAGCAGAAGGTAGTTATCGCGGAATCGATTCAGGGCAGAATAATTAAAAAAAGCTTTTATGCGGAAAGCGTTTATTACCGGATAACAAATTTTTGCTAAATCATATTTGTTTTCAAGAGTATAAATCTGCGCTAAATTTACCCCTGCCAGATTTACAATTTGATTTATCTCCTCCGGAGATTCATTTACAAAAACACCTACCCTGGTTGTGAATGCAGAAAGTGCATTAGTAATCCGGCCGGCATCTTCAGGAGAGATGTATCGCCTGCTTTTTTTGTAAAAAACAAATCCCAGCGAATCCGCCCCGGATTTTTCGCACAAAAGTGCGTCTTCAATATTTGTTATCCCGCAAATTTTAATTTTCACGAATACACCATTCTTTTATTTGAAGCAGTTCCTGCTCCGGGTTTTTAGAACGCATCAGGATTTCCCCGATAAGAATTCCGGATGCCTTTGTAGCCTTGATAACATCAATATCTTCCTTATTTGAAATCCCGCTTTCCGAAATAATTGTGCAATCGTTAGGGAGCAATGAGCATAATTTTTTCGTTGCATCTAAAGAAACAGAAAAATCTTCCAGGTTCCTGTTATTTACCCCGATTATTTTATTCCTTGCAAAATCAATTTTATCAAGCTGATCCAGGGAATGCAATTCAAGCAGAACCTGTAAGCCGGCCTCATTTGCGGTTTGTGTTAAGTCCCTGATTTGCAAAGCAGATAGGGCCTCACAAATAAGCAGAATCATATCCGCGCCCTTAGCTCTTGATTCCAGCACCTGGATTTCATCAATTATAAAATCTTTTCGCAAAAGCGGGACTGTCTTTATCGCCGCAATATCTTCCAGGTAAGAAATACTTCCCGAGAAATAAGTCACATCTGTAAGTACCGATATTGCCTCGGGTTTTTGCAGCAGATAACGGTTTGCAATTTCCAAATGGTTAAAATTCTTATTTATAATGCCTTTTGAAGGACTCGCTTTTTTTATCTCTGAAATTATTGAGAGCCTGTTTTCGCTTGTTTTGAATTTCAGCGTTTCCATTTCAAAAAAAACGGAATTGTAGAATGATGAATAGGAATAAATTTTCCTTAACCGGGCTATCTCAGCTTTTTTAGTCTCCATAATTTTGTCAAGTATATTCAAGTTACATTTCCCGGTTCAGCAGGCTTTGCTGTAATCCCTTAGTTGATTTAGTTTTTTCAAAGCCGCTCCGCTTAAAATAGATTCTTCGGCAGCAATCCTGCATTCGTTAAGATCTTCAGAATAGCCGGAACAATAAAGAGCAAGTGCGGAGTTAGCCGCCGTGGTCGCAAATATTCCATCTTTTATTTTTTTTGTAAAAAGATTCATCAGGATATTCGCATTTACACCGGGCGAGGCGCCCATGACCTGGGCTGCATTTGTTACCGGGTACCCGAAGGATTTGTTGGTCAATGCATATGAACTGATTGATCCTGGAGCCGTAAATTCATATACGTCCGTCATGTCATCTAGAAAAATCTCATCATACCTGTTGTTGTTACAAATAAAGCAGGCCTTTTCAAAATCAAGATATTCAGCTGCCTTTGCCATTATTCTGGCGGACTTCCGGTTAAACACACCGATAAGCTGCTTTTTTACTCCGGCCGGATTTGTCAATGGGCCGAGCATATTAAACACTGTTTTTATTCCTAGCTCCTTTCTTACACCGGAGGCATATTTCATTGCAGGGTGATATAGCGGCGCAAACAAAAATGCAAGCCCTATTTCGTTTAAGGCCTTTTCGCTCTGCTCTCCGGTCAAATTTATATTTATTCCCAGCTCGGTT
>Ga0102953_1000864_pt1 | contig 19935 bp, 25 predicted proteins | sample SalPon2A_C_D2_MG_FD_78509 | JGI IMG/M metagenome (GOLD analysis project Ga0102953, IMG submission 78509) | Soil microbial communities from South San Francisco under conditions of wetland restoration - Salt Pond MetaG R2A_C_D2_MG | ecosystem: Environmental > Terrestrial > Soil > Wetlands | place... | reverse complement strand
GTCAAGTTCCTGATTGAAGGCGAGGAAGAGGTTGGCGGAGAGCACATCGAGGAATACGTTCCCCTCAACCCTGACAAGCTGAAGGCTGACGCCGCCATCGTCTGTGATACCGAGATGTTTGCGGCCGGCCTGCCCACCCTCACCACGGGACTTCGCGGCCTGGTCTATACGGAAGTCGAGGCCCGCGGGGCCAGTCACGATCTGCATTCTGGCTCCTACGGCGGCGCCGCCCCCAATCCCGTGCAGGCGCTGGCGCAAATTATTGCGAGCATCAAGGGCCCCGATGGCAAGATTCGCATTCCCGGCTTTTACCAGGACGTGCGCAAGCCCAGCCGGAAAGAACTGGAAGCCTGGAAGCGGCTGCCTTTTAAGGAGAGCACCTTTCTGAAAAAGGAAGTCGGCTCTTCCGCACTAACGGGCGAAAAGAACTTTTCCGTTCTTGAGCGTCTCTGGGCAAGGCCTACTTTTGAAGTACACGGCATTCGTGGCGGGTTCGTCGGCGAAGGCGCCAAGACGGTGATCCCCGCCGCCGCCACGGCCAAGATCAGCATGCGCCTTGTTCCGGAAATGAATCCGAAGAAAGTGATCCGCCAGTTCACCGCTGCTGTTAAAAAACATACGCCCAAAGGAATCAAAACCAAGGTGCGAGTGATCAGCACGGCGCCTGCCTCGGTGGTTTCCACTGAGAGCCCCTATATCGACGCGGCTGAAGAAGCGATGCAAAAAGTCTTCAAAAAGAAGACGGTTTACATGCGCTGCGGGGGTTCCATTCCCATCGTCGGCCTTTTCCTCAAGCATTTGAAAGTTCCGGGCATCCTGATGGGCTTCGGGCTGCCGGACGACAACCTCCATGCTCCCAATGAGAAATTTCATCTGCCTAATTTCTATGGCGGTATCGAATCTATCATCCGTTATTTTGAGCTTCTGGGAAGCTGAATTCAGTTGCTCGGAGCGGCGTTCGCAAAACGTCCGCCTGGTTTCCGGTCCCGTATGGTTCTGAGTGGGCGGTTACGGCCTGCGAAAGTTCCTGCAGGCATGCGGTTCATCCTGCCCCTTGCAGACAACCGCGCCCTTTCCCGATCGCGGTTGCTGCAAACATTCTCTTAAAAGGATGGGAGAGACAATGCGTCAATTCAAACCCCGCGGGTGGCAAATCGCGATTTCAGTTATGTTGGTCGCAGTGGGTCTTGTTCTGCTGAGCGCAAGAGCTTCTGCCGACGAGGGCATGTGGACGTTTGACAACCCCCCGGTCAAGCAACTGAAGGAACGCTACGGATTCACGGCAACCAGGGCCTGGCTCAATCACGTTCGCCTCTCGAGCGTGCGGTTCAATGACGGCGGTTCGGGTTCGTTCGTCAGCCCGCACGGCCTGGTGCTGACCAACCATCACGTGGCGCTGTTCCAGTTGCAGAAGCTCTCGACACCGGAGCATGACTACACCAGCGGGGTTTTCTACGCCCGTACCGAAGCACAGGAGTTGAAGTGTCCCGATCTGGAACTGAACGTTTTGGAGTCCATGGAAAATGTTACAGCCCTCGTGATGGCAGCCGTGAAGCCAGGCATGAGCGATACCGAGGCACTGAAAGCCCGCCGTGCTGAAATCGCCAAAATCCAGAAAGAAAGTCTGGACGCCACGGGGCTGCGCTCTGACGTGATCTCGCTCTACCAGGGAAGTGAATACTGGCTTTACCGGTACAAGAAATATACCGACGTGCGCCTGGTGTTTGCTCCTTCGCAGCAGATCGCCTTTTTCGGCGGCGATCCGGACAACTTCACCTACCCGCGCTACGATCTCGACTTCGCGCTTTTTCGCGTCTACGAAAATGGCAAACCCATCCACAGCAAGAACTATCTGAAGTGGGACCCCAAAGGTCCCGTGGACGGTTCGCTGGTTTTCGTTTCCGGCAATCCCGGATTCACCAGCCGCCGGGACACTTTGGCCCAGCTTCAATTTTTCCGTGACAAAATGTTTCCGCTTACCATGAAGGTCCTCAACCGGCGTCTTGCAACACTCAAACAATATTCCGCCCGGGGAACCGAGCAGGCGCAGCAGGCTGACAGCAGCATCTTCTTTCTCCAGAATTCCATCAAGGCCTATGCCGGCATGGAAAAGGGCCTGCGCAACCCCGAGTTGATGGCCAAGAAAGCGAAGGAGGAAAAGGATTTCCGCGCACGGGTTGCCGCAAATCCTGAGTGGGAAAAAGAATATGGCAGCGCCTGGAATGAAATCGCGGCAGTGCAAAAGACTCTGGCCGCAAATCTGAAGCCCTATCGATTCCGCTCAATCAATGCCGCGCCGCTGGCGAATGAGGCGCTGACTATCGTCTTATACGTTCAGCAGGTCACGAAGCCGGATGGAGAACGGCTTCCGGGCTTCCACGATTCACAGCTCGCGTCCCTGCGATACCGGCTTTTCTCGCCCGCTCCGAAATACCTTCCGATGGAGCAGGCCATGCTGGCCAGCACGCTGGAAATGTCGAGGAAAGAGCTGGGAACGGCGGACCCGTTCGTGCGCGCAGCCCTCCAGGGAAAATCCCCGAGGGAAGCCGCACGCGAGGCTTTTGAGGGAACGAAAATGGGCGACGCAGCATTTCGCAAATCTCTGGTTGAGGGTGGCGAGGCCGCAGTCGAGTCCTCCAAAGACCCGCTGATCGCTCTTGCCCGGAGAATCAAGCCCGAGGTCCTCGCCATGGTCAAATGGCATGAGGACAAAGTTGAGAGCGTTGAAACGCGAGCAGGAGAAAAAATCGGCAAAGCGCGTTTTGCGGTGTACGGCAAGAGCACTTACCCGGACGCGACCTTCACACTGCGGCTTGCCTACGGCACGGTGAAGGGTTACCCGATGAACGGGACCAAGGCGCCGCCCCACACAACTTTCTACGGACTTTACAACCGCGCCTACAGCTTTGGCCTCAAGCCACCTTTCAACCTGCCTGAACTCTGGCTGAAGTCAGAAAGCAAGCTTGACCTGAAAACACCACTGGACTTTGTGACCACCTGCGACGTGGTGGGCGGCAATTCCGGGTCGCCGGTAATCAACAGCGACGGCAACCTGGTTGGAGTCATCTTCGACGGCAACATCGAAAGCCTGGTCGGCTACTTTGTCTACAACGAGAAGGACAATCGCTCCGTCGCCGTGGCCACAACGGCCATCATGCAAGCGCTGCGCAAGGTTTATGATGCCGGCGCCCTTGCCGATGAACTGGAGGGAAAATCTCCGTAACAAGAGGACGATGGATGTGGCTTCCCGCACGCAGACAACGCAGGGATGGCGGCGCTATGATCCCTACCCAATCGCTAACCAAGCGCTGATTACCGAAAGACGACGTGCCGTGGTTTGGGCATGGGAACGTTCCCCTTCCGGTCCCGCCACAAGATACGATTGAGCTCCTGAGCATTGGCCTGGTCAGCATGGACAAAGTCCATCCGTGCCGACGCACGCGCACCAGGCGCCCTGGGCGAGTTCTCCTGGTAGATCAGCCTATCCTTCCGGTTCCGGTAATCAGCAGTGAAGGCAGGTTGGTTCCCGGATCCCTCAAACTCAGGAGCCATCACAGGCGCCTGAGCATCGTTGTTGTTCATGGGCGGCAGACCCAAAAGAACCTCCATGGTGCGAACTGTGCTGACCGTCGTGTAGAAATGATGATCGACAAAGGGATGGCTGGACGAGCCTTGAGAATACTTGCTGACCACAAGCATCGTGCTGCGATGAGCGTCGACGTGGTCGGGACCATCCTGTGCGTCGTCTTCCAGGATGAAGATAGCCGTATCGTCCCAGTACGGACTGTGGGAGACCGCGTCAACCACTCGCCCAACCGCCAGGTCGTTGTCCGCAATGGAAGCCGAAGGCGTTGGCATGCCAGGGGAAGTGCCTGCAGTGTGGTCGTCGGGGAGACGAAGAATAACAAACTGCGGCAGTGTCTCTCCGTGGCCTGTCTGGCGCGCTTTGACAAACTGGTTGAACTCGTTCAGGAATTCATCGGCGCGCAACTGGTCCGGATAGTCGAGCCGGAAGTCGGCAAACTTCGGATCAAAGTGTCCCTGCAGCTGGGGCTTGGTGGCCTCATCGTACGCGATCATCGGAACCGGCCAGGGCCACGGGCTTGCGGAACCGCGCGGATCACCCACGTTCGGAGGCAAAGGCTGGCCCGGGAGGACCACCTTCTGCCGGCAGGCGCCCCTGGAGGCCAGCGGAGTTCCGGCCTTCGGCGAAGCGCCTGTTGCGCCCCTGTCGCACCAGTGCGTGGCAACGAATTCACCATAATTTCGGTGGGTCAGGCCGTTGCGGGCAACGTCCGCCCAGATGTATCCCGTGCCCGGGTCGTCAACGTCAGGAATGTTCTCGGCGAGAGGATTATGACCCAGCACCTCGCCTTCAAAGTCGTAAGTTCTTTGGGCGCTCCTGTACCCGATCTGCCATGTGCGCTCGTTGTAATCGCTGGTGATGGCAGCCATGGACCAGACGTGCCCGTCACCCGAAACCTCGCCGCTGCAATAGAAATTGTCAATAACACCAAACTGCCTTGCAAGTGCATGCTCGTTCGGTGTGATGTTTTCGCCATACATGCACAGGGAAGCATCACCGTTGCCGGGCTTCAGGTCGCCGAAGATCTGGTCGTAAGTGCGGTTCTCCTTAATGATGTAGATCACATGATGAATGGGATTCTTGCCGCCATTGAAGAGAATCTTCTTTTTGGACTTTGCCTTCATCAAGTTGCTGAGTTCTACTTCATGGGTAAGTTCAGCAAGGCGTTTCTGGACGTTGGCCATTCCTACCACTGCAACCGAACCGTGCAGCAATGTCGCGATATAAGGATACTTTCTCTGCCCTCTCGGGTGTGCCTTGACCAGCGGCCCTGCATTCGGCCCGGAGCCTTTCCCCTTTCCTGCAACGATCATCAGGTTGCCCTTACGTGCGGCAAGGGCGGTGGGATACCACTCGGTGGGAATAAATCCCATTGGCTTTTGCGGAGTAGACACACTGAGCAATTGGGGGCCCAGGGTGCTCATGTCAAAAACAGCGACAGCGTCTGCGGACGCGTCCGCCACAAACAATCGTTTACCGTCCGCGCTTTGGGCAAGAGCGTCGGGGTAACTGCCGCCATATTGCTGCTCGGGCAGTTCGGTGGAGAGCAGCCCCGCCAACTGACCCTTTTCAACATCAACCACGGCCACCCGGTCGCTGTTCGTGAGCGTGACGTAGAGGTATTTCTGGTCCGGAGTCAGCAACATCGCTGTGGGATGCGACCCTGGCGCCACCGGAGACTTCGGCTCCAGCAGCGGAATGCGGCGAACCACCTTGCCGGTTTCCAGGTTCAGTTCGGCAATGGCCGACGCATTCCAGAGGGAACAGAATCCGATTTTTCCGTCACGGGTTGCGGTCACGCCCACCGGGAACGCAGCGGGCACAACGTCTGCGGTGCTGAGCGGAAACCGCTGGAGGACTTTGCCACTTTCAGTGTCCAGCACAATGGCATCGTCAGCCAGGTTTTCCGCAATCAAGAGCTTTTCGGGACCCGTACCAGGAAGCACAGCGAGTCCCGCCGGGTAGGAAATCGCCATTCCTTTGGGCAGTCCCTTCGAATCCGCAATCGATTTCTTGTCACGGGCGAGTGGAGCAAGGGGAATTTTGATGAATCGGTCCGGCGTGAGCCTTCCTTTTTTGAACGAGTACTCGGCGATGCCGTTGCCGGTGTCGTTGGGCTTCGTGCCTAGAGGGTCCGTGAGCGATGACATTGACGCATACAGCTTGCTCCCGTCGCGGCTGAAGGCCAGACCCAGATAGTAGGTCTGCCCGGCACGTTGCCCGAGGCGAGCGTCAGGAAAATCGGTCACCTTATGGGTGGAGAGATCAAGGATCGCGATCGACTGCTGAAAACCGGATTGCTCCGTACCATAGCCATTGTTCAGGATTGCCAGATAACGGCCGTCTGGGCTCAAGGCATCAGCGGTTGGGAAACTGTTGGTCGGCTGCGGGCGCCCTGGAGCGGGAACGTACAGTGTTTTGCTGGAAGGAAGGTTAAGGGCGCGTGGCTGTACTTTTTTAGTTCGCCGCACCACTTGAAAAGCAACAACGACGACAACAAGTATTGCCAGGACAACAAGCAAAGTACGCAGTTTCATCGGGCCACACTCCTTTGGATTTATGAAGAGTGCGCATTATCTCACAATTCTGGCTTGATGAAACAGGGTGTATTGCAATCAATCTTAACAAACAAGAGGATTGCCACTAGCGAGGAGAAAATTAAAGGGTGTCAGTCCGCATGCGAAGACCGAAATTAGAACGTCGCAGCGCAGTCTGAAATCGGAAGGCGCCGACTGGGGATAAATCAACCCACCCGGCGCGTTTCACGCCATCAGATTAAAAGGTTCCGGACTTGCTCTACTCTTCTTCCGGTTCGGGCGGGAGTCCAGGTGCCTGGGCGGCCGCCTCCTCGGCAGCTTTTTTACGGCGCTCGGCCCGCTTCGCGCGCAGTTCAGCCCGCTCTTGTAAAACCTGAGTTCCAACCAGTTCCAGCACGGCTGTATCAGCTCCGTCACCGCTTCGCCAGCCGGTCCGCACAATTCGGGTATATCCGCCGTTGCGCGACTCGTAGCGTTTTGCGATGTCCTCAAAAAGCTTCTTCACCGCCGGAGCACTGAGGGAATAACTTGCTGCCAGACGCCGGGCGTGAAGGTCACCTCGCTTACCGAGAGTGATCATATGCTCTGCGGCAACCCGCGCCTCTTTAGCTTTTGGAAGAGTCGTTTCAATCCGCTCTTCCAAGATCAGAGAAGTCACCAGATTCCTCAAAAGCGCCCGACGGTGTTCCGTATTTCTGCCAAGTTTTCTTCCGTAATTACGATGCCGCATCTTTAGCTATCCTGTCCCCAGGCTGGCTGGTCCGAAACTGGCTGGCTGGCCGGAGGCAGGGGGTTACCCCTCTCGTCGAATTTCATGCCCAGACCGAGGCCCATTGCCGTAAGAATTTCTTTAATCTCGTTCAGTGATTTCCTGCCGAAGTTCTTGGTCTTCAGCATCTCCTGCTCAGACTTTTGCACCAGCTCTCGAATCGTTGAAATGTTGGCATTCTTCAGGCAGTTGTAAGAACGGACGGATAATTCCAGCTCTTCAACCGAACGGTCAAGGTTTTCGTTATAAACAGTGGCCGGTTTCTCCTCGGCAATCTCCTCGGAAATTGTCCCCTCTTCAAAATTAATGAAGATACTCATGTGATCCTTGAGGAGCTTCGCCGCCAGACCAATTGCATCCTGGGGAGTTACCGCACCGTTGGTCCAGACGTCAAGAGTAAGCTTGTCGTAGTCTGTCATCTGTCCCAGGCGAGCTGCTTCCACCGCATAGTTCACCTTGCGTATCGGTGAGTGCACTGAGTCAACCGGGATATAGCCGATCGGAAGATCTTCATCAAAATTCTTTTCTGCCGAAACATATCCTCGCCCGTTCTTGACGCGCATCTCAATCCGCAAGCTCCCACCTTCGCTGACCGTGGCGATGTAGGAGTCCTTGTCCAGAATTTCAATGTCTGCATCTTCCTGGATCATTCTGGATGTCACCTCGCCCGGCTCGCTCACTTCAAGCGTGAGAGTTTTCGGACCTTCAACATTCATCTTCAACGGAATCTGCTTCAGGCTGAGGATAATGTCCGTCGCGTCTTCCACTACACCAGGAATGGAAGAGAACTCGTGCATTACTCCTTCAATCTTGACAGCGGTAATAGCTGCGCCCTCAATTGAAGAGAGAAGGACACGCCGCAAAGCGTTACCGATCGTTGTCCCAAAGCCACGCTCAAAGGGCTGTGCGGTAAACTGACCGTACTTATCGGTCAAGGTATTTGTATTGCACACAAGCCGCTTGGGCTTTTGAAAACCTTTCCAAAGCATATTGCCTCACCTCCCTGGAGGCGGCATCGCAGCCTCCAGCACTATCATCTTGTGTAAGAAAACTATTTCGAATAAAGCTCGACGATCATCTGTTCCTGAATCGGGAAATTGACGTCTTCGCGCTTCGGCACGGAAACCACCTGGGCCTTCAGTGCCTCACGGTCGAGCGACAGCCAGGGCGGAACGCCACGATTCCCCGACAAGTCAAGAGACCGTTGAATCGATTCCATCTTGCGGCTCTTTTCACGAACTGAAATCTCTTGTCCCGGAACTACATGGAATGAAGGGATATTGACCTTCTTCCCAGACACAACGATGTGGCCATGCCGGACCAACTGCCGCGCCTCGGCCCGAGACGTGGCCAAGCCGAGCCGGTAAACAACGTTGTCCAGCCGCTGCTCAAGCATCAGCAGCAGCATCTCGCCGGTAACGCCCCTTCGGCTCGCGGCCTTCTCAAAATAGTTGCGGAACTGGTTCTCAAGAACCTGATAAAGCCGCCGCACCTTCTGTTTCTCCCGAAGCTGAATACCATAGCCATGGGGTTTCGGGCGCCGGGCCTTGCCGTGCTGGCCCGGAGGGAAATTCCTCTTCTCGATGGCACATTTGTCGGTCAGACAACGCTGGCCCTTCAAAAAAAGCTTCTGCCCTTCCCTGCGGCAGAGCCGACATACTGCTTCACGATATCTTGCCAAGCAAACCTCCTGTCACATCCCTTCCCGGACTGGGGCGGTAATCCAATTGTTTTGACAAATTCAACAAGGCATCGTCTCCTCAGTCCTCATACGCTTGCTCATCAAACTCGGCGCCTCTTTGGCGGACGACAGCCGTTGTGTGGAATCGGCGTGACATCCTTGAGCTCACGGACTTCCAGCCCCGCCGCCGCCAGTGCACGGATGGCTGACTCGCGACCAGCTCCCGGCCCCTTCACCCGGACCTGCACACTGCGCATCCCGTGATCCCGTGCCGCACTTGCCGCCCGAGCAGCCGCCTGCTGCGCAGCAAAGGGTGTACCCTTCCGTGACCCACGAAAACCCAGTGCACCGGAACTGGACCAGCAGAGAGTCTTCCCGTCGGGGTCCGTAATGCACACCATCGTGTTATTAAAGGTCGCACGGATGTGTACTACGCCGTACGGGACAACGCGTTTGTCACGTTTTTTGAAACTCTTCTTCTTGCCTGCTTTAGCCGCCTTCGCCATAATCCTCCACCAAAAATCCTGCTGCAATCACCGGACCCTACCAGTGCGGGTCTGCCGGTCAAATTTTAGGTCTTTGCAGTTGCCTTCCTCTTATTCGCAATCGTACCCCGGCGCGGACCTTTGCGAGTCCGGGCATTGGTATGTGTTCGCTGTCCCCGCACCGGCAGGTTGCGCCGGTGGCGCATGCCGCGGTAAGAACCAATTTCAATCAGCCGCCGGACATTCAGCGCGACCTCTTTTCGAAGGTCACCTTCGACGCCGCCTTGGTCCTCGATAATTTTCCGGATGTTTGTCACTTCCTCTTCGGTCAAGTCCTTGACGTGTTTGGCGGGGTCAACCCCCGCCTGGCCGAGGATGGAAAGTGCCCTTGCGCGTCCAATTCCGTAAATGTAAGTGAGGCCAATCCCGACCCGCTTTCGGATCGGCAAATCAACCCCTGCAATACGTGCCATAAAAAACCTCCAAGTCACTCAAACCCGCCGACCGCGTTCCCAAAACATTGACTGAGAATGCGGGCAAAATCCGTTGCAGGCTTCCTACCCTTGCCGCTGTTTATGCTTGGGATTCACGCAGATCACCCGCAAAACCCCGCCGCGCTTCACAAGCTTGCACTTGGCGCAAATCTTTCTTACTGAAGAACGTACTTTCATCTCTGCCCTCTTTTTTCCTACACCGACCGCCAAATTCACAGTCTGACCACATCAAGCACGACCGTCGCACACCGAGCTCCAGGATTGCAAACCACACGCCATCACTTGAATCGGTACGTGATGCGGCCTCGCGTCAGGTCGTAGGGTGAAAGCTCGACTTGAACTCTGTCGCCCGGAAGAATACGGATAAAGTTTTTCCGCATCTTCCCTGAAATATGCGCGAGAACCCTGTGCTTATTCTCCAACTCCACGCGAAACATCGCGTTCGGGAGAGATTCGATCACTGTCGCCATTACTTCAATCGCTTCTTCTTTGGCCATAGAACGTTTTCTTCGCATTAAATGCGAGGCAAAATCTCTTGCTTCCCTGCTACAACCGGGTTAAAACATCCGGTCCGTTGTGCGTTACTGCAATCATATGCTCAAAATGCGCTGAATGAGCGCCGTCGGCCGTAACAGCCGTCCACTGGTCATCCAGAATCTTCAGCCCGGGACTTCCAACATTGACCATGGGTTCGATCGCCAGGACCATTCCCTCCTTCAAAGGTGGCCCATAACCCGGCTGGCCAAAATTAGGGATCTGAGGTTCCTCGTGGAGCTGGCGACCAATCCCGTGGCCGACAAACTCCCGCACCACTGAAAAACCATTACTGACAACATGCTGTTCCACAGCTGACGATACATCACCAAGACGGTTTCCCACCCGCGCCTTTTCAATCGCCAGCTGCAGCGACTCTTCCGTCACACGGAGAAGCCTTTGGAGCGATTCCGATATTGTCCCCACAGGGACCGTCATTGCGGAATCACCATAATACCCATCAATAATCACGCCCAGATCCAGGCTGATAATATCACCCTCGTTCAGCCGTCGGTTCGATGGAATTCCATGAACAATCTGTTCATTCACAGATGCGCACAAACAACAGGGATAACCTCGATACCCCTTGAAAGCCGGTTTTGCGCCTGCCTTTGCCAGGCGGCGTTCGACAAATTTTTCGAGATCCATCGTTGTAACACCCGGCTTTGCCTGCTCGCGCGTTTCTCCCAATATTTCTCTGACCAGCCGTCCACTCCGGCGTAACTTTTCGATTTCCGTCGCCGACTTACAAATAATCATGAGTTTTGACAAGGCTCAACAATCTCTCGGTAATAACCTCGGGCTCCCCATTCCCATCAACCTGCCTTAAAGCATTCTTCTGCCGGTAATAATCGGTCAGCGGCAGGGTGTCCCGTTCGTAAGCCTTCAGGCGTATCCTGATCGCACTCTCTTGATCGTCTTCTCGCTGAATCAGCCTTCCGCCATCCTTATCGCAAATGCCATCCTGCCGGGGAGGATTCATATAAATGTTGTAAATCTCTCCACAGGTCTGGCAAGTCCTTCTGCCCGTCAGTCGCCTGATCACTGAATCGTTCGCCACCTGAATATTGACAACCAGCGGCTCACCCAAGCCAGTTCTTTCAAGCATGCCGTCAAGGAAATGGGCCTGAGCAACGGTTCGGGGAAAGCCATCCAGAATGGCGCCTTCCCTGCAATCAGGCTGGCTCAGCCGTTCTTCAACGATTGGGGAGATTACGTCGTCCGGTACCAGTTCTCCTTTATCCATCTTAGCCTTAGCCGCCAGACCAAGGCCAGTTTTTTTCCGCGCGGCCTCCCGAAGGATATCACCAGTGGAGATGTGCGGTATACCGAGCTCCCTGGCAACCACCCGAGCCTGGGTTCCTTTGCCGGCACCTGGGGGGCCCATAAAAATGAGGATCTGCGCCATCGTTCGTATTCTTTGCGTTCAGTGCACTCACGAGGCGGCGCGACGCCCCCGGACTCGCCCTTTCTTCAGAAAGCCTTCGTAGTGCCGCATGATCAATTGAGCTTCAACTTGCTGGATCGTATCCATCGCAACACCCACAACAATCAACAGAGAGGTGCCGCCAAAATAAAAGTTAATGTTGAGGCCATGCAGAAGCCAGCCGGGAAGATTGGCATCAAACCAGGCACCACCCAGCCAGACCGGCAGGTGATTCACTCGCAAACCGGCAAGCATCACTTCCGGAATCAAGGCAATCAGCGCAAGATAAAGGCCGCCAACCCAGGTGATTTTTGTCAAAACATCGTCCAAATGGTCAGCCGTTCGCTTGCCAGGACGAATGCCTGGAATAAATCCGCCCTGCTTTCTAACGTTGTCGGCAACTTCGTCCGGGTTGTAAATAATCGAGAGATAGAAATGCGCAAAGAAAATGATCATGATGACATACGTCAAAGTATAGAGCGGCTCACCCCAGCCAAAAGCCTTCTGAAACCAGGTAAGCACCGCTCCGAAAGTTCCCTGCTTTCCGGCAAAAAGGGCAATTGTCTGCGGGAAGGTCAGAATTGAGACCGCAAAGATGATGGGCATGACGCCGCCACTGTTGACCTTCAGCGGAAGGTGAGTGGAAACGCCTCCAAGGACCTTCCGCCCCACAATGCGCTTTGCATACTGAATGGGAATGCGCCGCTCTCCGCGCTCAACAAATACAATGAACGCCACAACCACCAGCATGAAAGCCAGCAACAAGAAAACAATTGGAAAGCTCCATGTCCGCGTCACAAACACTTTCTGATAAAGGTTCGCAATCGCATGCGGCAACCCAACCACGATGCCGGCAAAGATCAGCAGCGACATGCCATTACCAATTCCGCGAGCTGTAATCTGCTCACCCAGCCACATCACAAAAACAGCACCCGTCGTCAGCGTTAGAACGGTGCTCAGCGTGAAAGCTAAACCGGGGTGGCTCACCAGCGGCACGTTTGCGCTGGTTTCTTTCTGGAGAGCAATCGCGATACCGAAAGCTTGGAACATGCTGAGGCCAACAGTCATCCAACGGGTATATTCGGTGATTTTCTTGCGACCGAGTTCACCCTCCTTCTGAAGTTTCTCAAGGGTGGGCGACACGACACCCAGCAACTGCAGAATAATGGACGCCGTGATATACGGCATGATACCCAGTGCAAAAACCGTGAGACGGTTCAGGCTGCCTCCAGAAAACATGGAAAGCAACCCAAAAAGGGTATTGCCCAAACTGCTCAGAGCTTGTGCTAAAACGTCGGGATTGATCCCTGGGGTAGGAACGAACGAACCCAGCCGATACACCGCCAGCATCAGCAACGTGAACAGGATGCGTTTCCGCAGGTCCGGAATCTCAGTCAGGCTTTTGAGATTCTCCATCATGCGGAGATCACCTCTGCTTTTCCGCCGGCCTTGGCTATCTTTTCTTCAGCCGACCTGGAAAAATGGTGAGCTGCAATTTGAAGAGGAGCGGTCAGTTCGCCTCCCCCCAACACCCTGAGCCCATCGTACAGGCGTCCAACAATGCCCAGCTTCACCAACAGTTCCGGTGTCACTTTTTCCTTGGGATCGAGCTTTGCCAGGTCGCCAAGATTTACGATGGCATATCGCTTTTTGAAAATGTTTGTGAAACCGCGCTTCGGCAGACGGCGCTGGAGAGGCATCTGGCCGCCTTCAAATCCGGGCCGCATCCGCATGCCAGCCCGCGACCGCTGCCCCTTGCTCCCCCGAGTCGCCGTCTTCCCATGTCCCGAACCCATACCCTGGCCAACCCTCTTGCGCCGTTTATGCGCGCCGGATGGAGGTCGAAGCGTTCCAATATGTATGGCCATGACCGTTATTTCTTACCTTTCTTCGACTTGGAGTCCTTTTTGTCAGAGGCCTCGGACCTTGGTGCGGCAGGCTTTCGCTTTGCAGCAGACTTCTCAGGCTCGGCAGCAGCCTTTGTCTCAGTCGACTTGGTCGCCCGCCTCTTAGCCACGGGCTTCTTGGCGGGGGCAGCAACCTTTTCCTTTTCTTTTTGTGGCTCTTTTTCCTTGCTTGCAGTTTCCTTGGCTACAGCAGGAACCTCGGCGGGCGCTTCCGTGGCAGCCTTCGTCGTCTTTGCCTTTGCAGTGGGCGTCACTTTCACGGGGGCAGATTCGGCTGGAATAATCTTGTATTCCGGAATCCCGGCCCACACAGGAGCCTCGGTCGGACTCACCACTTCAACCAGATGGCTTACCTTCGCAACCAAACCACGAAAATGAACGGAGTCGGGCCTCTCGACCACCTGGTTCAGCCGCCGCAGACCAATACTCCGGACCACTTCCTTCTGCTTGCGGGAAAACCCGATACCACTCCGGACCCACTTGATGTGAATTGTCCCGGTCTTCTTTGGCACGATCCTTAAGCCTCCCTAAATCTCTTCCACTGACTTCCCGCGCAAGGCAGCAACATCCTCACCGCTCCGCAGGCTCAAGAGGGCCTGCATCGTGGCTTTAACGACATTGTGCGGGTTGGTCGTGCCGAGTGATTTGGTCAGGACGTTCTGTATTCCAGCAGCCTGAACCACAGCCCGAACAGGTCCGCCGGCAATGACGCCAGTGCCCGCAGAAGCCGGCTTCAACAACACGCGGCCCGCACCGTAATGGCCCAACACAGTATGCGGTATCGTTGTTTCAGTGATGTTGACTTTGTGTAATGATTTCTTGGCAAGTTCGATTCCCTTGCGAATGGCCATGGGCACTTCCCGTGCCTTGCCGGTGCCAAAACCGACGTAGCCATTGCCGTCGCCCACCACCACCAAAGCCGAAAAGCTGAGATTTTTCCCGCCTTTCACAACCTTGGTCACACGATTGATGGCTACGACCTGGTCCTTCAATGCTAATGTACTTGGGTCAATCCCAACAGCCAAATTGCGCTCTCCTTCGCGTTAAAACGTCAGGCCGTTCTGCCTGGCTTCATCGGCCAGCGCTTTGACGCGCCCGTGATAGGTATAACCCCCGCGGTCAAAAACGACCCGGGAAATCCCAGCTTTCTTAGCACGCTCCGCCAGCGCCTTCCCAACAACCTTTGCGGCCGCGACGTTGCCGCCACTCCTCAAGGTTTTCCGGATCTCCGCATCACATGACGATGCAGAAACCAGAGTAGCTCCACGACCATCGTCTATGATCTGTGCATGGATGTGCTTGAGTGAACGAAAAACGTTCAACCTCGGGGCGGACCCCACGCCTTGCACCCGGCGGCGGATGCGCCGGTGAACCCTCTGGCGGCGAAAATTCTTTGAAACCTGCGTCAACATGCCTCTGCTATTCCTTCCTGAAGCCTACTTGGCGGCGCCCGCAGCCGCTTTTCCGACTTTCTTCTTCAGCTGCTCACCCGTGTATCGGACCCCTTTATTCTTATACGGGTCCGGGGGCCGCAACCCACGAATTTTGGCTGCTGTCTGGCCCACCAGGCGGGCGTCAATCCCCTTGATCAACAAGTGCGTCTGTTTCTCAACGCTGACAGAAATTCCTTCCGGGATGGGGAAGTCTACCGGATGCGAATAACCAAGCGCTAGCATTACCGATTTTCCACTGACTTCCGCCCGGTAACCGATTCCAACAATATCCAGGTGCTTCTCGAAACCCTTGCTGACACCTTCTACGGCATTCGCGACCTCGGCGCGAATCAATCCGCGCAGTGCGGTCTGGTCTTCGTTTTCCATTTGCGCCAGGTACGTTCCATCTTGCTTCTCGAGGCGAATTCCTCGGGGAAGAGGCACCTGCAAAGTTCCTTTTGGACCCTTCACCGTGACCGCAGACGGATCAACCTGAAGGGTAACGTCAGACGGAATTTCGATCGGCTTTCGACCAATTCTTGACATAAACCTCAGCCTTGCCCGAAGTTCGGGCCTACTCCACGTTACAGAGAATTTCGCCGCCCGCTTTTGTCCGGCGCGCCGCTTTGCCGGTCATCACTCCATGGGGCGTCGTTAGAATATTGATTCCCAGCCCGCCGAGGACCTTCGGCACCTCGCTGGACCCAACGTAAACCCGACGGCCGGGCCTGGAAACCCGCCCGATCTTCGAGATGACGCTGGAGCCGTCTGGCGCGTATCGAAGGAAAACTCGCAAGGTCTGCTTCTTCTTTTCTTCCGAGACCTTGTAGTTGCTGATATACCCCTCTTCCTTCAGCACCCGGGCAATCTCAACTTTCAATTTTGAGGACGGCATGTCCACGCGCTGATGCTTCGCACGAAAACCGTTACGGATTCGCGTCAGCATGTCAGCAACCGGATCAGATACAGCAGACATATAGCTCCCAATTCAATGGACTCGTCGCAGCTTGGTTCCTTCCTGCTGCGATCGTTTTACACGTTACCAACTTGATTTCACTACGCCAGGGATATCACCCTGCAGTGCAAGCTTGCGGAAGCAGAGGCGGCACATCTCAAACTTTCGAAGATAACCACGTGGCCGCCCGCAGATGCGGCACCGGTTTCTGTGGCGAATCTTGAATTTCGGTTTCCGTACTAATTTTGCCATCTGGCTGGTACGAGCCACTGTTTATCCTCCTGCCTGCTCTTTCGAATCTTCCTGTGCAGCCTGGCGGCGCTGAGCCTCAGCTCGGAACGGCAGCCCAAGGTGCTTCAACAACGACAGGGCCTCCGCATCACTTCGTGCATCAGTCACGATGGAGATGTTCATTCCCTTGACCTTCTCGATCTTTCCATACTCCACTTCAGGGAAAACCAACTGGTCCCGCAACCCCATCGTGTAACTTCCACGACCGTCAAACGACTTTGTAGAGAGGCCGCGAAAGTCACGCACACGCGGCAGGGCTACGTTGACCAGCCGGTCAAAAAACTCGTACATCCTGTCGCCCCGCAGCGTCACCATCACCCCAATTGGCATATTCTTGCGCAGTTTGAAATTCGCAATGGACTTTCTTGCCCGCGTCACCACCGGCTTCTGGCCGGTGACCTGCCCGAGCTCGCGCGTGGCGGCGTCCAGAAGCTTGACGTTCTGGATGGCCTCACCCAGCCCCATATTGACCACAATTTTGCTCAGCCGGGGAACCGCCATGCGGTTAGGGTACTTAAACTCTTCCATCAGAGCTGGAAGCACTTCCGACTGATATCTCTCTTTTAATCGCGCTGCCATAATCGCCTGATCTTCCTCAGTCTTTAACTGTCAAGCACTTTTCCACACTTGGTGCACTGACGAACCTTTTTTCCCTTTTCACCGCCCGCCATGCGCTGGTGGCGAACCCTGGTAGGGCCGCAGTCAGTGCACAAAAGGGCAACGTTTGAAACGTGAATAGGGCCTTCCTTTTCCAGGATGCCACCTCGAATCTGCTTGGCGGGGTTGGGCCGAGTGTGTCGCTTGATCATGTTGGCATGTTCCACAAACACCTTGCCCTGGCTAGGCAACACGCTCAACACTCGGCCTGTCTTGCCTTTGTCGCGGCCGGCAATTACCTGGACCTGATCATTCTTTCGGATATCCAACGCCACTCCCATTACAGAACCTCCGGAGCCAGGGAAACGATCTTCAGAAACTTTTTCTCGCGAAGCTCCCGGGCAACCGGACCGAAAACGCGGGTTCCCACAGGCTCCCCCTGGTCATTGATCAGCACTGCTGCGTTTTCGTCAAAGCGAATGTAGCTACCATCCCGTCGCCGATGCTCTTTTCTCATTCGAACAATCACAGCCTTTACAACCTTGCCTTTAGGCACGGGACTTTCCGGAGCAGCTTCCTTCACGGACGCCGTAATCACATCACCCAGTCCGGCCTGCAATCCTACGCTCCCGCCAAGTGGCAGGATGCAGGAAAGCTTGCGGGCACCTGAATTGTCGGCCACCTGCAGAATCGTGCGCATCCCAATCATGCGTGTTCCTCCGCCACCTGGCCAACCTGAACGGCCTTGGAAATAACCTGTACAACTCGCCAGCGTTTCCGACGGCTGAGTGGGCGGGTTTCCTCAATGCGCACCATATCGCCAGGCTGGCATTCGCCCTTTTCGTCATGAACCAGAAACCGCTTCGATTTCCGGGTGACCTTTTTGTACAGAGGATGCATGATTTTTCGATCCACTGTTACCACGATGGTCTTCTGCATTTTATTGCTGCTGACCACTCCGATTTTTTGTTGCCGCGTCTTATTCAGCATTCCCCATCGTCCTTATCTCTTTGCCCTTTCCCTACGGCCTCAGGATTTTTTTTGAGCACTCAAGCTCAGTTCCCGTTCCCGCTGTACCGTATGGACGCGGGCAATTCCTTTCCGAAGCTGGCGCATCACAGGCAGAACGTCTCCCTGGCCGCCTATAAGCTGGAAGCGCAGCTTTAGAAGCTGCTGGCCGAACTGGACCAGGTTCGTTTCAAGCTCCTCGTCAGTCCACTCCCGCATGTTTTCGGCGGGCCACTTCCACTTCTTATCCTTTTCAAGTTTCACGCCCTACACTCCTTCATCCGATCAATGCGTGGTTTCTAACCGGGTGACAAACCGGGTTGGCAGGGGGAGCTTGTCGCTAGCCAGCCGAAAAGCACGCCGAGCCTCCTCCTCTGTCACGCCTTCCATCTCAAACAGGATCCGGCCTGGCCTCACAACGGCAACCCAGAATTCAGGCGCGCCCTTCCCCTTGCCCATACGGGTCTCAGCAGGCTTCTTCGTCACGGGCTTGTCCGGAAAGACACGAATCCACAATTTTCCGCCGCGCTTCACAAAACGCATGATGGCCACGCGGCTGGCTTCAATCTGTCGGTCTGTAATCCAGCCAGCTTCAAGCACTTTCAGCCCAAAGTCCCCAAAGGAGATATTGGAACCCCGCCAGGCCTTCCCAGCCATGCGACCCCGCTGCTGCTTCCGGAATTTCACCTTGCTCGGCATTAACATAAGTCATCCACCTTCAATCCCGCTTGTCCCGCCGCCAAAGGGCGGACTCAATCAGCCGCGGCCTCAACTTCCTCGGCCTTTGCAACTCGACGGCGACGCTGCTCAAGAATTTCGCCGTTGTAAATCCAGCACTTCACGCCAATCACGCCATATGTGGTTCTGGCTTCAGCCAGTCCATAATCAATGTCCGCCCGCAGCGTATGCAACGGCAGACGCCCCTGCAGATACCATTCAGTTCTCGCGATTTCAGCGCCGTTCAGCCGCCCGCCAACACGAACCTTGATTCCCTTGCACCCAAAACGCAGCGCCGAGTCCACCGCCTTTCTCATCGCGCGGCGGAAGGCCACCCGTTTTTCAAGCTGCAGCGCAATTGATTCTGCCACCAACTGGGCATTCAGTTCAGGCCGGTGCACTTCTTGAATATTAATCGGCAGCACCTCACGGCCCGTACGCCTTTGAACTTCCTGCCGGAGGCGGTCAATCTCAGAACCTTTACGTCCAATAATGATACCGGGGCGCGCCGTGTGAATTGTGATCTTCAGCTTATTGCCCGGACGCTCTATTTCAATTGAAGACACACCAGCCGTCTTCAACCTGGCTTTGAGTTGACGCTTGAGCTTCAGGTCTTCATGAAGCAGGTCAGCGTACCCCTTTTTAGCAAACCATCGCGACTTCCAGGTCTTTATGATCCCAAGACGAAATCCGTAAGGATGAACTTTTTGACCCACCCACAACCTCCTCTGTCAATCCCTTGCCCGCTCCGGCCTCATGCCGGAAATTGCGGCAACATGCCCCAGCGCGCTACTCCCGCGATTCCGGTGATTCAACCACCAGCGTAATATGGCTCATCCGCCGCTGGTAGCGATACGCCCTGCCCATCGGGGCCGGCCGAATGCGCTTCATTCGCGGACCTTCATTCACATAGGCCTTTGAAACCACCAGTTCATCAACGTCAACCGAATCCGACTTCTGCTCGGCATTGGCGATTGCAGACTGAAGGATCTTCAAAACTTCCTGCGCCACACGCTTCTTGGTAAACCGCAGGGTATCGAGCGCGGCGTTGACGTTCTGCCCGCGAACCAGGTCAACAACCAGCCTGGCTTTCTGGGGTGAAACTCTCAGATATTTGCTTGTTGCTCTCGCTTCCATTGTCAGTTCCAAACCTTCAATTCTCGTTTCTCGCCGCTTACCTTGCGCTTGCAGTGCGTTCGCTGCCTGATTTCACGCTGTGTCCCTTAAATGTGCGCGTCGGAGCAAACTCACCCAGCTTATGCCCCACCATGTTTTCCGTGACGTAAACAGGAATAAACTTTCTGCCATTGTGCACCGCGATCGTATGCCCGACCATTTCAGGAACGATCGTCGAACGTCTCGACCAGGTTTTGACCACCTTCTTCTCAAACCGCCGGTTGAGCAGCTCGATCTTCTTGATAAGATGGTCATCCACAAAGGGTCCCTTCTTGAGCGATCTCGACAATCTTTCCTCCCTATTTCTTTTCGCGCCGTCTCACAATAAAGCGGTCCGTC
>Ga0102953_1000863_pt1 | contig 19965 bp, 12 predicted proteins | sample SalPon2A_C_D2_MG_FD_78509 | JGI IMG/M metagenome (GOLD analysis project Ga0102953, IMG submission 78509) | Soil microbial communities from South San Francisco under conditions of wetland restoration - Salt Pond MetaG R2A_C_D2_MG | ecosystem: Environmental > Terrestrial > Soil > Wetlands | place... | reverse complement strand
TCCGCGCAGTCCAGCCTTCAGGCCTCCCGCCAGCGCGTTGCTTCTCTGCAAAAAACCAATGACCAGTTGCAGTCTCAAAACAGCAAAGGATCCAGGCGTGCCGCGGAACAAGAGCACATCCTGAATCGCCTTCAGGACCTGGACCGCCGCCGGGAGTCTTATCTGACCTCCATCGCCAATCGCTACCGGAATCTCACCAGCCAATTCCGAACGATGAGTGGCATGATGGACTCGAACCGCGGGCGGGATTCCGGCGGGTTCAGCGGTCAGGCGCTGGACCAGATCCAGAATGCTATCTCCCTCGCTGATAATGACCTCCAGCACCTGAGTGAACTCAGCGCAAAAGCCTTCCAACTGGAAAAAAGCCTTGCGAAGCTTAAATAACTCCCTTTTCCTCGCCGCGCACAGCCCCACTCTTGCACGCACACACTGATTCTCCCTCGTTCAGAGGGCACCTGCCTGTCTTGACGGCAAATTACGCCGAGACTTAAGATGGTAGATTGCCCTTAACTCGCGCAACTGATCCGAAGGGCAGTGTCACCATGTTGAAGCAAATCAAAGTCCGGGGAGCGCGCCAGCACAACCTACGGAACATTGATGTTTCCATTCCCCGCAACAGGTTCACCGTGGTGACGGGGCTGAGCGGGTCAGGAAAGTCAAGCCTGGCGTTCGACATCATTTATGCCGAAGGCCAGCGCCGCTATGCGCAGACCCTCTCCGCCTATGCCCGCCAGTTCCTGGATCAGATGCAGCGCCCCGACGTTGATGCTGTCGAAGGACTCAGCCCCGCCATCTCGATTGAGCAGAAAACTACAAGCCGCAGCCCGCGGTCAACGGTGGGAACCATCACGGAAATTTACGATTATCTCCGCCTGCTTTATGCCACCATCGGCATACCCCATTGCCACCAGTGCGGGCGGCGCATTTCCCGGCAAACCACTGAGCAGATCGTCGCATCGATCATGTCGCTCCAGGATGAAGAACCGGGAGCGGACGGGAATCCGCGTATCATGATCCTCGCGCCTGTCGTGCGCGGCCGCAAGGGCGAATTCCGAAGTCTCTTCGAGCAACTGGGCCGGGAAGGATTCGTCCGGGTGCGCGTAGATGGACAGTTGCTTCAGCTGGATGAGGAAATTCGCCTGGACCGTCGCCGGAACCACACCATTGAAGTGCTGGTGGACAGGCTGCTGGTCAAGCCTGGAATTGAAAGCCGGCTGACAGCTTCCATTGAAACGGCCATGAAACTAGCCAAGGGAATCGTTCAGGTCACGGTGGTCAACGGCGAGGAACATCTCTATTCGCAGGAGTGGGCATGTGTACACTGCGGCAGCAGCATCCCAGCTCTGGAGCCCCGCTCCTTTTCCTTCAACAGTCCTTACGGAGCCTGCAGAGCCTGCCGGGGACTGGGCAGCCGGTATACATTTGATCCTGCAAAGGTTGTGGTGGACTGGACCCGGCCGCTTTTCGCCGGTGGTCTGGGCCCAGGTTCGGGGTCACGCTTTCTTCAACGGAGCCTGGCCCGCCTGGCTGAACAGAATGGCTTTGACCTTCGAACTCCCTTTGAAAAATTCCCGGCCAAAATTCAGAACCTGATTCTCTACGGCAAACGCCACCGCGGTTCTCGGCGCGGTGCGAGTTTTACCGGGATCATTCCGCTACTTGAACGCTGGAACAAGGAGACGGATTCCGAGAGTTACCACGAATGGCTCTCCCGCTACACTTCCGCTATGCCCTGCCCTCAATGCAACGGCAGGCGCCTGAAGCCGGAAAGTCTGGCCGTCAACATTGCAGATCTTTCCATTGCGGATTTCACTGCGCTGCCCGTAGGCGAAGCGCAAAAGGTCGTCGCTCGAATCACGCTCAGCGCACGGGAAGAGTTGCTGGCGCGGCGCATCCTGAACGAAATTGCAGCCCGTCTTGAATTTCTGGCCACGGTGGGTCTGGAATATCTGAGTCTGGATCGTTCCGCCGCAACGCTTTCAAACGGAGAAAGCCAGCGCGTGCGCCTTGCCACACAGATCGGATCCAAATTGCGGGACGTCCTTTACGTGCTGGACGAGCCGAGCATCGGGCTGCATCCGCGCGATAACCAGAGGTTGCTGGGAACTATCGAGCGGCTGCGGGACATGGGCAACACAGTGCTTGTGGTTGAGCACGACGAAGAAACCATTCGGCGCTCCGATTATGTGATTGATCTGGGCCCCGGCGCCGGCAAGCATGGCGGTGCGCTGGTGGCCTGTGGCCCGCCGGAAGCAGTGGCAGCATGCGAGAGCTCCCTGACCGGCCAATACCTTTCCGGCCGTCGGCACATCCCGATTCCCAAAGCGAGGCGGTCGCCGAATGGAAAATCGCTCACCGTGCTGGGAGCCCGCGCCAACAATCTGAAGAACATTGACGTTAAGTTCCCCCTGGGTGTTCTGGTGGTGGTGACAGGGGTCTCCGGCTCCGGCAAGTCAACCCTGGTGAACGACATCCTTTACAGGGCGCTGGCCAAAAAGCTCTATAGGGCCATTGACGAGCCCGGCCAGCATCGCAGGGTGACAGGTATTGAGCGGGTTGATAAGGTCATCGTGATTGACCAGTCGCCCATTGGTCGCACCCCGCGCTCAAACCCCGCAACCTACACAGGAGTTTTTACTCCCATGCGGGAGCTTTTCGCCATGCTGCCGGAGTCGCGCGAGCGCGGATATCGTGCCGGGCGCTTCAGCTTCAACGTGAAGGGCGGTCGTTGTGAGGCCTGCCAGGGTGACGGCATGCGCCGCATTGTGATGAACTTCCTTCCCGACGTTTATGTGAAGTGCGAAGTTTGCAATGGGCGCCGATACAACTCGGAGACACTGGCCGTCAAGTACAAGGGCTGTTCGATTGCGGATCTGCTGGACACAACGGTCAGCGACGCCCTGCCCGTTCTTGAAAACATTCCGCAGATCCGGCAGAAGTTGCAGACTCTGGAGGACGTTGGGCTGGGCTATATTCATCTGGGCCAGGCAGCCACCACGCTTTCAGGCGGCGAAGCGCAGCGCATCAAGTTGGCCCGTGAACTCAGCCGCCGACAGACCGGGCGAACTCTTTACCTCCTGGACGAGCCCACAACAGGATTGCATTTTGACGACGTCAAGCAACTGCTTGAAGTCCTGAATCGCTTGACAGATTTGGGCAACACCGTCATCATCATCGAGCACCACCTCGACGTCATCAAACAGGCTGACTGGATTATTGACCTCGGCCCCGAAGGGGGTGAGGCAGGCGGACGCATTGTCGCCCAAGGAACGCCGGAAGAGGTTGCGTGCGTGGAAAACTCATTCACGGGCCAAGAGTTGGCCGTGGTCCTGAATCAGCAACTTGGGGCCTCTGCCAATTCGGGCGCGCCGGCGCTGGAAATCTAGACAGGTTCCGGGTGAGTTCACTGTTTGAGCCGATAGTGTGTGTTCCTGATGCGCTTGCGGCCCAGCGCAGGAAAATCATATGATCTTTCAATCTGACACAGAACACAACAACTTGATGGCCAACCCGACAGAGCAGCCACCCACAGAATTAGAGGTCAAGCTGTTGCCTGAAAAGTGGCGGATTCGCGACCTGCTGATTTTTATTCTGGTTGGATTTTTCACCTTGCTCGCCGCAAACATCCTGGTGTTTGTCGGATACGCTTTTCTAAAGCCCATTTTCCACTGGACGGTTTCTATCGAGGACCTGCGGACAAATGTCCCCTTTGTCCTGGCGCTGCAGCTGGTGTGGTACGTACTGTTGCTTGCGTATATCTACCTTTTTGTCAGGTTCTACTATAAGGCTCCTTTCTTGAGCACATTGAAGTGGAAGAGGCTCTCGGCCCACAGCACAGTGCGCTATCTGCTGGGCGGCGCGGCTCTCTCGCTGGTTGTGATGGTCATTCCTCCTCTACTGCCGCAGAAAAAGGTGTACCCGCTCGAAAAGATGTTCAACTCCCCGGCCTCGGCCTATGCCATTGCAGCGTTCGCGGTTCTCGTTGCGCCTTTCATGGAGGAACTGCTGTTTCGCGGGTTGCTGTTTGCGTTTTTTGAGAAGCACGGCGGGCTCACCTTTGCGATTATTTCCACGGCCCTACTGTTCGCAGGATTGCACATTCCCGAATACTGGGGTGCATGGAGCAATGTCGCGATGATTCTGCTTGTTGGACTGACATTTTCGATTGTACGAGGCAAGACGGGGTCCTTTACCCCCAGTTTTGTACTCCATCTGGCTTATAACGGTACGTTGATGCTTGCCCTTTTCCTGTCGACACAGCATTTCCACAAATTGCCGGCAGGTCTCCTGATTTTCCGGTAGGATTGAATCACTCAAGGTGAAAGTGCCGCACGGGGCGAAACTTTCTTCAGGCTGAAGCCTGCGCACCTTGCGTCCCGCAACGGCATCAGCCTTTGCGGCGTTGCTTGACATCGATTCTGAGGCGTTTGATCTTCTGGTTCAGGGTGGATAAGGGAATTTTCAGGCGTTCGGCTGCTTCAGTCTGGCTCCATTTGGTGCGGGCGAGCATGTCGAGAACAACTCTTCTTTCGAAGTCTTCAACAACCTCAACCAGCGATTGTCCGTCAACCTGCTCCACAGGAAACGCAGGCACTCTCTCCTGGCGGCTTTCATGCACCTGTTCAGGCAACGCTTCCGGGCCGATCATGGGCCCGGCGGCAAGAACCACAGCACGCTCGACAGCATTCTCCAGTTCGCGCACGTTGCCGGGCCAGTCATGGTCCATCAGGAGCTTCATCGCTTCGGGAGAAAACTTCAGGCCTTCGCGCCCGTTTTCGCTGCAATACTTTGCCAGAAAATGGTCTGCGAGCAGCGGGATATCCTCTTTTCGGTCGCGCAGCGGGGGCAGGTTCACGGTGATCACATTAAGCCGGTAGTAGAGGTCCTCACGGAACTTGTTGGCTTGGACCATCTGCCTCAGGTCCGAGTTGGTGGCAGCCAGGATGCGAACGTCCACTTTGATGTTTTCCGTTCCACCCAGCCGCATAAACTCCCGCTCCTGGATCACCCGCAGCAGCTTGGCCTGGGTTTCCACGCCGATGGTTCCGATTTCATCAAAGAAGATGGTGCCCTGGTCGGCAACCTCAAACAAGCCTCTCTTCGTGGCGATCGCCGAAGTAAAAGCCCCTTTAACATGTCCGAACAAAGTGCTTTCCAGCAGATCCACCGGCATCGAACCCGTATTGACCGGAACGAAGGGCTTGTCCGCGCGGGGGCTTGTGGCGTGGATCGTCTTGGCCACCAGTTCCTTGCCGGTGCCGCTTTCGCCGGTGATCAGCACCGTTGCTCGACTGGCCGCCACTTGTGTAATCAGGTCGTAGACTCTCTGCATGCGCTCGCTCTTGCCAATGATGTTGGGCAGTCCGAAGCGCTTGAGCGCACGCCGCAGCAAGACGTTCTCCACTCGCAGTCGCGAGCGGTCCAGCAGGTTGCTGATTTCGAGCAGCAGCTTGTCATTGTCCCAGGGTTTGGTGATGTAACTTTCGGCGCCCTCGCGGGAAGCCTGGAAGGCAATCTGGCTGGAGTCATAAGCGGTAATCATGATGACCGGAAGTTCCGGCGAGTCCCGCTTGATGGTCCGCAACACATCGATCCCGTTGGAATCGGGAAGGCTGATGTCGAGCAGAACGAGGTCGAAGGGCTCTTTGTCCAGCTTCTCCAGTCCGGCGGCCGCAGTGGAAGCCGTGGCCGTCTGGTAGCCTTCCGTCCGCATCAGCTCATCAAGGCTTGCCAGAACGTCAGCTTCGTCATCAACGATGAGAATGGAACCCGCTTTAGAGGACATGGACCGGTTTCCTGGAGCCGGGGAATTCAAGGCGGAACGATGCTCCGCGGCCGACTGAACTGTCGACAAAGATCTTCCCGGAGTGTTCACGGATGATGCCGTAACTCACCGCCAAACCAAGTCCTGTACCGCGGTTGGTCGCTTTCGTGGTAAAGAAGGGGTCAAAGATCCTGCGGAGATTTTCCGGTGAAATGCCCACGCCACTGTCAGCAATCTCAACGCAAACCGTGGAATCAACAGCCCGGGTGGTCACGGCCAGATCTCCGCCATAAGGCATCGCATCGCGGGCGTTCATAATCAGGTTCATGAAAACCTGCTGCAGCTTACCGGCATTTCCATGGATGGCCGGAAGGTCCGAATCAAATTCGGTCTGGACGCTGATCTTGGCGGACCTCAGCACCGGGGCCACCAACAAGAGAGTCTCCTGGATCACCTTGTTCAGTTCAAGTTCGGCCCGTTCGCTTCCGCTGACCCGCGAAAATTTCAGCAGGTTGTTGATGATCTCTGAGGCCCGGAACCCCTGCTTGACCACCCGATCCAGGACAGGCGAGTGAGGATCATCCGAAGACAGTTGCCGCATCAGCATCTGAAGCTGCGAGGTGATCACCGCCAGCGGCGTGTTGACCTCGTGCGCTACGCCAGCCGCCAGCACGCCGATGGATGAAAGCTTTTCAGCCTGGACCAGCTGGTCCTCCAGCTCCACGCGGTCGGTAAGGTCGGTCATGATGAGAAGGCGGCCGATCACTTGGTCGTCCTTGCCCAGCAGCGGCACCGTGGATAGGTTTACAATCAGCGAACGCCCCACCGCATTCTTGAGATGGAACTTGTAAAGATTTAATGACCGGTAGGGTTCGGAGTGGCGGGGCAACTCTGAAATCAACTCTGCCGGCAAGACGTCCCTCAGTTGCTTTCCTTCAGCCTCAGAGCTGGAAATCCCGTACAACTTCTCCATAGAAGAGTTCCACGACTCGATACACTGCTCCGGGTTCCACGCCACGATTCCGGCATCGATGGATTCAATGATGTTTTCGCTGAAGTCTTTGAGTGCCTGGTTTTCAAGGGCCTTGCGCTCCAGCGATTCGTAAAGCCGGGCGCTCTCAATGGCCATGGCAATGTAGCCGGAAACCGTTTGCAGCAGGTCAACGTCTTCGCTGGAGAGGAAATCGTCGTCGTTGGTCTTCCCCAGAGCCAGATAGCCGAGCGTGCTTCCCTTCACCCTCAACGGCAGGTAATAGTGCAAGCCCAGCCTTTCAATCGTCAGCCGGGCCGAAGGTGAAACATCAGCCGGATTCTTCACGCTTTCAAAAAACAGATAGCCCTTCCCTGCCGCGATTTGTGGGGAATCAAGGAAACTCAGATCGAGGTCGCCGGTAAAGGTGAGGCCGCGGGACTTGGCCAGGTGCAAATCTCCCGACTCAGACGCGAGGAAAGCCGCCACCCGGTCCACTTCCAGCGTTTCGCCCAGCCGCTCAACCGTCTGGTCCAGCAGCGAATCCACGTGTACTTCCGAACCGAGGTCGCGGGCGAACTCCAGCAGCGTTCTCCGGTAGTCATAACGCTCGCGATTGAAGAAGCGATCCAGCCGCACCTGGATACGGGTGACTACAGGTTGAAACAGCAGGGCCGTCACCACAATGGCCAGCAGCCATCCGCCCTGGCTGGTGATCAGCTCACTGTTGCGGAAGAAATCAGCAAACAGAAAAACCAGGCCGAAATAAAACCCGATGATCGCGGCGGTTGCCAGCGCATAAGCGATGCCGCGGCGGAAGATCATGTCCACGTCCATCAGCCGGAAACGAACGATTGCGTAGCCAAACGTCAGGGGCAGCAGCACCAGGGAGAAGACGGAAAGCTTCATCCACTCCGCAGGAACAAATCCCATCCCCAGGAAGTAAGGGATCGCGTAAAACGCAGCGAAGGGCACCATCGCCAGCGCGGCTCCACGCGTAACCCATTTCAACTGCTGCCTGGCCACCGGAGTGTCTGCCCGCCGATAAGAGCGGAAGAGAAAGACAACTCCAGCGACAGAATAAACGCCAAGCAGACCCATCTCCAAGCCGTCGAGAAGCCAGCGAAGGGAAAGCGCGGGCAACGGCAAGGTCACGAATCCCGCCATCACCATCGCGTGAAACGCCAGCAGGACCGCCGCCGGCGCATACAGGGTCGGCAACAGCCAGGACCGCCGTTTGATAAATTCCGGTTTCTCCGGAAACGTGATACAAAAATGCAAAAACAGCGCAGGCTGCAACAGCAACGCCGTCACATTCAGCCAGTAAACCGAGGAATCAAAAAGGTTCAGCTTGCCTGTATAGGAAAAGCAGTAAAGGACAAACGATGCCAGACAGAAAAGGTAGAAGTGCAGCGATTTTGGCGCCGACCATCGACGCAAAAAAACGAACGCTCCAATAATCAGGTAGAGGAACCCTACAATTTCCAGATAGCCGTGCAGCCCGCGCGAGTTGTTCGCCGGAGTCAGAACCACGCTGGTCTCAATTGACTCACTTTGCCGAACCAAGTCGTAAATAGCCCGCGACCATACTCCACTGTCAAAGATAACTCGGCTCGCTTCAGCCGTCGTCTTGACAGAGTGCCCGTCAATCGACTTCAGGATGTCTCCGGCAACAATTCCGGCTTGGGCTCCGGGCGAGTTTGCCGCCACGCTCCATGCCTTCAACCCCTGCGGGGTTGTCACCCATGAAACACCGTCTGTCGGCAGTTGGTAGATTCTTCTCTGTTGAAAGTTGAGGAAGGCAAAAATAATGAGCGCCACGCTCACGATTGCAAGCAGGAGGGTTAAAAAACGATATGGGGCCCTTACGCTCATCGAATCCGTTCTACGCCGGAGCAAAACAGTTCCTTACCGGAATTCCCCAGCAAATTAAGTTCCTTACCGCCATCCGGACCGTTCTCTTTGCTTTTCAGCTAATCTTCGCTTTCCAGCGGTTCTTTTCACCTTGCAAAGAGATTAATAACTATGAAATCTGGAATTTCCGGTATGAAAAATGGTATCCCCCCACGTTCCACATCACTCCACCGGTTGATCGACGACGTCCACTATCAGCAAGATAGAGATCTCGGCTTAATCTCAAGGAAAGCGTCAAGCTTCCAGAAAGAACCTCAAAACTGCACGGCAAACCCACCGCGGATGCTACGATACGCGGGAGTGAGCAAGACGGATCTTCCGTTCGCCTGGCGGATAGACACGCCCCCCTGGCCCAGCAAGTTCCTGAAATCGGCGATGGCGATAATGCGCATGGGAAGCATGTCGATCTTGGGAAGTGGTTGGCGCACCTGCATTCCCAGGAATGGCTGGAATTCCATTCTGCTTTGCCCAAAGGCATCGACAAGGGTGACGCGCCCGGCAGGAAGCCAGCTATAAGTGCTGATAATCTGCGTATTCAGACCGGGAATATAGGTTAAAAATCTGCCCGAGACAGACTGCGTTAATTCTGAACGCAGGAAATCGGGCAGGTTTGCCGCGTCCAGTGGAGTCCGGCCGCCCGATCCGGCTGACGGGTCCATAGCCAACGCGCTGCCGAAAGCATACATGACGCTCACTTGCCCGCGCTGCCCCATTTGCTGCGTGTACGAAACTTCCGCGCCTGAGGATCCATATCCGCCCGCGTTCAGGACCGCCCGTTTTCCGGAGGGAGTCATCAGGACGTTGCCGGCCGGCGATGAAGCCTTCAGCGCCTGAACTCCGCCTACGTCCCAGACCGCCACGTTCTGGAATGCGTCATGGTACGCCGCAAACTCCACCTTCGACCCATCACGAAGCTTTCGTTGCAATCGGACTTCGGCGTGCCGGGCTGTCTCAAGCTGCGGGTGAAAATTGCGCAGGGTGATTTGCGGAAAACCATTGAGGTTGCCAATCCGCTGGAGCATGGTGTCCGGCTGGTCCAGGCTGCCCCCGCCGTAACTCACGCTCAACACCGTCGACGGGTCAAGGGAGTAGGTAAGGCCGATCTCCGGATTGCTGGTGCTGGCATCGCTGGCGGAATTCAGATACTTCATCTCAAATCCCGCCGTCAGGGTCAGGGCGTCGGAAAGCTTGCGAGTCTGCACATAGCGCAAAACCATCCCACGGGACAGGGGCAATCCCCCACCATCCGTTGCAGAAACCTTACGCCCAACACCTCCCATGTTCAGCTGATGCACCGCCAGGCTGATTTCTTCATGGTTCCTGTTGAGGAAGCCCCTTCGATAATCAGCAATCACTGAAGAGCCATCCACGCTGCTCCGGTTGACAGAGCCCGCCACGAGGACGTCGGAATTCGCGTCCAGAGAATGCAGGTAAGCCACCACGGTACCCGTTCCGGAATCCTGCGAAAGGCCGTTATCCCCTCCATTCCCGGGAATCATGGCCACCAGACGCTTCGCGGGAAGCGGGGTATGTTCAGCAGCCTTCTGTCGTTCCTGGTTTGCCTTCCGGTAGCGGAGAATGGGTCGGGTTGAGTCTGAGGTGCGCAGAATCCATTTCCATTCCTGTCCCCAGGCGCGAAGGTCATTAACGGGGTGCTGCCAGTGAATTCCGGAAAGGACATCGCCGAGAGCAAAGGCCTCCCGGGTTGTCGTCCCGGCCCTCACCTGGACCTGGTCTCGAAAACCCGGCAACTTGGCTGGCGAGATCACCTGCAGCGAATACCACCCGGGAGCAACGCGGCTGATGGTAAAGTTGCCTTGAGCGTCGGTAAAAACCCGGTCGAGGGATCCTTCCAGCAAGGCGCTTGAAGTGTCGACTCCGGGACCGTTCAGCAGGACGGTAGCACCCATAATCGGGTTCCCGGAGCTGTCTGTTACCTTGCCCGAAACCCTCCCATACTGCGCCCCAAGTGCCTGGGAAACTGCCAAAAAGGCACAGAGAAGAGTCCCGGCGGACAGTAACTCCGCGCTTCGCCTTATAAGATTCGAGCGTTGCATGATGCCACGACCTGACCTTCTACAAGGTTGACTGCCCCGCGCAATAGACTCGGCACCCGGGCTGCATTACTCAACCTGGAAATTCGTCGTCTGGGTGTCCGTCTGTTTCTTTACTTTGTCCGTAATCTTAATCCGCAGTGTGTATTTGCCAGGCTTCAGAAGTTTGGCTGGCATCGTTTTCTCCAGGGTAACCTGTTCCGATGCGTCTTTGATGCTGGCCGCAGTCTCCGTCTGATTCAAGATCGTCTTACCGTCTTTCGAAATCTCATAGTCGATATTCGCAGACGGCTGGTGTGTCTTTGGATCAAGACCCAGATTATAGACCTGCATGTAAATACCAAGATTCTGGCTCTGTGTAAAGACCTGATTTACACTGGGACGAACTTTTGTTCCGCCAATGACATACGGACCTGAACCGACTTCGCTCGTCGGCAGCGGTTGGATTTCGTCGGCAAGGATCAGCGAACTCGTGGTCAGCTTATTGTTGGAAAACTGGGGCACAATGATCCCCAGATTCTGCGAACCCATGTGCCCGCTGTGATCATCCTTGACCACCACGCTCAGCTTGTATCGTCCAGGATGCAAATAAACTGCTTTCTGGTAAACGAACTTCTGGTGAACGTACGCCTGGAAATCGTGCGCCGGAACATCCGCGACCGCGCTCTGTTCAAAGGTATCGGCAATCCTTCCACCAATAGTTGTCAGTTGGCCGTAAAAGTCAATCACGGCATGCATGACGCCGTTCTTGTTTTCAAATTGCATCTCCCGATTGGGAATCTGGATCGTGATCGGCGTCAGAACCATGTCGTCCGTGATCTTGAGGAAGTCGGTCCGGACGCTGAAGGGCAGCAACTGCGACGTCACGGTCGAAGTCACCATGCTCTTCAGATCCTTGAACTTGATGGCCGGCGGCTGGAAAATTTTCGCGTAAAGGTCAAGGCGATTAAACTCGTCATATTGCGAACCCATCATGTTGGAGGTCACCATGGAGCTGCTGCTACCAGTCCCGTGGTTTCCTCCATTCATCTGGTAGGGGTTGATCACCAGATTGGGGTTCCAGATAGACCCGATGGAAACCCCGCCCTGGCATCCTGTCATGTCTCCCGGAACCTCCGCCATGGCGTCCTTTTCGCAGGGGTTCATCGTCAGATGATATTCACCCGTCCCTGTCGGATCCACAAACTCAAGCGTCACGTTTTCCCCGATTCCCGGAATGTAGTGGTAGGTCCAGTCCTCAAACGGGTACGTCGTCATGGTGTTGGCGGCGCCGGGCCCGGAGTAGGGCATCTCATTGGGATTCGGCACGTAACTGCCACCCGTCGGATGTGTCTCCTTCTCGTCCGGCGGGCCATACATAATGTAGATGTGACCGCGATCGGTGCGCCAGCCTGGAATGCCCGAAGAAAAGTGCTCATTCGCGTAGGCGATGCGACGGTAAAACTCTTCTTTAAATGTATTCTCGGGTGAGCCAGGCGTGGGATTGCGGCGTCTCCAAAATTCTTCAATAAACTGGTCGCGTTCCTGATCGGTGGTCAGCTTTTTAAAAGCGGCCCGTTCAGCAGGGGTAATGATGTACCCGACCGGCCCGTTAATCCATTTCTTGTACGGGCTCTCCATTTCCTTCTGGATAGCCTTCTGGCGCCGGCGTTCCTGCTTGGTGAGCTTTCGCTCTTCTTTTTTGTCTTTGTTCCTGCCCGCAAAAGCCGGAAACGCAGCCATCCCCAATGAGGTCGCAGCCAACAACAACACTGCTACCCATTGAGCTCGGCCATTGAGTTTCCGAGCGCTATAAACTCCTGTCCCCAACTGCACGCCTCCATCCTCCGCCTCGGAGTATCAATAACTGCCATTGTATTTTTCGAAAATGAGAAAGTCAACCAATTCCCCGCCTTTAGAATCAATGTTAGCAGGTAATCGAGTACTTCAGTAAAATGGATGAAATTCCAGGCTGGAGGGTGGTCTGGGAAACGTCACAAATTTAACCGTGTCGGGGGGTGATTCAGAGCTTCCATGGCTCTGCACGGCCCTTTTCCCTCCACGTCCTGACAATGGACATCTTTTCGACCAAAAAAACCGATTGCGGCGGTACCATTATGTAAAGGCAAAGCCCAGCCGGAAGCAGAGGCAGACGATTGGGCTGCCGGGGAAAAGGGGGGCAGAAAGCTTGCAGCCCGGCTGGAACCTTTTCCGTCCCCCGAACGTATAATAGTGGTAAGGATGAATCTTTTCACCCGATGCACCGGCTGTTGCAAGCTGATAGAGGGCTTTGGCCTTGCAGCCGGACTCAAACCGCGCTCCGACGAGAAACAGATCGCTTGAGAAAATTACTATGGGCCAAACCACTGAAATCAAGATAGGCCATATCAACAATTCCCCACCGGAAGAAACCGGGGTTTGGCGCGCTCCCCACGGCGGGCGCGCCAAACGGGGTCTCTCAAAAAAAAGGAAGGTTCTATTTCTCATCCTGGGCCTGGTGCTTCTGGTGGCTCTTGTGGTCGGAGGAATCATTTGGAGCCACCGCGGTCTGGTGACCGTTCAAACCGGCAAGGTCATGCGCCAGAACCTCTCCGCCATTGTGACCGCGTCGGGAGAAATCAAGCCGCCTCCGGACAAATTTGCAACCGTCAACGCCAACTCCATGGGCAAGGTAACCGAAATCCTGGTGAAGGAGGGCGACCGGGTCAAAAAAGGGCAGCTCCTGCTTCGCACGGAAGACATCCAGCAGGAGGCCGGCGTGCAGGCCCAGCAGGCGGCCCTGAGATCGGCGCGCGCTGACGCCCAGGTGCAGGAAGCGGCTGTCCACTCCGCAAATGCGAACCTGCAAACCGCCCAGGCCAATCTCGCCCAGGCGCAGGCCAAGCTCAAGCAGGCCAGGGATGATTTCTCGCGCTCGCAGCAGATGTTGAAGCAGGAATTGATTTCCCGGCAGACTTTCGACCAGACCCTCAGCACCTACCAGGTTGCGGAGGCAGCGGTCGAGTCCTCGAAAGCGCAGGTAGCGCAAGCCAAAGCTCAACTGAGCCAGGCCACGTATAACCGCGACATGTCGCATGCCCGTGTCCTGCAGGCCCAGGCGCAACTGGTCGGCATCGAGAATCAGCGGGACCAGACCATCTACACCGCCCCTTTTAACGGGGTCATTACTTATCTCCCCGTCCACGAGGGGGAAAATGTCGTGCCGGGCATTCAGAACACTGCCGGCAGCGCGCTGTTCCAGGTTGCCAATCTCTCCACCATTAACGCCGTGGTGAACGTGGATGAAACCGATATCCTGGGCATCAAAATGGGCCAGCCGGCTGAAGTCTCCATCGACGCGATTCCCGACAAGAAATTCAAAGGCCACGTCTCCGAAATCGGGATGAGCGCCCTGAGTTCCACTTCCGGCCAGACCACCACCAGCAGCAGCCAGAGCACCGCGTCCAGCTCCGGCGAGGCCAAGGATTTTACGGTTTCCGTTACGCTTGACGATCCACCTCCCGGCCTGCGGCCCGGTCTTTCCGCCACGGCAAAGATCACGACAGCTACCCGGAAGAACGCCATCACCATCCCCATTCAGGCGCTGACCGTGCGGACCCAGGGTGAGCTTGAACGCCAGAAGAAAGAGGCTACCAAAGGCAAGGTATTAGCTGCGGAACCGACAGCTGCCCAGATTGCCGCCAACAAGAAGGAAATCCAGGGTGTTTTTGTGGTTCGCAACGGGAAGGCTCAATTTGTTCCTGTCAAGACCGGAATCATGGGCACGATGAATGTTGAAGTGCTCAGCGGCGTCAAGCCCGGCGAGGAAATCGTCACCGGAAGTTACCAGGTGCTCCGCACGCTGAAGAACCACACGAAGGTCAAGATTAACAACAGCGTCAATGCCCTGGGCCAGCCGTCGTCATCGTAATCACAGTAGGTACGATGCCTCGCTGGAGAAAACATCAGGAGATTCGAGACTAACGCCATGGAACCTTATCCAAATCCAACTGCCCAGTCGCAAACCGGCACGTCTCAGCAATGGGAAGAGGCGCCCTCGCCGGAAAACATCGTGATCCTGGCTCATGATTTATGGAAGACCTATGACATGGAAGCGATTCAGGTCAACGCCCTGTGCGGTGTCTCGTTCTCCATCGTCCGTGGCGAATACGTCGCCATTATGGGGCCTTCCGGGTCCGGCAAGTCGACGCTGATGAACCTGATCGGTTGCCTGGACACGCCCACCAACGGGCAGTACTGGCTGAACGGGCGGCTGGTGAGCGAGTTAACTGACGACGAACTCGCGTACATCCGCAACAAGGAAATCGGCTTCGTCTTTCAGACCTTCAATCTGCTGGCGCGCGCCACGGCTCTCCATAATGTCGAGTTGCCGCTCATCTACAACGGGACGCCTCCGGAAGAAAGGTTGCAGCGCGCCGAGGAAGTGCTCCGCATGGTGGAACTGGGCGACCGCATGGACCATCGGCCCAACGAACTCTCCGGCGGTCAGCGCCAGCGTGTGGCCGTTGCGAGGGCACTGATTAACAGCCCTTCCATCATCCTTGCCGACGAGCCGACCGGCAACCTGGATTCCGCCACCGGCGACGAAATCATGAACCTGTTTGAGCGCCTCCACCAGTCCGGCAACACCATTGTTCTGGTCACCCACGAACATGACATCGCCGCCCGCGCCCATCGCATCATCCACCTTCGCGACGGCAAGATTGACCGGGACGAAAAGGTGAGCTAGGCCAGTCGGCAACGCCCGGGTCACGGGCCATCGGACAGGGGATTCCGTGGAGACTTCAATCAACCGAGAAGCGCCGACCCCAGACACGCGCCGCAGGCGGGGAGAACTGTTCAATGCCTGGGTCACGGCACGCGAGGCCTTCTGGATTGCCCTCGAGGCCCTCTACACTCACAAGCTCAGGTCTTTTCTCACCCTGCTCGGCGTGGTCATTGCCACCACCACCCTGATTGTGGTGATGTCCGTCATCAACGGCATGAACCTCTACATTGCCGACCATGTCGCAAACCTGGGCATCAACACCTTTATCGTCACCCAATACAAGTGGGCGCAGGGTTACGAAGCCTGGCTGAAGGCCCGCCGGCGCAACCGCCCTGTTAGATTGGATGATTACCGCTTTCTGAAGGAGAACCTGGAAGGTTATAAGACCATCGGCGCAACAGCCGGGTACGGCGGCCGCACCGCACATTATCAGAACCAGGTCATTTACGATGTGAACCTGACAGGCGTCACGCCCAGCATGATCGACATTGGCCAGCAGAAGGTCAACTATGGGCGGTACATTTCCGAGACCGACTTTTCACATGCCGCGCCGGTGGCATTCATCGGCCAGGACCTCGTCGATAAATTCTTCCCCAATGTCGATCCCATCGGCAAAGAAATCCGCGTCAGTGACCGGTCGTTCCGCGTGGTCGGCGTCGCCGACAAGATCGGGACCACATTCGGCCAAAGCCAGGATGACTTTGTCATCATCCCGCTCACAACTTTCCAGCGGTTCTTTTTCTCCCGGCCGGAACTCAATGTCAGCGTCCAGGCCTGGTCAGCCGTCCAGATGATCCCGCTGGAAGATGAAGCGCGAATGCTGATGCGGGTCCGGCGCCATCTGACCTACCACGAGGATGATACTTTCGGCATCAACGCTTCGGAAACCATCATGAGCCTGTGGCAAAGGCTCACCGGCACCATTTTTGCCGTCACCATCGGCGTGGTCGCAGTCTTCATGGTGGTGGGCGGCATCGTCATCATGAACATCATGCTGGCCAGCGTCACAGACCGCACGCATGAAATCGGCATCCGCAAATCGCTGGGAGCTCGACGCCGCGATATCCTGACGCAATTCATAATTGAATCCGCCGTGATGGCCGGCACAGGGGGCGTGGTGGGCATCTTGCTCGCCCTGCTGATCAACATGCTGGTCCAGAGATTCTTCACTTCCTCGGTTCCGCTCAGCGCCATTGTCGTTGGAGTGGGCCTGTCGATTTTTGTAGGCCTTTTCTTCGGGATTTATCCGGCCAGCAAAGCAGCGAAGCTCGACCCGATTGAAGCGTTGCGGGCGGAAGTTTAGGCATGCCAAAACAACTGCGAAACATCCGGGAAAACCTGCTACTGGCGCTTGACACGCTCCGCACTCACAAGTTCCGATCGTTCCTCACCATCCTGGGAGTCTTGATCGGGACCACCACCGTAATTGCCGTGGCCTCCATCCTCACCGGGCTCAACAACCAGCTTGTCAACACCATGGAACAATATGGCTCCCGCACAATCTGGGTCTTCAAGTTCGAACCCGGCATCCGCTTCCACCTCACCAGGGAAGAACGCATGCGAAAGCCCCTCAAGTACGAGGACGCCGTCGCCATCCGTGAGTATTGCCCTGCGGTCGAGCAGGTGGCCGTGGTCATGTTTCACCGGGGGCCGGCCTCGGGAGCCAAGTACAAAGGGCAGGATATGCTGGACGCCAACCTTCAGGGTTCCACTTCGGAGGATTTCGCCATCAGCAATGCCAAATTCGCCGATGGCCGTCCTTTTACCACCATTGAAGACACTCACCGCCGCAACGTTGCCGTCATCGGCGCCGATGTAGCCAAGCGATTCTTTGCCAACGAAGACCCGGTCGGCAAAGACATCACCGTGGCCGGCAACACCTTTCGAATTATCGGCTCGCTCGAAAAAAGGCTGTCGTTTCTGGGCGACAATGGCAGTGACCGGACGATTTTTGTTCCGTATTGGACCTTCAGGAAAATCTACCCCCAGGCCAAGGAAAATCTCATCGTTGCCCAGGCCTACTCCGGCCACATGGCCGCGGCCATGGATGAGATCACCGCCGTGCTGCGGAGGATGCGAAAGGTCAAGCCCGAGCAGGAAAACAACTTTGGCATGTCAAACCCGGCCGCCGTCATCCAGCAATTCAACGAAATCACAGGAACGGTGGCGCTGGTGGTGATTGTGCTTTCCTCCATCGGACTTCTGGTGGGCGGCATCGGCGTCATGAACATCATGCTGGTTTCAGTCACCGAGCGGACCCGCGAAATCGGCGTGCGCAAAGCCATCGGGGCGCGCCGGCAGGATATCGTCTGGCAGTTTCTGTTAGAAGCTATGACCCTCACGGGTGCTGGCGGCGTGATGGGCATCATTCTGGGCTATCTACTGAGCTTCACGATCCGCACGCTCATTCCCGGCCTGCCCTCCAGCGTCCCCCTGTGGTCGGTCCTGGTGGGCTTCCTGGTTTCCATCAGCATCGGACTGTTTTTCGGAATGTGGCCGGCCCTCAAAGCTTCTCGCCTCGACCCCATCGTCGCCCTTCACCACGAATAGAGGCTTTTGCCCGTTTGAATCTGTAGCGGCGGGTTCACCCCGCCACATCCTGGTCTGGATCAATGAAGGATTTAAGGATTTGATGATTGAATAAGAAGATTCTTCAGGGAGAAGCCGCCTCAGCTGCGTTGTCATCGCAACAGCACACCCATCACCAGTGTTTCCTAATTCATAATTCAGAACTCATAATTCATCGTGCGCCCTGCTCTTTAAACTGCGCCTTCAGGCTTTCGGTATAAGGGTCACGGGCGATGCCGCGCTCGGTGATAATGGCAGTTACGTAACGGTGCGGCGTCACATCAAAGGCCGGATGGCGCGCGCTCACGTTTTCCGGCGCCGTCTGCACGCCCCGCCAGTGCGTCACTTCATCGGGCGAGCGTTCCTCGATGGGAATTTCATCCCCCGTGGCAAGGCTCAGGTCAATGGTTGAAAGCGGCGCGGCGACGTAAAACGGAATCTGGTTTTCACGCGCCAGCACCGCCACCGAGTAAGTGCCGATCTTGTTGGCCACATCGCCGTTCGAGGCAATGCGGTCCGCACCCACAATCACCGCCTGGATTTTCGCCTGCTTCATAAAATGTCCGGCCATGTTGTCGGTAATCACCGTCACCGGAATGCCGTCCTTAGCCAACTCCCAGGCCGTCAACCGCGCGCCCTGCAGAAACGGCCGGGTCTCGTCGGCGAAAACGTCGATCTTCTTCCCTGCCTCGATGGCGGCCCGAATCACTCCCAGCGCCGTCCCGTAGCCGCCGGTGGCAAGCGCTCCGGCATTGCAATGCGTCAACACGGTTGCAGAATCCTTCAGCAGCGTAGCACCGTGCTTTCCCATCGCTTCGTTCACGGCAATGTCTTCCGCCAGCACCCGCTGGCCTTCCTCCACCAGCAGCTTTTGCGCACGTGCAATCTTTTCGGCATCGGAACCGGCTCCGGCCAGCGACTTTTCAAACAGCTCCCGCATGCGCTTCACCGCCCAGAACAGGTTGACGGCGGTGGGCCGAGTTTTGGAGATGGTGTCCGCAATGGTTTCAAACTCGCTGCGCAGTTCCGCAACGGTTTGGGCTTTCGAATTTTTCACGCCCAGCGCCACGCCCATGGCCGCCGCCACGCCGATGGCCGGCGCCCCGCGAATCACCATGGAACGGATCGCCTCCGCCACTTCCGCATACGTACGGTAGGTGTTATAAGTCTCTTCGCCGGGCAGCAGCGTCTGGTCAATCATCCGAACGCCTTCATCGGTCCATTCAATCGTTTTGAACATCACATCTCACTCGGTTGGATTTTTCCCGCTTCCGCAAAGGTCAGAATTATAACAGTTCCCGGCAACCCTGTCCCCCGGCAATCCTCTGTGACCTCTGCGCCCAGCAAGAACTTCAGCGCGGAACGCATGGAGCCTCTGTGCTCTCTGTGTTAAGAGCTTTTCATCTGCTAGTATGAGTCAAACAGCCGAACTGTGCAGGGGCATCGTGCGCGAAGGCTGCGAGCAGGCCTGAAGGGGGCAACAATGGCAGACGAGAAAATCAGCAAAAGCGACGAGCAGTGGCGCAAGGAGCTGACGCCGCAGCAATTCTACGTCACGCGCCAGAAAGGCACCGAGCCGCCGCACACGGGTGAATACAACGATCTGCACGACCAAGGTGTCTACCGCTGCATCTGTTGCGGCGCGGAACTATTCAGCTCCGAAAGCAAGTTTGATTCGCACTGCGGCTGGCCCAGCTACACCGCCCCCACAAAACAGGAAAACGTCCGGGAAGAATCCGACTTGAGCCTCGGCATGCGCCGCGTGGAAGTCCTCTGCAGCAAGTGCGACGCTCACCTGGGCCACGTTTTCCCCGACGGTCCCGGGCCCACCGGCCTGCGCTACTGCATCAATTCCGTCGCCCTCAAATTCGAAAAGAAACCGTGAAAACCTCTGGCCCCGCCCTTTCAACAGGCTAGAGCGAAAACTCGCGCTTTACCTTTTCCGATT
>Ga0102953_1000862_pt1 | contig 19992 bp, 19 predicted proteins | sample SalPon2A_C_D2_MG_FD_78509 | JGI IMG/M metagenome (GOLD analysis project Ga0102953, IMG submission 78509) | Soil microbial communities from South San Francisco under conditions of wetland restoration - Salt Pond MetaG R2A_C_D2_MG | ecosystem: Environmental > Terrestrial > Soil > Wetlands | place... | reverse complement strand
GGGTCTCCAACGGGACGACCGCCTGGATGGAGCGCAACTCGACGGATTTCGACTCCCTGATTTCCCTGGTGCCGACCGTGGTGCCGACGGTGGTCGACAATGCCTACCTTCTTCTCGAGCAGTTGCCCAACGAGGAGATGAGGGAGGACGACATCTTCGCCCGAACGGTGGAGTTGAGCCTGGCCCTTGACGATCCGGCGGGGGAAGGGAGCGAAGGAAGCGCTCCCGCCTCGCAGCGGTCCTATCCATTTTTCGAGCTGAAAAACCAGCTCTACGGCGCTCCGGAAAGCCCGATCCACGATTTTCTGCGGGTCCTGTACAACGATGTGCCCTACGAAGACCACCAGTATGTCCTGGTATTGAGTGCAGTGCGCTGAACTTTTCCGGTCAATCCCCGGTCTTCCCGGGAATTGGCCGTCAGCGGTTTTGTCGCAGGAATTCCGCCAGGCCGGTATCCACTTCCCGGATGTGCTCGGTCAGCCAGTAGATGAGCGCCTTGTTGGTCCGGATCAGGACCCGGACGGTGACGCCTTCCTTCTCCAGCGCTGTCTTCAACTCCTCCAGCCTGGCGACAAATCGCCGATGCTCCTCCAGGTGGACTTCGCGGCCGGGATAGCCGAGCCGCTCCATCATGTCCTGTTCGGCCTGGAAGTGCTCACTGACGTATGTGTCGAGAAAGTCAAAGAGTTCGAGCAGTCGGCTCTTGTCCATCCCTTCGCTGCAGCCGTCGAGAAAGTCGGCGAAGCGATCGAAGATGCTGCGGTGCTGGGCGTCGATCTCGGCGTGGCCGACGGCAAGGTCCTCGGTCCATTGCAGGGGCATAACAACTCCTTTCGGGGAAGGGATACCGACAGTATAAACACGGAGCATGGCTCCGGTCAAAGGCGCGAAGCGGACGGACCGTTTGCTCGCCAGATCGGCAGACGGTTTTCCTTTTGTGCAGAAAATAGGCAGTCAGGAGCAGGGTCGGTCCAATTCGGAGCGGACAACCGTAGAGATCATGGCTCCGGCCCTTGTTCGGCACTTTTGGCACGACCCCTGCTACTGTGAACAGCGAAGGCCGTCATGGGCGGCCGGGCCACGAAGGAGTGGTCCGCGATAAATGGGTAACGGAGCCCGCGGGAGTCGATCTCTCCTGCGGGCTTTTTTATAACCTGGTTCCGTGGGTGCCCGGCGACAAGGAGGGCAGGTGGGGATTCAGGTTTAGGAACCAAGGAACGCGGCGCCAAGGTGGAGCCGCTCGGGCATGGACGCCCTGTCTGGAAAGAATCCGGACAGGGCGTTTTTTCGTTTCCGGTCAAGATCCAACAGGCAGCAGCGCGGTCCTTCCCGGACACATCAACGGGGATGCCGCCTCGGGGAGAGGACGGCGAGCTGCCAAAATCCAAACCGAAGAAAGTGAGGAAGAAATCATGGCAGAGAAGAAAATGCGTCAGATCGCGATCTACGGCAAAGGCGGCATCGGCAAATCGACTACCACCCAGAACACCGTGGCGGGCCTCGCCTCCCTCGGCAAGAAGGTGATGATCGTCGGCTGCGACCCCAAGGCCGACTCCACTCGCCTGATCCTGCACGCCAAGGCCCAGGAGACGGTCATGGACAAGGTCCGCGAGCTCGGCACCGTCGAAGACCTGGAGCTGGAAGATGTGTTGAAGTGGGGCTACGGCGACGTCAAGTGCGTCGAGTCGGGCGGCCCCGAGCCGGGCGTCGGCTGCGCCGGTCGCGGGGTCATCACCGCGATCAACTTCCTCGAGGAAGAGGGCGCCTACACCGACGACCTCGACTTCGTCTTCTACGACGTGCTCGGCGACGTCGTCTGCGGCGGCTTCGCCATGCCGATCCGCGAGAACAAGGCCGAGGAGATCTATATCGTCGTCTCCGGCGAGATGATGGCCATGTACGCCGCCAACAACATCTCCAAGGGTATCCTCAAGTATTCCTCCAGCGGCAACGTGCGCCTGGCGGGCCTGATCTGCAACAGCCGCAACACCGACTGCGAGGCTGAACTGATCGAGGCGCTGGCCAAGAAGCTCGGCACCCAGATGATCCACTTCGTCCCCCGCGACAACCAGGTGCAGCGCGCCGAGCTGCGCCGCATGACCGTCATCGAGTACTCCCCCGAGCACAAGCAGGCCGAGGAGTACCGCCAGCTGGCCAAGAAGATCGCCGAGAACAAGATGCTGGTCGTCCCTACTCCGCTGGAAATGGACGATCTCGAAGAGTTGTTGATGGAGTTCGGCATCATGGAAGCCGAGGACGAAAGCATTGTCGGCAAGGCGGAGAATGCCTGAATTCGGTGAGGAGTGAGGAGTGAGGGAGGAGGCGCAAAGCCCTCTCCCCCAACCCTCGCCCTGACCTTGACTGAATCGTGGGTGGAAGGGGCTGGGAATTTACTCCTCACTCCTTACACCTCACGCCTCACGAGGAGTCTTTCATGTCCGAAAAAATAGAGAAAAAAATCGTTGCCGGGATCACCAGGGAATCGACCCAGGCGATGATCGACGAGGCCCTCGCGGTCTACCCCGAGAAGGGGCGGAAGAAGCGCGCGCCGCACCTGGCGCCCAACGAGCCGGAGACCGGCAAGGCCTGCGTCAAGTCGAACAAGAAAACCGTTCCCGGCGTGATGTCCGCCCGCGGCTGCGCCTACGCCGGCGCCAAGGGGGTGGTTTGGGGCCCGATCCGCGACATGGCCCACGTCTCCCACGGCCCGGTCGGCTGCGGCTGGTACTCCTGGGGCACCCGGCGCAATCTGATGACCGGCAAGCTCGGTGTCGACCAGTTCGGCATGCAATTTACCTCCGATTTTCAGGAGAAGGACGTCGTCTACGGCGGCGACACCAAGCTCAAGAAGCTGCTCAAGGAGACCAAGGACCTCTTCCCGCTGGCCAAGGGGGTCTCGGTCCTCTCCGAGTGCCCGGTCGGGCTGATCGGCGACGACATCAACTCGGTCGCCAAGCAGTCGAGCCAGGAGCTCGATATTCCGATTATTCCCTGTAATTGCGAGGGCTTCCGTGGGGTCTCACAGTCTCTCGGTCACCACATCTCCAACGACACCATTCGCGACCACATCATCGGCACCCGCGAGTTCGAAGAGGAAGTCGGCCCCTACGACATTGCCCTGATCGGCGAGTACAACATCGGTGGCGACGCCTGGTCGACCAAGCCTCTGCTCGAGGAGTGCGGCTTCAACGTCAAGTCGGTCTGGACCGGCGACGGCGAGCTGGAGAAGATCGCCGCCACCCACCAGGTGAAGCTCAACGTCATCCACTGCTACCGCTCCATGAACTACATGTGCAAGGTCATGGAGGAGAAATACGACATCCCCTGGATCGAGCTCAACTTCTTCGGTCCGACCAAGATCAAGAACAGCCTGCGCAAGCTCGCCGAGTTGTTCGACGACACCATCAAGGAGAAGGTCGAGGCGGCGATCGCCAAGTACGACCCGCAGATGCAGGCAGTGATCGAGGAGTACAAGCCGCGCCTCGACGGCAAGTCGGTGATGCTTTACGTCGGCGGCCTGCGCCCGCGCCACACCATCGGCGCCTACGAGGACCTGGGGATGACCTGCGTCGGTTCCGGCTACGAGTTCGCCCACAGTGATGACTACGACCGTACCGCGCCGGAGATGCCCGAGGCGACGGTGGTCTACGACGACGCCTCCGAGTTGGAGATGGAGCAGTTCGCCCACGTGCTCAAGCCCGACCTGGTCGCTTCCGGCATCAAGGAGAAGTACGTCTTCCAGAAGATGGGCCTGCCCTTCCGCCAGATGCACAGTTGGGACTACTCCGGCCCCTACCACGGCTACAAGGGGTTCCCGATCTTTGCCCGGGACATCGACATGGCGATCAACAGCCCGACCTGGGACCTGGTGAAGAGCCCGTTTTGAAAACGGATGGAATGTAGGGGCGACCCGGTGGGTCGCCCTGGGCGAGGCAGCGCCTCGCCCCTACGTAGGGGCGGACCCGCGTGTCTGCCCGCCCTTCGGTGGCAACGAGACCAGGGCGATCACATGGGTTCGCTCCTACAGAACCAACATATTCTGCCGGTGGACGGATGAGTCCCCGGCAAGGAGATAGGATTATGGCCAACAATCTTGGACTGCCCGTCAAGCCGGTGACCGAGACTCCCCCCGAGGAGATCGATCGGGTCGCCGAATGGATCAATACCGAAGAGTACAAGGAACTCAACTTCAAGCGCGAGGCGCTGGTGGTCATGCCGCCTCATGCCTGTCAGCCGCTGGGGGCCGAACTGGTCGCCCACGCCTTCGAGGGATCGCTGCCCTTCGTGCACGGCTCCCAGGGGTGCGCTTCCTACTACCGCTCGACCCTCAACCGCCACTTCCGCGAGCCGGCTCCGGCCGTCTCGGACTCCATGACCGAGGACGGCGCGGTCTTCGGCGGGCAGAACAACCTGCACGAGGGGCTGGAGAACTGCATCGCCCTCTACAAGCCGAAGATGATCTCGGTCTTCACCTCCTGCATGCCGGAGATCATCGGCGACGACCTGAGCGCCTTCATCAAGAACGCCCGCAACAAGGGGCTTGTTCCTGAGGACATGCCGACGCCGTACGCCAACACCCCGAGCTTCAACGGCTCGCATATCCACGGCTACGACGCCATGCTGCTGGCCATCCTCCAGGCCCTGACCGAGGGGAAAAAGGTCGAGGGGCGCTGCAGCGGCAAGATCAACCTGATCCCCGGATTCGACGCCAACACCGGCAACTTCCGCGAGTACAAGCGGATCTTCGAGACCTTCGACGCTCCCTGCACCCTTCTCGGCGACATCTCGGACGTCTTCGACTCTCCCCTCGATGGCACCTACCGGGTATATCCCGGCGGCACCCCGCTCGAGGATGCGGCCGAGTCGATCAACGGCAAGGCGACCATCACCGTCGGCCCCAGGGCCTCGGTCAAGACTTTCAAGTGGGTCATGGACAACTACGCCGGCGAGCATGCGGTCCTGCCCATGCCGCTCGGCATCGGCAAGACCGACGAATTCCTGATGAAGATCGCCGAGCTGACCGGCAAGCCGGTCCCGGAGAGCCTGAAGGAGGAACGCGGACGGGCGGTGGACGCAATGACCGACGCCCACCAATACATGCACGGCAAGAAGTTCGCTCTCTACGGCGATCCGGACCAGCTGATGGGCTACATCTCCTTCCTGATGGAGATGGGCGCCGTCCCCTACCACATCGTTTGCAGCAAGGGGAGCAAAAAGGTCGGCAAGGAGATCCAGGCCCTGCTCGACACCTCGCCATACGGCGCGACGGGACAAATCTACATGGGCAAGGACCTCTGGCACCTGCGCAGTCTGCTGATGACCGACCCCGTGGACGGCCTCATCGGCGACACCCATGGCAAGTTCATCGCCCGCGACGCCGGCATCCCGCTGTTCCGCTTCGGCTTCCCGGTCTTCGACCGTGTGAACCTGCATCGCAGCCCGATCATCGGCTACCAGGGGGCGATCAACATGCTGACCGCCATCTGCAACAAGTTCCTCGACATCGTCGACGAGACCTGCGAGGAGCGGCAGTTCGAGATGATGCGTTAAAACCGGTGAGGGGTGAGGAGTGAGGGGGGGGGAGGCGTAAAAGCTTTTTCTCCTCACACCTCACGCCTTACTCCTTGCGCATTCGGATTCCGCACATAATCCGCACCCGCCGACTCGATATCATCAGTGGCATCAGAAAGAGAGGTCTTGCCATGAAAGTCGCATTCGCCAGCACCGACAAGATTCATATCGACGATCACTTCGGCCAGGCCGAGAACTTCTACGTCTGGGAGATCGGACCGGAGAATGCCGAGTTCTCCGGAGTCATTCAGGTCAAGGCCGAGGAGGGCGGGCATTCGGATGAAAAAATCGAGGCTCGTGCCGCCGCCCTGACCGATTGCGCCCTCGTCTATGTTGCCCGGATCGGCGGACCGGCGGCCGCCCGGCTCGTGGCCAAGAGAATCCACCCGATCAAGAGCAAGGATGCCGAGCCGATCACCGAAGTCGTCGGCAAGCTTCAGGAAGTGCTGCGAGGCAGCCCGCCGCCCTGGCTGCGCAAGGCGATGCTGAAAGGTGAACGACCGACAGTGTAGGGGCGCAGCATGCTGCGCCCGGATTGACCGAACACACAGAAGGGCGCAGCATGCTGTGCCCCTACCCAAACGAAATAAACAGGAGATTCAAGATGGCTTTTCTAACCGGATTAACCAAGGGCGGTGACGAATGGACGCCCACCTTCGTGGAGGCGATCGACCACGAAAAATGCATCGGCTGCGGCCGCTGCTTCAAGGCCTGTGCCCGCCAGGTGCTCGGTCCCGAGGACCTGGAGGACGAAGAGAGCGAATCGATTCGCATGGTCATGACCATCGCCAATGAGGGCAACTGCACCGGCTGCGTCTCCTGCGGGACGACCTGCCCCAAGAAGTGTTTTTCCTTCAAGCCTCTGGAGATTTGAAGGTGAGCTGTAAGCTGTAAGCTCTTAGCATCAAGTTCAAGAATTTGAATTTTCAACAGCCTGAAGTTTAAAGCTTACAGCTGATTTGCGGAGTCAATTATGTTAATCGCGGTTGCATCCAAATCGGGCGTCGATGTCGATCAGCACTTCGGCCATGCCGAGCGCTTCCTGATTTACGATTTCGTTCAGGGCAGGCCGAAACGGGTCGATGAGGTTCGGGTGGAAAAGTACTGCTCCTTCGATCCGGACAATCCCATGCGACACCGGCAATTCGACGGCATCGTTGCGGCGCTCAAGGGCTGCCGGGTCGTGGTCACCGCCATGATCGGGGAATATCCGAAGCAGGAGCTGTTGAAGGCGGGCGTCGAAACGGTCAGTACCGAAGGACCTGTCGAAGACGCCCTGAGGCTTGCCCACGACACCCTCTGCGGGTGCTCCCGCCGAAAATGCGAATAATGCTGATTCGTGGTTAAAAAGTCCCCTTCCAGGGATGTAATTGCCTCAGGCATAGGCAGAAGGATGTTGAGGGACTCCTTCTGCCTCTTTTTTTCGGGCATTCCCGATTGGCATGGCTTGTGCTCTCTATTGAGTTGAGATCGAGATATGACCACAGGGGTACAACGATGTACCGATAACCGTATAAGGCAATGAAGCCCCGGGAGAGTTTTCCCCGGGGCTTTTCTGTTTGACGGGAACAGCGACGGCGCTTCCGGAGAATTTTCGGAGGCGTTTTTTTGTTCCCCGGAAAAGGAGAATGATCATGGCCACTGGTTGCCCGATGATGAACAACAAGCTGCAGACCGACCACCCCTGCTTCGGCGGCGATCACAGCAAGGCCGGCCGCATCCATCTTCCCGTCGCGCCGGGCTGCAACATCAAGTGCGGCTTCTGCGAGCGCCGATTCGATTGCGCCAACGAGAGCCGCCCGGGCGTCACCAGTCGGGTGCTTTCCCCCGAGCAGGCGATCGAAAGGGTGCGACTGGTCAAGGGACACATGGACAGGCAGGGTGGCGCCAAACTGAAAGTCGTCGGCATCGCAGGTCCAGGCGATCCCCTGGCCAATCCGAAGACCTTCGAAACTTTCAAGCTGGTGCGCGAGGCCTTTCCCGAGATGACACTGTGCCTTTCGACCAACGGCCTGCTGCTGCCGCAGAGGATCGACGAGATCATCGCCCACGACGTCCACAGTCTGACCGTGACCATCAACGCCCTCAGCCCCGGGACCGGCGCCAGGGTCTACGAATGGATCAAGACCGACGGGCAGCGACTGGAGGGTGAAGAGGCGGCCGCCATCCTGCTGTCGCAGCAGCTCAAGGGGGTCAAGCTGGCCGCCGAGGCCGGAATGCTGGTCAAGGTAAACCATGTCTACATCCCCGGCGTCAACGATCACGAAACCCTCGAACTGGCCGTCAAGGTACGTGAGCTGGGTGCGAGCATGATGAACATCATGCCGGTGATCCCGGTGGGGATGTTCAGGGATGTCGATCCGCCCTCCGAGGCGACGATGGAGGTGGTGCGCAACCAGGCCGAAATGATCCTCTCCCAGGCCCGCCACTGCAAGCAGTGCCGGGCGGATGCCGCCGGGGTGGTCGGACAGGATATCGACCTCGCGGCGCTGGAGTCGCAGGCGGGGTAAAAATAGCGGTTTCACGCAGAGTCGCTGCGAAATTCAGGCACATGAGCCCTGGCGGATTCATAAAAAGCCTGAATTTGCCACTAAGTCACCAAGTCACCATGGTTTAAGACCTGAGAATATTGTGCTTTCTTGGTGCCTTGGTGTCTTGGTGGCCATGAACCGGCCTATAAAGATTTTTGGGGAATTTGTTCATGAACGAACTGCTCGACCTGACCATCGCCGCCCTGATTGAACGCCATCCAGAGACTCGCCCCGTCTTCGCCGCCCACGGCATGGAGGCCCTGGTTGGCGAGGACGGCCTGCGGGTCCTGGCGCCCTTTCTCACCCTCGGCAGCGCCTTGCGCAGCCGGGGGCTGGCCGCCGACGCCTTCCTGCGCCTGCTGCACGAGGCGCTGCAGGTCGATGAGCTGCTCGAAGCGCCGGGGCTTGCCGACTACGGCCGGCAGGGGGAGCTGACCCTGCTGGCGCTGATGCCGTGCGGCCTGAAAGTTCCCTTTTCGCGGGCGATCACCGGCTTTCTCGAGGGGCTTCGCCGGGACAGGGGGATGGCGATCACCTACGCGGTGGAGGGCAACCTCAACCAGGAGCTCTCCTACTACTCCTACGTCGCCACCATCGAGCGGGTCGAGGAACTGCCAGACATCATCGTCTCGGCCGATTTCAATACCTTTTACTACCACGATTTTCACCGGCGCTTCGTCGCTCCGGGGAATTTCGTCGCCCCGCCCGGACCCGCGCCGAGCGCCGCCTACCGGCAGGCGGGCATCCCCGATCCGGAAAGCCAGTACTTCGTCTTCGGCGTCAATCCACTGGTGATCGTTGCCGACCTCGAGAGGCTCGAGGACCGTCCCCTGCCCACCTGCTGGGACGATCTGCAGGCCCCCATCTGGAAGCGCGACATCACCCTGCGCGGCAACAAGGACTTCTTCTGCCACGCCGTGCTGCTGCCGTTTTACAAGGAGCACGGCGAGAAGGCCCTGCGGAAACTGGGACCCAACGTCCGGGAGGGGTTGCACCCGGCGCAGATGGTCAAGAGAATCGATAGCGGCGAGGGAGGGGCGCTCTACGTCATGCCCGAGTTCTTCGCCCATCGGGTCAAGCGTCGGGAGCGCATCCGTATCATCTGGCCCGAGGACGGCGCCCTGGCGAGCCCGGTGACGTTGCAGGTGAAAAGGGAGAAGGTCGAGAAGCTGAAGCCGGTGCTCGACTACCTGACCGGTCCAGAGCTGGCCACGACCCTGGTCGGCGCCCGCTTCCCGGTCCCCCACGCCGATGTGGCCGGAGAGCTGCAAGACGCGCCCCTCAAGTGGCTCGGATGGGACTATATGCGCACCCACGACATTGCCGCCCTCAACGCCGAGATCGACGCGATCTTCATGCCGGCGGTGAAGGGAGCGCTCTGATGCGCCTGGCGACCGTGGCCGGACCGCCCTCCTGCGGCAAGACGTCGGTAATCCTGCGCGTTGCCAAGGCCCTGGCCGCCGGGGGGGAGAAGGTCGGCGTCATCAAGTTCGACTGTCTCGCCAGCGACGACCAGAAGCGCTACGAGCGGGCCGGCATCGCCGTCAAGACCGGCCTGGCCGGCGGGCTGTGCCCCGACCACTTCTTTATCGCCAACATCGAGGCCGGCGTGCAGTGGGGGCTGCGCAGCGGCTTCGATCTGCTGATCGTCGAGAGCGCCGGGCTGTGCAACCGCTGTTCGCCGCACATCGACGGCGTCATGGCGGTGTGCGTGGTCGACAACCTGAGCGGTGTTCACACCCCGCGCAAGATCGGCCCGATGCTCAAGAGCGCCGACGTGGTGGTCATCACCAAGGGGGACGTCGTCTCCCAGGCCGAGCGCGAGATCTTCGCCTTTCGCGTCAAGCAGGTCAATCCCAAAGCTGCGGGGCTTCCGGTCAATGGCCTCACCGGTCAGGGTTCCCTGTTGCTTCAGCGTCATCTGCAGGTTGCTCCCCAAGTGGCCACCCTGGAGGAGGTGCGCCTGCGTTTCTCCATGCCCGCCGCGCTCTGCTCCTATTGCCTCGGCGAGACCCGCATCGGCAAGGACTGCCAGATCGGCAACGTCAAGACGATGGATTTCTCATGATTTATCTACGATGGGTCGGTTTAACCGCGGAGTTCGCGGAGGACGCGGAGAAAATCCAGCTGAATTCCAAGGAAAAACCTCTGCGTCCTTTGCGTCTTGAGCGAGCGCGCCGAGCGGGCGGTAAAGCAAAAGCGGACTAACCGCAAAGGCGCAGAGGACGCAAAGGGACCATAGGGTTTTTCTCATGACAGACATCGATCTGCTTCGACAGCCGGTTTGTTCCCTGCTCAAGGGACGCCCCTACTTGAAGGACTTCTTCGGCTCCCTGTCCCTTTCCCCTCCAGCCGGCACCCAGACCCTGGAAGCCTGGCTCGCCGGCCTCGATGAAGGGCGGCTGGACGAGCTCGGCCTGGACCGTTGGCAGCTCAGGCAGCAACTGCTCGACTTCGTTCGGCAGATGGACGCCTTTCGCGGCGGTGCCGCCGAGGTCGTTCGGAAAGTGACCATCCTCGGCGGCCGCGACAAGGACGGCCGACCTGAGCCAGTGCGCCTCGACCTGCACAGCGGCGACGTCGTCTGCATCGTCGGCCCCACCGGCAGCGGCAAGAGCCGGCTTCTGGGCGATATCGAGTGCCTGGCGCAGGGGGACACCCCGACCGGCCGGCGCATTCTGGTCGACGATGCTCCTCCCGATGAGAGCGTCCGCCTTTCCGGCGAGCAGCGCCTGGTCGCTCAGCTCTCCCAGAACATGAACTTCGTCATGGACCTGTCGGTGCGCGAGTTCCTCGCCATGCACGCGGAGAGTCGCCTGGTCGAGCCGGCCGGGGAGGTTGTCGATCAGATCTTTGCCCTAGCCGTCGAACTGGCCGGCGAGCCCTTCACTCCCGATACGGCGGTCACGGCGCTCTCCGGCGGCCAGTCGCGGGCGCTGATGATCGCCGACGTCGCCTGTCTGAGCGCCTCGCCCATTGTCCTCATCGACGAGATCGAAAACGCCGGCGTCGACCGGCGCCGGGCGCTGGAGCTGCTGGTGAAGAAGGAGAAGATCGTCCTCATGGCCACCCACGACCCGCTGCTGGCCCTCTCCGGCGACCGCCGCCTGGTGATTCGAAATGGCGCGATTGCGGCCGTCGTCGAGACGAGCGAGAGGGAGAGGGCAGGGCTCGGCCGGCTCGAACAGCTCGACCAAAGGCTGGCCCTGTTGCGGGACCAGGTCAGAAGGGGGGAGCGGGTCGATATAGAGAGCGAGGCGTTTTCGGGAGGGTGATTTGGCGTCGCCTCCCGGCTAAAATGGGCAAGCCTGCACGCTCGATTGCTTCCCGCCTCGCCCGGAATTCATCCGGATCCACCACCGGTTTTGCAGCCGACTTAATAAGACAGGCTTCAAACTTCGATTATCCGACGCGCTTAGTGCAGCCGTCGATAGCAGAGACCGGAGTCGGCCATGAAATCGCAATCCTCCTCCGGGGCCTGCTCAAGTTCGATGATCTGATAGATGTCCTCCGGGGCGTCGCCGATCAGGGACAGAATATCCTCTTTGCTGTATTTCGCATCGAAGATGATCAGGTTGTTGCTGCTGTCCCTTGTCCTTAAGTGCGACCCCAGTTCCGAAGACCAACGGTCATGCCAGAGAATCTCGTCTTTTATCAGCAAGCCTTTCATACGCACCTCCGTTTCTGAGTTTGCTCCACGATCGCGGAAACACGGGAGCCTTTTTCCCACAGGCTGTCGGCATTCGTTTTCACCGATGATCATTGAAATCGGGCTTTTCAAATTCTTCGCAATCCTTGCGGGCCCAGGTTTCGTGCCTGCCGAAGATATCCACTTCCAGTTGCTCGCCGCTACAGGAGACAATCTTGCCGGCATGGCCATTTTGGCTGTTCTCCACGAACCGGGTTTCTCCGTTCCGAACCGACGTACACTTTCTCCGGGCGCGCGACCCGGTGATTGGAGCAATGCCGCACATCCTCCTACCCTCATTTTAGCACTGTCCGGCGGGTGAAATGCTAGGGGCGGTCAGGGATCAGGAATCAGGGATCAGGGATTTTGGCGAGAGGCGTTGTCGGGGAGACGGACGCGTGGCGCAAGGTTCCGGTCCCATTCTCGAAACCGCTCCGGACCGAGGGACTCAAGTTCCTTTCGGAGACTTTCGGTCTCCCGGAGGAGGCCTGCCACGTCCACCCGCCGGCAACGGGGAGTGAAGAGCGCGAGGTGGCCGGCACCCTTGGTCAGGAGCCTGACGGCTCCCCGGTAATTGCCCCGTTCCAGGTGCAACAGGGCAGCGGCAACCTGCAGAATGCCCTGGTAAAACCGGCGAAAGGGGCGCTTGTCGCCGACCCAGAGCTTTTCCAGCGTCTCGTGACAGGCGAAGTAGGCCCCGCAGTTGAACTCCCTTATCCCCAGAAGCAGCTGCGCCGAGGGCGGCTGTTTACAGTCACCTCCCCCACGGGAGCCTCTCGGGTTTGCAGGGCTTTTTTTCCCGCGGGCCGATGCGGATCGGACCATTTGGAGGTGAGTCTCTGCGGTCACGTCATTCTCCTGGAATGCGGGACGTGTCGGGCTCCTGCGCCGACGGAAGAGAAGAGGGCCCGGGTTGGGATGGCCGGCTCATTAAAGCAGATGGCGCGAGGTTTCCCGCTGGTGCTTCTTCAAATATTCCATGAAAGGCGTTCCCCCCGTTCCGACGTCGGTCGGATTCGAGTTGCCTTTCTGGCTCTGCTTCTGGATGTACCTGGCGGCATATTCCAGGTGTTGGGTGCGGAAGCGCTCCAGCAGGCGAATGCAGGAGTTGTATTTCTCGCGAAGGGGAGGGTGGTCTTCGAAATGGGCGATGACATGGTCACGGATGGAAGGGCCCCGCTCGATGGTCTCGATAAAGGCCCGATGCCGCGGTGGCATGTACTGACGCATCTCCATCAGGAAGGCCTTCAACGGATCGTCCCGGTGAGCGATTCCCAATGCCGCGTCAAGGGCGGGAATAATGCCGCCCTGGGCACCCGTTTCTCCCCGGAAATTTTGTGCCGCGTCGCCATAGTCCGCAACACCCTCGTACACGACGCCCCCCGCCAGTCCCGGGTTGTCCTTCCAGCCGTGGATGTACGGCCTGACGCGGGTGTAGTAGATGTAGGGATCGCAGTTTTCCGGCATCCGCTCCAAGGTTTGAAACACCTCCGCCAGCGAGGCCGCGATGGTTCCGAGATGACTCTCCAGGGCGCCGCTGTCACCGTCTTGCACCGCCAACTGGGCGGGAAGCAGCGAGGCAACGGCCGGTGCGGCTCTCGCCTCGATATCGACGTGAATGAGAACGAACCACTCCTCGTCGAGACCGCCGAGAAAGTTCTGCAGCAGGGCGATGTTCCCCACCGCGACCGGGCCGTCGGGATCGATCCGTCGCCAGTTGTGCAGGGCGTAAGAGGCATAGGAGAGGACCGGCGGCCGGCCGAGACGCCTGGCGACTTCATGCCAGGGGACGGCCAGACGCGCAGGGATGCGAACACGGGGCTCCGGATCTCCCCAGACAAAGGCGTGCCCCAGAAAGGAGAGGATCACCATCGCCCGCTCGACCTCTCTTTCGGTACGCAACTTGTCCGAGGCGAAGGGGGGAAGGTCCGCGAGGCTGGTTCCCAGCCGGTCGCCGACCAGGATTTTGGGCAGATTCGAGCCCACCTCTTCCCAGGCGGCAAAGGCCGGCGGCAGCCGCACCAGAGGGTCCTCTGCGGGAAGAAAGCCTCTTTCCGCATCAAGTGACAGGCTTTGGCGATCGATTTTAAGCGCCTTGGACACGGCCCCTCGCGCGATCGATAGGCCCCGAAATTTCGTCAACGGGACTGCTCGGGAAAAAGTGTTTCCAGACCAAGTTCCTCCGGGACGGCTATCCCGTGAACCGATCCAACTCTTTTATTATGATGGCTTCGAAAAAAGTCAAATCAATCACCACAGAGATCACAGAGACTGCCGAGAGCCCAGAGAAAGCCTAACAAAATCGATTATTTTTCTCTGTGGCCTTGCAGTCCCTCTGCGTTCTCTGTGGTTAGGCTTCAGATTTTGCGATCTGATTTTATTATAACATTCCCGGGCTTTCGCAAAACTGGGGAGGTGGCGAACTCAAAAGGGGGAGTTTTCTGGTTAGGCAAAAAAAAGCCCCACAGTTCAGGAGGTAGAAACCTGTGGGGCGAAAGATTGTTTTTGGGAAGGTTATGAAGAAGATTTCTTGATGAAGTTGTTCGCAGACCCGCCTGCCACGGCAGGTCCTCGAGGTGTCTCCAGGTTGTTTGCCACAACAACCCTTTGATGGTTCCCAAGATAGCGGGTTGTTCAATAAAAAGGAACGTGTGGACTCGTAAAATTCAAATCGATATCTCACGAAATCAAACTGCGCAAAAGCACAATCCGGCACCCGGAGTTTGTTGCATTACCCTTTCCTGCTCCACCCGGGAAACTCCGCAGGGAACGAATGCGGCAGTTGCCGCTTCAAACGCAGTGAGGATCTAATCCTCGGCGAAACAGAGGGCGTAGTCGCTGCAAACCCCGCAGTTGGGTGACTTGCACATGACGCCGCCGCCCAGGTCGCAGACCTGCTTGAAGAGGTAGCGCTTCCAGCGCATGCCTTTGTCGTTGGCGGCGGCCAGGGAGGGGAGGTGGCGGCGAATGGCGGCGGAGAGCTGCGGGCGCTCGAACAGGCCCATGGCGCACCAGAGATGGCCCGGGTGGGCGGCGCGCGCCGCGATGATGCGCGCCAGCCAGGTGGAAGCCGGCTGCTGGCGGCCTTCTGCGTCCCGCGGTACGTGGCCGAGGAGAATACCCAGCACGTTGTCGTTGAGCTCGGGGGGCGGGCCGCTCGCCGGCCTCGAATGGGTTTCCAGGAGCGCGAAGTCGGCACCGGGAAAATAGCCCTCAAGGATGGCCTCGAGATCGCCGGGCGCAAGTCCAAGCCCCTCGGCCATATCGTGCGGGTCGCGGGCGGCGACAGCGAGCAGGCAGGCGAAGAGGTGACGGTCTTCCTCGTCAACCCCCTCGGGGGGCGGGATGGCGATCAGGGCGCGGTAGAGGGGATCGTCGACGGCGAGGCGCGGGTCGTGGTCATCCTCCAGGGGATTGACGGTGCAGCGGACGGTGCCGGCGCGGGCGTTGGCGCTGGCGATGGCCGCCTGCAGGGCCTCGACGGCCAGGCCGGCGCAGTATTCGCGCTCGGGAGGCAGCCCCCCGAGGACGGCGTCGATATCGACGGTGGTAATGGCGGCGGCCTGAGCCATCGAGCGTCCCTCGACCAGGTCGGCCGCCGCGGCGCAGGCGGCGATGGTGAATCCGCAGCCGAAGACCTGGAAACGGACTGTATCGACCTTGCCGTTGTCGACGCGAATGGCGAAGCGCACCGCCAGCCGCCGGCCGGCTTCGTCGGCGCCGAGTCCGACCTCGCCGATGCCGTCGGCATCTTCCAGGGCTCCGGCGCGACGGCCGTCGATGGCCCAGCGGCGTATGGTGTCGGTATAACCTGACATTGGCGTCTTTTTTTATCCTTGAAAAACCATTCTCACGCGGCTTCGCGTGCACAAAACTTGCCTTTGGCGTTAAGACTCGCCTCCGCCTTCCACCCTCCACCGTGTCGCGGCATTCGCCGCCTCGAACAGAAAATATGCCCCCCCCTCGTAAAGGACGTCGTTCTTGAGCTGGTTGCCGACCTGCTCCCAGTTGGGGTAACCGCGCAGCACCAGGGCCTTGTGCAGCCGGTGGGAGAGGGTCTCGCCGTGAAAGTTCGTGATGATCAGATCGTACTCGTCGTGAAGGTTCTCGGCGTCCTCCAGGTCGCCGACCAGGACCTTCTCCGCCGGGATCTGCTCCAGTTGCGGCGAGTCGACGGTCGAGATCGCCACCCTGACCCTGCCGCCCGCCTCCCGCAGCGAGCTGCAGAGACCGGCGATCTGGTCCGGTTCGCCGGCGACGAGGAAGCGCGTCTGACCCAGGGAGAAGTGGCTGTCGAGCATGGCATCCTGCAGCCGTTTGCGCCAGCGCACAAGTCCCTGAGGCGGCTCTTGCCTCCCGCTTTCCTTGAGCAGCAGGGCAGCCAGGGCGTCGGTCGCTTCCAGTCCCTGGAGGTGATCGAAGTGAAGGTGACGGATGAAGGGATTTTTCTTCCGCAGCGCCTCGGCGCTGGGGCGCATGGAGGCGCCGACGCTGAGCACGAAATTGGCGCTCGCCGCGGCGCGGATCTCCTCGACGGAGATGCCGCCGCTGGAGAGGGCCGCCTGCTTTTCGCCCAGATGCCCGTCGAGGGAGGTGGAAAGGTCGGGCAGTGCCAGAACCTCGAAGCCGAAAGCGGCGATGAATTCCCGGATTTTCTCCACCTCGACCGGCGTCAGGCTGACGTGAGGCAGCAGCAGCACCTTCTCATCGTCGATGGCCTCGGTCGGCTCGACCAGCTGATCGATCAGCGCCTTGGTCGCCAGCGCCCAGCCGCTCTCCAGTGCGCCTTCGTAATCGGGGGTGTTGACGTGCACCAGAGGAAAGTCGATCCTGGCGGCGACGCCGCGGATGTCGTCCCCCTTGGTCTCGGTAAGGCCGGTGGTGAAGAGGCCGATAAGCTCGGGCGTCACCTTCCCGGTGATGTTCTTGACCGACTCGACGATGTTGTAGTCGCCGCCGTCGAGGATGGCGGTGACGTCGGTGACGGCGGTGGTCTGGATGGCGATCGGCTCGGCGAAGTGCCGGGTGAGGAAGACCTTGGTGAAGGAGGTGCACCCGATCGCTCCGTGCATCAGCGGCATGCAGCCGCCCACGCCGAAGAAAGCCAGCGCCGCCCCCATCGGCTGGCTCAGCTTTATCGGGTTGACCTGCAGCGGCTTGAGGTTTTTGTGCTTCACTTCTCCCATGGGGCCCTCCTGGCGACATTGCGAAAGACCGGATTCTCCAGGGCGTTCTTGAGATCCTCGGCCAGGTTGAGCAGGCCGTCGTAGCCGCCGTAGCTCTTCTTCTTCTCCTGGTTGACGTCGGCGAAGGCGATTCTTTTCTTGATCGCCGTGTAGAGGCTGCGGCCGCCGGCCAGCAGCAGGTCGGCGCCGGTCTCGTCGATGATCCTGGCCTGCTCGGCGCCGGGGTTCATCATCAGTACGCCGTTCTCGCCGAGGTACTGCCCAGCCTTTTCCCGGTCGGCCTCGGTGGCCTTTTTCACCGCCGTCGCCACCACTTCGATGCCCAGGTCCTGCAGGGCCGAGGCGATGGACCAGGACTTGTTGCCGCCGGTGTTGAGCACCGCCTTTTTCCCTTCGAAGACGGCCCGGTAGGGGGCGAGTCTCTGCTCGAGGCGGGCCTCCTCGCGGGCGATGAGGTTCCTGGTGCGCTCGATCAGGTCCGCATCCCCCAGCGCTTCGGCGATGGCAAGCAGGCCGGAGCTGGTGTCGCGCCTGCCGTAGAAGGAGAGGGAGATGGAGGGAATGCCGTAGCGCTCCTCCATCTTGCGGGTGAGGGAGATGAGCGACTTGGCGCAGACGATGACGTTGAGCCTGGCGCGATGGGCGGTGCGGATGCGCGCGACGCGGCCGTCGCCGGAGAGGGTGGAGAGGACGCGGATGCCCAGCTCCTCCAGCAGCGGCGCGTACCGCCACATGTCGCCGGTGACGTTGTACTCGCCGATCAGGTTGATGTCGAAGGGGGTGGTTGTTTCCGGCTCCAGCGTGCCGATGAGCCTCTCCAGGACAGCCTCGCCGCCCAGGCGGCTGCCAAGGTTCTTGCTGCCGACGAAGCCCGGGGCGTGGACCGGGACCATCGGCACACCGTATTTCCTTGCGGCATGGCGGCAGACGGCGTCGAGGTCGTCGCCGATCAGGGCGGTGACGCAGGTGGCGTAGACGAAGATCGCCTGCGGCGCGTAGCGCTCCATGATGTAGTCGATCGCCCCAAGGAGTTTCTGCTCGCCGCCGAAGACGACATCGCTCATGGAGATGGCGGTGGTGAAACCCATCTGCGTCAGGTCGCGCCCAACGAAACTGGTTTCGGTCGCCCGGGTCTCCCAGGAGGAACCGAGGCAGGTCAGGGGGCCGTGGACCAGGTGGGCGGCGTCGGCGTAAGGGAAGAGGGAAATCTGTGCCCCCTCGAAGGCGCAGCCACCGGTGGTCGCTCCCGGAACGGGGGCGTTGCAGGCGTTCTTTTTTGTTTTGTTGTGGGCGCAGGCGCTCTCGTCGAGCAGCTCTTTTATTTTCGGTTTTTTTGCCACCGACCGATCCTTTCCGAAAACGGGATTTCCGATCGAAAACAGATCCGTCGCATCGTTGGGAGGAAGTACGGCTCGGTCGTCGGCTTTGACGGCAAGACGCAGCTGTTTCCTTCTCTATCGGAAAGAAGATGCAAAAGTCCCGCCATCGCTGGGACGATGACGGAAAGGCCTCTCCCATGGGCCTTGGCGCGTCAATCCTGAAGGCATCCGACGCCGCCATCCAGCTCGGGACCGGATCCATTTTCAGGGCAGGCGAGGGGAGCTGTGCCCAAAAGTTGAGCAGTGTTTGGGCCGCACTCGGGAGAGGGCCAGCAATTTGCGCTAAAAAGGGGCGGCACGTCTTTTGCTGTCTATCACGACAGGTTGCAAAAATACACGATCCGGCAGCGTCGCCGGCCGATGGCAAGGAAGCCCCCAATGCTCGAGGAAGCATTGGGGGCTTTTTATTTCCCGAGAGGTGCCTTATGAACGGACCGGAAAAGAACCCCGTCGTGATCGACGACACCACCCTGAGGGACGGCGAGCAGACAGCCGGGGTGGTCTTTACCCGCGAGGACAGAATCCGTATCGCCCGAACTCTCGACGAGATCGGTGTCGGCGAGATCGAGTGCGGCATTCCGGCAATGGGCGAAGCGGAACGGGCCGATGTCCGTGCCTTGGTCGACCTCGGCCTCAGCGCCCGTCTGATCACCTGGAACAGGGCGGTGGTTGACGATGTGCAGGCCTCCATCGACGCCGGTGTGCAGGCCGTCGACATCTCCCTTTCGGTTTCCGACATCCACATCCGCCACAAGTTGCGCAAGAGCCGGCACTGGGTCAGGGAACAGCTGAAGCGGACGCTGGGATTCGCCAAGGAACACGGTCTCTATGTATCGGTCGGCGGGGAGGATTCGAGCCGCGCCGACCCCGATTTCATCGTCGAGTTGATGCGCATCACCAGGGCGATGGGCGGCGATCGCTTCCGTTTCTGCGACACCCTCGGCATTCTCGACCCCTTTTCCACCTATGACCGGGTCAAGTACCTGCATGACCGGGTCGACCTCGACCTGGAGGTCCATACCCACGATGATCTCGGCATGGCGACCGCCAACGCCCTGGCCGGCATTCGCGCCGGCGCACGGTTCGTCAACACCACCGTCAACGGCCTGGGGGAACGGGCGGGAAACGCCGCCCTGGAGGAGGTCGTCATGGCGCTCAAACACGCCGGCGGCATCGATCCGGGCATCGACACCCGGCGGTTCGTCGAACTCTCGCGCTTCGTCGGCCGGGCGAGCTGCCGGCCGGTGCCGGAATGGAAGGCGGTGGTGGGGGAGAAGGTCTTCTCCCACGAATCGGGGCTGCATGCCGACGGGGTGCTCAAAAATCCCGCCAATTACGAAGGGTTCGATCCTGCCGAGGTGGGCCTGGAGCGTCACCTGGTACTCGGCAAGCACTCGGGCCGCAGCGGCCTCGTCCACCGCCTCGGGCAACTCGGAATCCAATTGAGTCGGGTCGAGGCGAACGATCTGCTGGACCGGGTACGGAGCATTTCGCAGCGCAACAAACGCCCGCTGACCGACGGGGAGCTCCTCGCTCTCTGCCGGTCCCGGCAGCGGGTGGCGTGAGGCGTGAGGCGTGAGGCGTGAGGCGTGAGGAGTGAGGCGAGAGGCGTGAGGGGAGGGGCGAGAGGAGTGAGG
>Ga0102953_1000861_pt1 | contig 20013 bp, 18 predicted proteins | sample SalPon2A_C_D2_MG_FD_78509 | JGI IMG/M metagenome (GOLD analysis project Ga0102953, IMG submission 78509) | Soil microbial communities from South San Francisco under conditions of wetland restoration - Salt Pond MetaG R2A_C_D2_MG | ecosystem: Environmental > Terrestrial > Soil > Wetlands | place... | reverse complement strand
GGTTATTGCTGTTTGACCCATGCGTGGTCCGGCTGGTCGCTCCAGGCGCCATAGCGGCGCTCTTCTCCGGCCAGCACCCAGGTGTAATGCAACTCGTATCCGGGCGCAGCCACCACCGGGTGGTAGCCTTTAGGCAGCAGAACCGTATCGCCGTCATGCACCACAAAAACGGTTGAGAAACCTTCGGGATCGCCCTGTTCCGTGTAAGTCCAGATGAATCCAAAGCCCTGCGACGGTTTGACGCGGAAAAAGTAAACTTCTTCCAGCACCGCCTCATTGGGAGGGTTCTTTTTGTCGTGCTTGTGCGGAGGATAGCTGGACCAGTTACCCGAAGGGTTCAGCGTTTCACCCGCCAGCAGCCGCTCGGCTTCGGTGTTGAGGTCGAGCGCGGAATACACATTCCGCTGCCAGTTGCCACGGCCCGCCTTATTGAGAGTGACGTCCGAGCCTTGCAGCAGACGCGGCACCGTGGCAGTTCCGGAAGGTGCTGAGAAAATGCCGATGTCTGCGGCGCCGGAAGTTGCCTTAATTTCAAAGGTCGATTGCACAGGGATGTATACCATCACAGGAGGGCCGGAGAAAACGTCGGCGCGGCCTCCGGCGTTTTCATAAACCTGCTTCTCACCCTTGCCGGTTTCAATCGAGATGGAAGCCGTGCCCGAAAAAATGTCCAGCACGTATTCGCGATCGCCCGTCTTGCCGGAGTGCGTTTCTCCGTTCTTCAGTTGCACGCGGGCGAAGTCCAGAAACTTCATGACGCCTGGCGCGACAATCTGCTGATATTTTCCATCAGCTTTGGCTTTGATGTGGCGTTCCATAGCAAATCTCCTTTCAAATTCATCGGGGGCGGACAAAAGAGGTAGCGCAGAGTTACAGAACAACTCTGCGCTACCTTGGTACCTTGCTGCCCCCACGGTTGCCTCAATGCCCTGAGGCATACCGCTGCCAGGCTGCCGCCACATCCGCCTGCTTGACGTCACCGTGATGAATCAGGACACGATAACGCAGGGTGAGGCTGCCGCCCGCGGGGATGGTGTAGCTGCCATCCAGCTTGGGATTGTGGAAAAACTCCCGCAGGCCGAATGGATTCACGGCAAACAGCCCGTAGGCCCTTGCCATCCACGTGGTGGGATGCCGCAGGTTGTGAGGATTATCGAAAATCGCGATGCCCACCTCTTCCCCGTCCACTTTGCCGTAGTAATCCACCCAGTCGGCTTTCTTGCCCCAGATCTCCTTCTCGCCCACACCGCCCTTCGAGTTGATCATGTGCCCCGGCGGTGAGTTGAGCGCGTGCACCACGCGGATGGCAAACGTTCCTTCCTTGGTGTCGCCAATCTTCAGGGGGCCGTGGTTGGCGCGCAGCGTGAAGGCGCAATCAATAATCCGGTCGTTCTTGCTGCCTGAAAAAGTGTAGGACTGAACTTCTTCGCCGATGGCTTCACTATCAGGCTTCACCAGGTCAAAAGCGGCCTCGACCACACCCGAGTGCGCTCCGCCGTGCATCTCCGAGATTCTGCGGATGACCGTCCGCCCGATGGGCAGATTTTCACTGGGATAAAAGATGCCGTTCACCGTCTGTTGCGCCCGGGTCAGCTTCTTTTCCGCCCAGAAGTCAATCTTGTTGATGTCGCCATGCGCAAAATACATGGCGCGCTGGTGAGGATGGTCATGGTCCTGGCCCGGGCTGTCCTGGACCATAGGCCAGCTGCGCGTCACAATGGTGCCCTGCGCGCTTCGCAGCGGGAAAAGATAGGGCTTGGGAGCTTCGGTTCCAAAGTAATAAGTGGTGAACGGAGCGCCGCCAATATCCACGGAAATGGTGTCGCCAGTCCGCGTGACGCTGACGGGTTCCTGGGCCAGCAGGACCGGCCCACCCAGCACCATCATCGCACCGGCTGCGGCCAACAACGAGACAAATTTCATTCTTTTCATAAACTCATCCCGGGTACTTTTGAAAAGGTCCTGCGAGGCAATAGACACAGTCTCGCTCCGACGTCAGGAAACCATCCATCGCCTTTCCGGAAAGTGCGAATTCTAACATCAATGGTGGGGGAGTTCAATCATGTGGACCAAGTCCTGGCGTTAGTTGGAGGAAGGATGATGGACATGATCGATCACAAGAACGGGAACAGGAGCCTTCCCGGTTTCCAGCTTCAGACCTAGTTGCTCGCGGATTGCAGTAAACAGCGGCGGGGCCGCTTTTGCGGAGTCGCCGGGCGGCGGCATCTTCCACCCCATCCCAATGAACTGCGATGCATCCGGGGTCCAATGCAGGCTGAAATTCCAACGGCCGGTGAGGCTGGTGTGGTTGACGACGGGACGGTCGAGCACGATCGACTGCATCGCGTTCCTAAATTCTTTCATCGTGGCGTTGTGGACGCGGAGAGTGGGCATCGGAGGACCGAATAAAAGACCACCACGCTTGCTCTTGCTGTTATCTTTCGTCATCTTTGGGCCGCCTTGGGCAACGGAGAGAATATAGACGGACATTGTCTTCTGCTCAGTGCGTGTCTTCAGTTGGAAGCGGCCGGCAAGCAGCGCCTTGACCATTTCGTTCTCTTGTTTAGGGCTCGGCGTACCGGCCACGTTGGGTTTGGCGGTAACGTCAAACTTCTCTGATCTCATCCAGCCCGGACCATTGATAATCTGCTTGTCCTGCACGCCGTAGGCAAGCTTGATCAGGTCGTTGAGCGTAAAGCCGACGATAACCAGCTGGTTTCCCCGCCACGTATCGTAATGTGCTCGCGTGCCGGGCTTGGTGGGGTTGATTGTGGCGGTTTCAATGCCGGGCCTGGCGTTCGCCGGCATGGGCGGGAAGAGTGGCGGCCGCGGTGGCGGCGGTGAAGTCATCAACGCCGTTACGTGCGTGGCGCGCTTGAAGATGAGCGGAACACTGCGTCTCTTCAGCGTCGGGGTTCCACTCACCGAGATCGTCGCGGTCCCGCTAATCGAGTTTCCATCTTCGGACATCTTGCCTGTGTATTTCTCGTCAATGAATCCCATCTGGATGGCGTATTGCAGAACGCCGTTCTTGAAGCTGATGGAACTGGGTTGGAGTCGGCTGATCTCTTGACCGACGCTGAAGAACATCGCAGTCAGCTTGCCTGACGAAGATTTCTTAATCTTCAGTGCTCTGCGCTGATTAGCAGCTGGTAAATGGAGTGTGCCCTGCCACGTGCCCACAATGCTGTGGTTCGGCTTCGCCACCGGCTGAGCCTGAGCATGCACGGGCCGGACGATTCCAAAGCTGAGTGGGAAGCCGACGGCTGCCAGTGCGGCGGTAGCGAGCAGAATCTTCATGCCCGCGCCCAGCGGGAGGCCGCGATGCTGAGACATGACGCGCACTATGCGCTTCTTGAGGTTTGATCCGGTTACTCCCGACATGCAACCTATGGGCGCCTCCACGTAAAATTTGCAGACGTTCAGAATGCCTTCCGCATAGCTGAGAGGTTCACCGCCGGAGGCAAGAACGGTTTCATCACAGGCGCGTTCACGTTCCTCAAGGAGCTGCGCCTCAATCCACCAGACAGCCGGATGAAACCAGAACAATACTTCCACCACCATGTGCAAGGCGGCGCTCAGGTTATCGCGGCGGCGAACGTGGCAGCGTTCGTGTGCGAGAATCGCTTCCAGTTGCGAGGGGCTCAGGTGGTCGGTCAGGCCGCACGGCAGCAGCAGAACAGGACGGAAGACGCCGAACAATCCTGGCTCAACCCGGCCCGGAACCACGCGCACCGGCACAGGAAAGGGCAATTCGAGAGGTGAGCTCGATCGTAGCGACTTGTGAATGCGCAGCCAGCTTCGCGTCCAGCGCGCCAGAAGGAAGATTGCCCCGGCAGCCCAGATCACGGCCAGCAACCACAGGAGCGAGGTGGCGTGGTCTACCGGCGCGGGAGCGGCTGGCAGATGACTGGCTGTAGCGGCCACATTAGCCGCGAACGGCATTGTGGCAAACATCCGCTGCCCGATGCTTTCCACCGCTGACGAAATGCCGCGCTGGCTGCCTGCCGAGCCGAAATCAAGATGGAGGCTTTGCCCTGCGGCGATCAGCAGCGAAAACGGAATCAGGAATTTTGCCGAGGCAATCATCCAGAGGCGGTAGCGGGTTCGCGCCGCATTGCGGCGCAGCGCGAGAGTGAGCAGCCATATGACCACTACAAAGATGGTGGACTGCCATAAATGAATGAAGAGTGCGGAATTCCACAATGAGGCCCAGGATACAGGTGCGATCATTTGTCCTTCTCCTTCCGAGCCAGCTTCTTCAGTGTCCTTTCGGCTTCGCGAACATCGTCGAGGGAGAGCTTGCCTGACTCTATGAGGTGGGCCATCACAGGCCGTGTCTCTCCTCCAAAGTAGCTCAGCAGATCGTCAAGAATGCGCCGTTGCGCTGCGCTGCGCGAAAGCACAGCTTCAAAGATGTGAAAGTTTCCGACCTTCTTTACGCGCCGTACGATCTGCTTGTTTTCCATCCGGTACACGGTTGTCTGGATGGTGGTGTATGCAGGCAGCGGCGGCGCGAAGGACTCCTGAATCTCCCGGATAGAAAGTTGTCCGCGAGACCATAACGATTCCATGATTCGAAATTCGAGCTTTGAAAGACGCGTACCAGGCAAGATCTACCTCCTACGAATGTCCTAGAAACTACTACATCAGTATGTGGCTGTCAAGAGGCAATCTGTCATGGCAGTTTTGAACCGCTCTGAGAGTTAATTCCCGGCAGGCGTAGTCTTTGAATATCAGAGACTCGTCATGCACTCAGACCAGTTGACGGTAACCCGCCAAACCCTGCATAGGATTGGCGCGTCCTTTGAGACCGGCTCTTAGCTCCCCCTAATTTCAGTGAAAGATGACTCCGGAGACGCTGTTTCGGGTCTGGGGGCCCGGTTCAAGACTACCGTTTTCCATCCGACCGGCAGGAACAGACAACGCTGCTTCAAGTTCGTAGCGGGGTCTTCTCCCAGCCGCGGTTGGCGGTGACTGGCGGGTCAGTGCATTGGCGACTGAACAACCAGAGGAAGACGAAGAAATTCGGCATGGAAGAGGCGGAAAAAGACAGGAGGCAGGAGGCAGGAAGCGGTCGGCAGGAAGCAGACGACGAAAGCCCGGGTCAGCGGGTCAACCGGAGGGTAGGGCGAACCGATTGCCGAGGTTGCGGTCCACACCTTTGCTGCTGGTTTCCTGCTCCACCTGATATCTTGTCTTGAGAGCAAAAGATGGCCTTTATTTTCTTCAGCCTGACCGGGTCGAAAACCTGTCCTTGAACTTTTAGCAAGAGTTTTAATTTCAATCTAGTACACAGATTGACAAGAGGCAAAATCGTTTGCTACGCTCAATGGGGATTAGTAGATTTTAATGATCCCGCTGGCGGAGGAGGAGTTGCGGTTCCTGAGGCATCCAGGTTCGAGCGGGAACCGGCGAAAAGGGGCGTTAACGAACTTCCAAAACAAGGGTGAGTCACAGGAAATCGGGACAAGGTGAGATGGGACCCGCCCGCCGGTGAAGCTGGAAGCAGCGTTCAAATGCGGACAGGGGGTTAAGTGCCTGTGACCAGCCCGGCAGAGAGGAATGGAAGCAGCTTTAAAATGCGCCGCCCCTCAGCCCACGGTGGGGTTCCACAAGCACTGGATCAAAGGGGAATCCGTGCCTGCGCCCCATGCGAATGCGAGGTTCGCCGGACGAAACCGGTTTCGATTTGTAGCTTCGGCTTTACTGGCACGATCAGGAACTCTCATCACGAGCTCAGCCACTGCCGCCTGCCACAGGACAACCTCAGATGAAAAAGAGAATAGCATCGAAGCTGTCATCGATCGTGATCATCGGGACGTTACGTCTGGCGGATTGAGACCGCTCGAATGAGAGTGAAGGAAATGTATGGAAGAGAATAGAATTATCCCGGCCAATCCGGCCCGCAGCGTAGAGCGCTTCAACGGGGACTACCTGCGCGAAGAAAACATCCTGGACGTTTCACCTGAAGAATCGCCCCGGCTGCTTGATTACTGGAACGTGATCCTGAAGCGGCGATGGGCCGTTGTGACCTGCTTGTTGATTGTTTTCACAACGGTGGCCATCGGCACCTTCAAGGAGAAACCCCTTTACGCCGGCAAGGTCCTCATCGAAATCAATCCTGTAGAGCCCCAGGTGCTCAGCTTCCAGCAAATCGCACAGACGGGACCCACGTATGACCTCCAGAGCTATCGCGAAACCCAGTACAAGATTCTAAGGAGCCGATCGCTGGCAGAGCGCGTGGTGCGGGACCTTCGCCTCTACCAATATCCCGAGTTTTACCAAAGCCACAGTTATTTTGGACTGGTTACGAACGATCCCAAGAAGATCCCGTCAGCTTCCGACCCGAATCCTCCGAATCCGAACTCTGACGCGTACCGCAACAGCGTGACCAATTTTATGAGGATGGTGGGTGTCAGTCCTATAGAGCGCAGCAATCTCGTTGAGGTTTCATTCTATTCACAAAACCCCTCGTTGGCGGCACGCATTGCCAATCAGCTTGGCGAGGACTATATTGACCAGAATCTTCAGGTCAAGTGGGATGAAGCTCTGAAGGCATCGGAATGGCTTTCCGGCCGCCTGGTTGAACTGAAAGCCAAGCTCAAATCTTCTGAGGATGCCCTTCAGGCGTACGCTGCCAAGAACTCCATCCTTTTTATCCAGAACGCCGTCAACGCGCAGGCGCAAAGTATGGCCAATGCGCGCTTGGAACAACTTGAGGAAGCTTACACCAAAGCCCAGGCCGATCGCGCCAAGAAGGAAGCGCTCTATAGCCTAGTCCAGTCAGGAAAGGTGCAAGATCTCCCGGGAACTCTGGACAACAGGCTCATTCAATCTCTGGAGCAAAATCTTTCTGACCTGAAGCGCCAATATTCCGAACTCACCGCAACCGTCAAGCCCGGATATCCCAAAGCGATGGCTCTCAAGAAACAGATTGACACGCTTCAGGCTAATCTCAACCACCAGAAGCAGGCTCTGACGCTGAACATCTCCCAGGAGTATGAAGCTGCAGTAAACCGTGAAAAGTACCTGAGCAAGCTGATCAGCCAGCAGGAACAACTGGTGGATACCGTTTCTCAAAAAACCATTCAGTACAACATCCTGAAGCGCGAGGTTGATACTAACCGCTCGCTCTACGATGGTGTGCTGCAGCGGATGAAGGAAGCTCAGGTTGCCGCCGGATTGAACGCCAGCAACATTATGGTGGTTGATCCTGCACAGGTGCCCCGGGCACCGGCCAAGCCCCGCGTTGTCTTCAACCTTGCCCTCGGCCTCATTCTGGGCCTGAGCCTGGGCGTCGGTCTGGCTTTCTTCCAGGAATATCTAGACAACACTCTCAAGACACCTGATGAGGTGGAGTCTTTGCTGCGGCTGCCCTCGCTGGGCCTGATCCCCTCCATTCACCTGAATGGATCCTCAAAATCATCAAAGCAGGGAATCTCTATCATGGGGGCCGGTTCCAATGGTTCTTACGGGCTTGCCCTTCAGAATAACCCCATGGCTGCCGAAGCCTTCCGTTCTCTGAGGACCTCGATCCTGTTGTCGGCTAACCCGATTCCCAAAATTCTGCTGGTGACCAGTGCCCTTCCCGGTGAAGGCAAAACCACCACCACCGTTAACCTGGGCGCAACGCTGGCCAGCCTGGGCAGCAAGGTCGTGATCGTGGATTGCGACATGCGGCGCCCTTCCTGCCACCGGGCCGCGGGAGTAAAAAACAGCCCTGGATTTGTCCAATGCCTGACGGGGCGAGTCCAGCTTTCAGAGGCCATTCTGCCGGTCAACGGCGTCCCCAATCTATCCATCATTCCCTGTGGCCCCATCCCTCCCAATCCTGCGGAGGTGCTGTCGTCTCCGCTGACGGCAGATCTTCTGAAGAGTCTCCTTGCAGAATTCGAGTATGTGCTGGTGGATTCTCCGCCGATCCTGAGCGTGGCGGACAGCCGGATACTGGCAAGGATCACGGATGCAGTGGTCCTCGTGACCCGGGCATATGAAACGCCTTATGAGGTGGTTCGCAGGGCCCGCGCTCTGCTCTACGGAGCCGGGGCCCGCATTCTTGGCGTGGCCCTGAATGATGTTAATATCCACAAGGAAAGTTACGGGGGCAAATACGGCTATTACCAGCAGTACGGTTACGGGTACGGCAGTGACTACAAAGCTGATGGTCCGGAAGCATAATCAGGAGAATGCGAGCCAGCACTCAATCTGCTTAAAATACTGGAGTGCTGAACATGAATGGGAGACACCGGGTTCCACGAAGATAACCTCCGAGGCTCAATTTCCTTGCCGCCCATAACTTTTATACTGGCTGACGAAACAGGGACCCTGCTGTGTGGAGCAAGACTACATGCTAAAACTGGTTCGAGCGGCGCAGTGGTTGAAATAGGAGCACTCGTAGTCGCCGAGAATACTGAGAGGACCCGATGAGAATCGTCGTAACGGGCGGGGCAGGTTTCCTGGGCAGACATTTTTGTGCAAAACTGCTCTCGCTGGGCCATGAAGTTCTGTGCGCGGATAATCTCCTGACGGGCCGTCGCGAAAACATCGAAGCGTTTGAGCAGAACCCCGCGTTCCGCTTCCTCCCGCTGGATGTCACCACACCTCTCGAAGTAGACAGCCCGGTGAACGCCGTGGTTCACATGGCTTGCCCGGCCAGCCCTCCCGACTATCTCCGTTTCCCGATCCAAACTCTTGAAGTGGGAACAATCGGAACGCGAAATATGCTGGCCCTGGCCCATGCGAAAGAAGCTCGCTTTCTGTTGACGAGTACATCGGAGGTTTACGGTGATCCCAAAGTCAACCCGCAGACTGAAGAGTATTGGGGGAACGTGAATCCCATCGGCCCCCGGAGCGTTTACGACGAAGCCAAACGGGCATCGGAAGCGCTGACCATGGCCTACCATCGGCGGCACGGTCTGGACACTCGAATAGCAAGAATTTTCAATACCTATGGCCCCTGGATGCGCGCGAACGATGGTCGGGTAGTTTCCAATTTCATCGTGCAGAGCTTACAAGGCAAAAACTTAACCATCTACGGTGACGGAAGCCAGACAAGAAGTTTCTGCTACGTCAGCGACCTTATCGAGGGATTGACCCGCCTTTTGCTCTTGGAACCCGGCTCCGGTGCAAGGGTCGCAGCTCAGACCGAAGATTGGGACATCCATTATCCGGTCAACGTCGGCAATCCACGGGAAGAAAAGATCATTGATATTGCCAGAATTATTGCGGAGATGACAGGAAGTTCAAGCCCGGTAAAGTTTCATCCTCTTCCCAAGGACGACCCCAAACTCCGCTGTCCAGACATCTCCCGCGCCCGCCGTCTGCTGGGATGGGAACCCAAAGTCCCCCTAGAAGAGGGTTTGGCTTCTACCATCAGCTATTTTAGAGAAACCCTTGGCTAACGAAAAACAGAGTGACCGTCTAGTGCCCTTCCAGCAAGCCGGCGGCGGGGCACCAGGTCGAACATCCCACTGAGTGTTTTTTTGAAGCGAACCCAGGACGGGTAGTGGAGCCCGAGTGGAAATCCCATGCCATGGTAAAATTGGTGCACCAGGATGGTAGACCATTCAAATAACAATCTGATGGTACTGGGCGCGGACATGACTGGCCCGGGAGCGTGCCTGTCCGAACTCCCCGTCTTTAAGTTCCGGTACGAGGCGATGGTATCGCCCCTCCCGCCGAATCGAACCATCGAAATGGTGGGGCTTCATCTTGAAGCAAAACCTGACCCTTCGCCCTCTGTGCTGGTGCTCAATATCGGAGCCCTCAAGGAACCGAATTGCCCGGAAGACCACCGGGTTTATATGCCCACCGGCAAGGCCGCGTTTCACCGCATGGGATTTTACAGCAACGTGGACGCCTCGTTCCGTCCAAAGTTTTCACGGGGAACCAGCGATCGCGTGAGCCTTTACGTGGAACGTGCCTATCCCGAAGGCGGAAAGCCGGATGCCGATGAAATATCGGCCTACAGCCGGACAGTTATCCAAGAATTACAGGATTGGGGATGGGTGCGCAACGTGGACGTCATGGACCCAACCTGGATCGAGGTGGCGCACACGTGGTCATGGGCAGACTCCCAATGGAAGCAGCAGGCTATAGCCTCCCTGGAGGCACATGACATCTACCCAGTGGGGCGATACGCCCGATGGGTGTTCCAGGGCATTGCAGACTCCGTCCGCGACGGGTTGATGGCCGGCGCGACGGTGACATCACTCCAATGGAGAAGTGCCGAAGAAGTGCATCCACGGCAGAAAAGATCTCAAGGCACCGTCTAGCATGTCCGAAGGTCTCAAGCCATTACTTCGCCGGGGATTGAGCAGTTCAGTCGGCAAGAACGCTCTCTCCCTTTATTCCATTCAGTTCGCCAATTACATCCTGCCTCTGATAACGGTCCCGTATCTGGTACGAGTCCTGGGGGCTGAGAGATTCGGGACACTGGCCTTCGGACAAGGATTGATGGCTTACTTCAACGCGATCGTAGGTTTTGGATTCGACTGGTCCGCCACCCGGAAAATTTCAGTCGAAAGGGACAATCCGGGCGTTGTCAGCAGTGTAGCTGCAAATGTCTGGGGAGCAAGAATACTTCTATGCATTTTGAGCATGCTGATCCTGCTCCTGCTGATTCGGCTTGTACCCAGGGTACATGATGTTTCCACTCTCATGATCATCCTGTTTGGCGGAGTTCTGGGTACAGTTCTCTTTCCAACCTGGCTTTTTCAGGGACTGGAACGGATGGGCGCCATCTCGGCCATCTATCTGCCTGTCCGAGTCCTGGTTGTGATTGCGATGTTTATTCTCGTACGAAGGCCAGCGGATTTCCTGCTATATGCCGGGCTCAATTCCAGCGCCACGATCATTGCAGGCATCGCGGGGATTGCGGTTGCATTCAGTAAGATTGGCTTGGTGCCCACTTGGCCCACCTGGTCCGGAATCAGGGAAAGCATACGGGAGGGATGGGTCCTATTCCTCTCCAATTCTGCGATCGTCCTCTATACGTCCGGAAACGCTTTTCTTCTGGGCTTGATGGCCAGTGATACCGTAGTCGGCTATTATACAGCCGCCGAAAAGATCATCAGGGCGATCGTCAACATGCTGGGACCATTGTCGCAGGCTCTTTTCCCAAGATTCAGCAAGCTTGCCGAAGAGTCCAGGGACAAGGCGCTCCAGTGGAGCAGGCGTCTTTTGTTCCTGATGGGAGGAATGGGGCTACTCTTATCCATTGCCACCTACTTTGGAGCCAGTTTTATTGTCAGAATAGTTCTGGGCCCTAGTTACCAGCCATCGGCATCCGTTGTGCGGATTCTTGCGTTGCTGTCTTTGCTGGTTGCTGTGAGTACGGTGCTGGGCATCCAACTAATGATCCCGTTCGGGCGAGAGAAGGCAGTTTTCTTTGTGTTTCTCGGCGCCGGTTGCTTGAACATTGCGCTCGCCGTTTTGCTTGCGCCTGTTTGGAAGGCCAATGGAATGGCGCTGTCGGTACTTCTGACTGAATTCTTCGTCGCGGCAACTGATTTTGTTTATTTGTGGCGGGCCAAACTGAACCCCTTGCAGAAAGCGGAAGGGTCTTTGCAATCGGAGACCTGCCAAGCGGGGTGAGATCTCACTCATTTTTGATCGCCTGCGTTCGCACATACTATATTCTGAGGATAGTGTCCTCGGCCCCTGTCAATAGGAAGTCAACATGAATGAACTTGCAGTCTCCCTGGGCGTCGCAGCGATCATCTGCCTGATCTACTGGCGATATAAGACCGTTTTCTGCCTTCCTTTTTTCTGGGCGGCCCTCTTCGCGTGCGTATATTTAGGACTTCTGCAGATCCATGCCCAGTTCGGGGGTTCCTCCTACCTATACGCAGCCGAGGGTTTCGGAATGTACTTTCTGGGACTTCTCGTTTCCGAGCTTTTCTTTTTCTATCGACCCGGCAGGAAACGCAGTAGGAACCGAAATCGGAATAAAGATCACAATTCTCAGGGGCCAGCCTCGACGCCTTCTAAACAACCCCGCCCCACCAGAATCAATCTGCTGTTTCCCGCGTTACCCTTGAGCGTGGCCTTGTTCGTGTCGCTTTCTGTGGCGACGTTTGTGACGATCATCTTCTTTGCTGTTCAGGGTTTCCCGATTCTTGCAAGTAATCCTGCCCTTGCCTGGGTTCAATCTACAAGCGGCATTATCAATCGGCTGATGACCGTATTCGGCCCTGGCTGTTATGCGGTTCTCGGGCTTATGGCCTGGGCCATTCATCGTGAGACAGGTTCCCGTGCGGCAAGGGCAATGATGTATCTGGGGCTTGGCCTTTCAGTCATCGCCAACGGACTGCTTGCCACCAAAAGCGCAGCCATCATGGTGTTTGTTTGGTTTAATATCCTGCTTTTCTATATGAACAAAAAACGGGAACTGTGGAGAACGATACTACCCCTGCTTATCATCGTGGTCCCAATATCGGCTGGAATTGTTGCGGCCCGCATGATGTCAACCCAGGGTTATTGGGAAACTGCCGGTATCTTTGAAACCTACTACAAGCGGCTTACAACCATAGCAGCTGAGCCCCTGGACTTCACCTTCCAGTACATGAATCGCTTCGGCCCCATCCACAGCCGGGGATTTATCATGGAAGCGAAGAGAATCAGGGAGCAACTGACGGGAGCGCCCAAAACTCCTGTCCTTTCGGAATATGTGTACAATCTGATGGAGGGGTTACCCCCTGGCGAAGTTAATTTATCCGTAACCTTGACACCCCAAGGAACAGGATACATCGAATGGGGAATACTCGGCCTGTTACTCTATTCATTCCTTCAGGGGGTGGGATTTGGCCTGGTCCACTGGTATCTTTTCCGTCAGGAAAGGATGAATATTGTCTCGCTCGTCGTGTGGAGCGGGGCTATTAGCTACGGCATCCAGCTCAGCAGTACGGGAATCATATTGGTCGGCATTGAAGGTGTTATGTTGCAGATTATCCCTCCACTGCTGCTTCTTCTTCCGTTTGGTGCTTTTTTCCTGTTGCCAATGGCTCGAAGATATCGCAGTGCTGGAGGCAGAAGAATGGCCAGGTTTCCTCAGGCGCATGCTGAGGCCGGCCGTGGAGTGGAACAGTGAATTCCAGCCTGGTTAGCTGAACCAGGAGTCGCACTGCCGATGCACAAGGTCCTATTTCTGAGCTACGACCTGAAGGATGGAGGCTCACCACAGGTACTCTCAAACATTCTCAACCACTTGAACCGAGATTTGTTCGATCCGGTCTTAGTCACTTATTCAAAAGCAAGAGTTTTCCCTATCCCGGAAGGAATCACTGAACACATTCTCCATGTCGAGGGGGGCGGGAGCCTGTTCCAGAAGCTGAAAGCCAACCTCACGGCCATGCTCCGTTTGCGGCGGGTACTTCGCGAGGAACGGCCTGAGATCGCCATCGGGATGGGCGGAATGACCAATTGGGGATTAATCCTGGCAGCAAAGACGGCGAGGCTGGAGACAGCTGTCATTATTGGGGAGCATGGTACCGACGCATTGAAATACCGTAAAGACCGGATGTCTTCGCTGATAATTTGTCTCCTTAACAAGTTCTTGTATCCATTGGCTGACCGGATTGTCGCCGTCTCCGAAGGGGTACGGGAATATCTTTTACGGGAACTGAAGCTTCCGGAACGGAAGATCGTTCTTATTCATAATCCTGTGGACATCCAAAAAATCCAGCGGCTTTCTCAAGAACAAGTCGACGATCCGTGGTTGCGTGACAGAGACAAGCCTGTGGTACTTTGGGTTGGTAGAATTGCTGCCATCAAGGGACTTGAACACCTGATTTGCGCCTTCGAAAGCGTGCTTAAACAGGTCGATGCGCGGCTGATCATCGTCGGTGAGGGTTCCGAACAAAGTGCCATCGAGAATCTGGTTGTCCAGGAAGGTCTCGAGAAAAAGGTCTGCTTTGCAGGCTTCCAGGATAATCCCTACCGGTACATGTCGCGCAGTTCGGTCTTTGCGTTTCCGTCCTTGAGCGAAGGATTCGGAATGGTTCTGGTTGAGGCGATGGCGTGCGGGCTCCCAGTGGTGTCGGCAGATTGCGTTGCCGGCCCAAGTGAAATCCTTCAGAAAGGCAGGTGTGGAATCCTTGTTCCAGTAGCTGACGAATACGCCATGGCACAAGCAATTGTGACCTTGCTCGCCAACACGGAGCTTCGAGACCGGCTCACATCGGCGGCACTTCGCCGGGCGGCTGACTTTGAGCCTGTGAAAGTAGTTGCTTCTTATGAGCACTTATTTTACGACGTGTGCAGACAACATCCGCCCGGCGAACAAGTGGGGCACGCCCGCTGAACGCAACCGCCCGCGGTCGACGGATTTGAAAAACAGCATGGGAAATATTCGAACCCTCAACATCCTTACCGTTAACCGGCACACAGGGTATCTTTACAACTTGTCCAAGATAGGGCATCGTTGGCTTGTTCTCGGTGAGTGGGAGGAATACAATCGCCCACTGCCTGCTAATTTTAGACTTGGGAAGTGGGCGCAGGCCCGCCGGGATTTCCACAGATTCGACGCAGTAATTGGCCACGATATCCGGCGCGACCTGTGGAAGTTTCTTCCTTATTGTCTTCGATACCACAAACCCTACTTTCAGATCATCCACGGCAGAAGGGCCCGCGCAGGATTCAGTCACAGCCGTCTTCGCAGACTTGCAAAGAATTTGTACTCGAGCATCCTCTTACGGCCTCTGGTTAAGGTGGGATGGGTGCGGATCGTATTCATCTCTCCCTATGCGCGGTCCGACTGGGGCTTCGATGGGACAACCATCGACCAGGGTATACCTGTGGATGAAATGGGGCCTTATCATGGCACAGAAGCGTCTCTTCTGACCGTTGGCAACACTCTGCACAGGGAGCATTTTGCGTTCGATGAACTGATGCAAATCCGAGCGCAGGTGCCCGTCAGGGTTGTCGGAGTAAATCCCCAAATCCCCGGTTGCGGTCCTGCCAAAAACTGGGACGAGTTACGGTCGCTCTACAGCCGAAACCGGGCATACCTTAACCTGACGCGTGAACCCGAGGCCGGTCACAACCTGGCCTTGCTGGAAGCAATGGCATCGGGAATGCCAGTGATTTCTCTGAAACATCCCTCAACTCCAGTCCGGAACGGAGAAAATGGTTTCCTGGTGGGAAATGTGCCGGAGGCAGTCGAACGCGCCAGGCAACTTCTGGCAGATCATGAACTGGCTCAAAAGCTGGGCCACAGCGCTCGAGAAACAGTCGAACGCGGATTCTCCGTGAATGTCTTTCGCGAGCGCTGGAACGACCTGCTGGTACGCAGTATCGGAACAGACCTGACACTCGGTGGCCCTTGAAGTTTCACTTGCCGGACAGAAACAAGTCTGTTCCCTGCTTGCGGAGCCTGAAACATTCTATCCGCCATACCAGGGCTGGTACGGATAGATGAAGAGAAGTAAGAATGAGACTTCTGCTTGAAGACGGCTTCTCAATTGAAAAGGCAACGGGTGTTGGAAGATACACCCAAAACCTTGCTCGAGAGCTCGGCAAATTTCCTGGAGTTGAGATTTTGCCGCCGCCGGCAAGCAAACTTGTCCAGAAAATACGCCCGTCCAGCGCCAGGCGTATCGCTTATGCAGCATGGCTGGAAACAGCTTTCCAGACTCAGCTTGCGAAGCTTCAAGCTGACGTAGTCCATTTCACAAACTACCTTGTGCCACGCAGTCGCAAGTCTAATGCCAGGTATGTTGCGTCTGTTCACGATCTGACAGCCTGGAAACTGCCAGATGCGATTCCACCTCTGTACGCGCGGTATATCCGGAAAGCCGTCTCGCGGGCAGTGGAAGTAGCCGACCTCATTCTTTGCCCGTCACAGGCAATAAGGAAAGAGGTCATTGAGCATTTCAATCTGGCCAATGAAAAGGTCGGCGCCGCCTGGAACGGAGACTCACACCTGCCGGAAATTCCGGCTCGAAGGCGGGATGAACTCGGCCATCAGCTTAATAGCCGGATGGGCCTTCAAAAACCGTTTGTCCTTTTCGTGGGGACGCTGGAACGGCGGAAGAATGTGACTACCCTGGTAGAGGCATTTGCCCGTGTAGCCGCTGATTTGGATCTGCAGTGCGTGATGGTGGGCAAAGCTGGCTATGGCTTTGACGAAATCAAGAGCTCCGTGGATCGCCAAAAATGCCGCGACCGCTATATTCTGCCCGGGTTCGTGACGGACGAGGAACTGGCCTTGCTGTATACGCAGGCTGAGCTATTTGCATTTCCTTCCTGGTATGAGGGATTCGGGACTCCGCTTGTCGAGGCGATGTGTTTCGGGCTGCCCATCATTGCCTCGCGCATCCCTTCGACGGAAGAAGTCGCAGATGAGGCGGCGGTTTATTATGACAACCCGGGGGATCATGATGCGCTGGCAGCAAAGATGATTGAAGTCCTTTCCAGTCCTGAGCTCAAAAATGGATTGGGCCAGCGAGGGAAGCAACGGGCAGGAAAATTCAGTTGGGAAAATTTGGCCAGAATGCATATTGACGCCTATCAGAGTAGTTTGAACAGCCGTTGATTGGGCCGGCTTAGGCTTTTACATCCAGCCAAATCTGTTGTCCTCTACCTTGAAAAGTGAGTAGTTAAAATATTTGTCAATTCAAGTGATGAGGTAGAAGACCATTGGCACGAGAGGTTTCGCTGCATCCGCCACAAAAGGCGCAGGTTGACTGTCTTGGGGGCGTATGCTATTCTGTCGGTTTGTGTGAGGCACACCGGAAGTTCTTGCCCCTGACCGGACGTTTCGCCGCTATTCTGATCCTCCTTGGCCTGGTGCTTGGAGGATGGGATTGCGCGGTTAAGCGCACAATCCGCGTTACTCCTCCACCAGCTTCAACCCCTCCCAGACAAGCCAGCGTTGCTGAGCTTGTGAAGGATGTTGACGCGTGGAGCAAGGACATCACGACGCTGACGGCGACTGTCGAATTCAAGCCAACGACGGGCTCTGTTTATACTGGAGTTATCAAAGAGTACCAGAACGTCCACGGCTTTATCCTGATGAAAAAACCCACCATGATCCGTATTATTGGGCAAGCGCCGGTGGTCAAGACAGAAATCTTTGATATGGTTTCCGACGGCCAGCAATTCCGAGTCTCGATTCCTCCAAAGAATAAGTTCATCATTGGAAATAACAACTATCACGGATCCGCCAAAAAGCCCCTGGAAAATCTACGGCCCTCGCATATCCTGGACGCCCTACTCATCCATCCCATCAACGAGACAAAAGAAAAGTTCTTCAACGAGGAAGCTCACACTTCCACGGGTCAATACTTTTATATCCTCAACATCGTTGAGCCTGACGGCGCAGGCGAACTGACTCTGAAACGAAAAGTATGGTTTGATCGTGCCAATCTGGACATTTCACGCCTTCAGATTTACGGGGCTGGAGGCGCTCCGGTTGAAGACGTCAACTATGCCGACTACCGCGATTTCCATGGAATCCGATATCCTGCACAAATCACATTGAATCGGCCAGAGGAAGGCTATACGCTAACGATAACGGTGGAGAAGGCAACCTTCAATCAACCCATTCCACCAGAGAAATTTGTACTGAAGAAGCCGCCAAACGCAACCTTGATTGAACTGGGCGGGGGAAAGTAGCCGAGGGAGCATCGTGGTTAATAGGATGATCTTCGAGAATATTCTCCACCGGCCGATCAGGACGCTGGTAAGCGTGCTGGCCGTGGCGATTGAAGTGGGGATGGTGATGCTCGTCGTCGGAATGACTCACGGCATGTTGCATGAAACCGCCAAGCGAGTGCAGGGAGTCGGTGCCGACATTATGGTTCAGCCTCCCGGAGCATCCATGTTTTTTGGACTAACCCAGGCCCCGATGCCGGTCAAAATCGGGGAACGGCTTCGACAAATTCCCCATGTCCTGGCCGTAACGCCTGTCCTGTTTCTATTTAACGCCCACGGTGGCATCAACCTCATTTATGGCGTTGATATGCCGACATTTAAGCAAGTGAGCGGAGGGTTCATCTACCTGAAGGGCGGCCCATTCCAACACCCCGATGACATTCTTGTTGACGACTGGTACGCCCGGGCAAATGACGTGAAAGTGGGCTCGACACTCAATCTTCTTAATAACAACTTTCGTGTGGCTGGCATCGTCGAACATGGCATGGGGGCACGGTTGTTCATTCCATTATCCACAGCCCAGAAATTGACCGGCGCAAAAGACAAGGCTTCGATTTTCTACGTGAAGTGTACAGATCCGGGCTACACGAAAGCCGTCATGAACTCCATCAAGGAATTGCTCCCCAAGTACGAGCTTCGCTCGATCAAAGAGTACATGTCATTGATGACTTCAAACAACCTTCCGGCATTGAACGCCTTTATTACGGCAATGGTTGCGGTAGCCGTGGGCATTGGCTTTCTGGTGATTTTTCTGTCGATGTACACCACGATCACTGAAAGAACACGCGAAATCGGTATTTTAAAGTCACTAGGGGCGGGCAAAAGGTATATCATGAGTGTGATATTGCGTGAGGCCGGCCTGCTCAGCATTATCGGTATCATCACAGGATATGTCGGGACGTGGCTGGCAACAAAAGTCATTGTGGCAACGTTCCCCACTTTAACCGTTGAGTTAACCGTGCACTGGGCGATCTGGGCAGGGTTGCTGGCCATCGGAGGCTCCTTACTGGGTGCCTTCTACCCGGCAATACGCGCGGCCCGGCTTGATCCGGTAGATTCGTTGGCTTACGAGTAGGAGATTTCTAAAGATCGATGGGATCAATTTTTCTGGAAACAACAGAGGACCAAACCAGGGGAACAGACCAAATTGGCGGTATGGAACCAATCATCGCAACGGAAAACCTGACAAAAACCTATCGAGTCGGGAAAGTTGATGTTCCGGCATTGCGCGGTGTAGACCTTGTCGTTCAGGAAGGGGAATTTCTCGCGGTTGTAGGTCCTTCCGGCTGTGGCAAGTCAACCTTGTTGCACGTTTTAGGCGGATTAACTCGGCCGACCGGTGGACGCGTGCTGGTGGATGGGAATGATTTCACCCGGATGAATGACGCGGAACGCACCAAGTTCCGCCGCCATAAGATTGGTTTCGTCTTCCAGAGGTATAACCTTTTGCCGACATTAACGGCAAGGCATAACATTGCGATCGCACAATACATCCAGGGTGATGGATTTAATCCGCACCGATTTGAATCGGTTGCGGAAATGCTGGGCATCAAGGACAAACTGGATCGCAAACCTTATGCCCTTTCCGGCGGGGAGCAGCAGCGAGTCGCCATCGCGCGGGCAGTCATCTGTGAACCCAAGCTCCTGCTGGCTGACGAACCCACCGGGAATCTGGACACTGAAAATTCTCAGGTTGTGCTGAATATGCTGCGAATCCTGAACAGGGACTTCCGTCAGACAATCCTGATGATCACACACAATCCGGAGGCGGCCTCTGTTGCCGACCGGATTGTTCGAATGCGAGACGGCCGGATCGTTTCCGATTGATTCTTCCGGATTTTGCCGGTATCTTACTCAACTAAAAGTCATATGGCACCAAGCACCGAGTTCCGCGAACCAACCGTTTCGCGCCCCGGGAACCGGGTGGCGGAACACACGGGTTCCTCGTTAGCATCCAGAGTCAGGACGGTTATCAGAAACGCGATTTTCTGGTCTTATGAGCGGGGCAGTTGGCAGTATGACGTTATCTGTCTGCTGATCCTGGCCTTCATCTTCCTGACGCCGGCCCGTTGGTTCCACGATCGTCCTCGGCTTCAGTTGAGTGATCTTCGCCACGTCCAGGGTATCGTAGAAGTCAGTCACACAAACCATGTCTGGGTTTATCAGCTGGATGCCAGGCTTGTGGAATCACTCGGGACAGCTCCACCTCGGGAAGCCGTCCATCAATTGCTCCTCCAACGCGTCAAACCGCCTTTCAAAATAAAATCCATCAAGCCGCTGCTGGGAACTGGGGACGTGATTCTTGGGTACACCGTCGAGATTGAACACTAACGATGCATCCTATGCCAGCAGAAG
>Ga0102953_1000860_pt1 | contig 20015 bp, 20 predicted proteins | sample SalPon2A_C_D2_MG_FD_78509 | JGI IMG/M metagenome (GOLD analysis project Ga0102953, IMG submission 78509) | Soil microbial communities from South San Francisco under conditions of wetland restoration - Salt Pond MetaG R2A_C_D2_MG | ecosystem: Environmental > Terrestrial > Soil > Wetlands | place... | reverse complement strand
TACATATAATGTGTCATTAGGTTTTATACCATCAGTGTTTGAAAAATTTACATATATATTCTGAGAAGACTGGAAACTAATTGTACCATGCTTTTCTATATTCGTTTTTTTGATTTGCGAAAACAATATTTGAGACAGCAGTAGTACTATCAAGATAATTAATTGCAAAATATATTTATTTCTGTTTTTCATTCATTACCTCTCGGGTGACATCTGAAGCAATCCTCATTTTGATGATGATCATTTTTATGACAAACCGCATTACACGTATGTGAGGCAAAATTATTCTGGTTTGTATGACAGTCCGAACATGAATTCCACCTGTTATTATGTCTGCCTGAATAAATCGGGAAATATTGATTATCGTGATCAAAAGATGCCGGAGTCCATCCGTTTGTTGTATGACACTGAACACAGTCAGTCGGGAAATTTGCAGCGCTATGATTTGGGTCTGATGTATTATCATATTTTGATTTATGACATGAATAACAGTCAGTAGGAGTCCCGGCATAACCAGATAAATGGCAGTTGTTACAACTAACTGTTGTATGCCTACCTGTCAATGGAAATGCTGTTGAGCTATGGTCAAAATTTGCAGGGCTCCAGGCAGATGTTGTATGGCATTGTTTACAATCAGTCGGAAATCCTGATGAAGCATGATTTGGATCAGTCGTATTATCGTAATTTGATTTATGACATGAATAACAATCAGTTGGAGTCCCATTATACCCATTAGCATGGCATTGCTGACAGCTTACTGTAGTATGTTTTCCCGTTAACGGAAATGCAGTTGCATTGTGATCAAAATTTGCTGGTTTCCAGACAGATGTCGTATGACATTGTTTACAATCAGTCGGAAAACCTGATGAAACATGGTTTGGATCTGTTGTGTTATCATAATTTGATTTGTGACATGAATAACAATCTGTCGGGGTTCCTGTAAAACCATTTGTATGACATGAATTGCAATTAGTATTAACGTGTGCCCCAGTTAAAGGAAAAGCCGTTATGTTATGATCGAAATTTGCAGGTCTCCATCCATTAATAGTATGACATGAGCTACAATCAGTGCTGAAATTTCCCTGCTTATGATTTGGATCTGTTGTTGTTTCATAATTTTGTCTATGACAAGAATAACAATCTTTTGACAAGCCGTTAAATGTTCCTTGCTGATGACAAGAGAAGCAATTATTAATTTTATGTCCACCAACCAGAGGGAAAAATTCGTGAACAAAATTAGAAAATCCCCAGGTAGTTTGGTTTATTAAATGGCACTGCTGACAATTAGTGGGAAACCCTGCCTGCATATGATCCGGATTTTTTGCAGCCATATAATTCGATCGGTGACAGTCAACACATTCTATTCCCTGAACTTCAAAATTTAAGGAAGAAAATTTTTTATGACATTGTGCACAATCCTGAAATTCATGAACGCCGACCAACGGAAAGCGGCTCATTTGATGAAGCTCTTTAATATTTGTAATAAGCCAGTTTTTCGTGGAATGACAATTGGAGCACGTCGGAGACACGGAATTCTGGTGAATATCTTTATGGCAGCTATTGCAATCATTTTTTGCTTTAGAAAAAACGAGTGATTCATGACAGTTGATACAATTAACAATCCTGTGCTGGCCTGATAATTCAAAACCTGTGGTGCTATGATCAAATTTTATTTCTGAAGAAATTATTTTCCAGTTGGTTGAGGAATGACAGTCCGCACAATCGCGTTTAAGCTCATCGCCATGCGGGGATTGTGCAAACAGATTAACTGCAAACAACAAAATAAATGTTATGAATGACAGTTTGAGCATTTGAATTCTTCCAGTTTATATTTTATAAATGCTATTCCGTTATTTATTTCCGGTTTATGGCATTGAATACATTTCAGTTTTGAATGCCCCCCTTTTAAACTAAATTTAGTTTTTTCGTGATCAAATTTTACCGGATTCCAGTTCTCATATAAATGGCAAGTCGTACAGTCAGTTTTTCCACTAACTTTAAATTGCCCCATGTGAATATCGTTATGGCAGCTTTCACAACCTGACTTTAGAGAAGAGAATTTATAACCAATTTTATTTTCAGAATTTATGTACATATGACAATTTCTGCAGGCTAGTGATCTATGTTTTCCCTCCAGTTTAAAACTGGTTTTTGAATGATCAAAGTTTATTTTAGTCCAGCTGTCAGCAAGGTGACAATTTTCGCAGGCATTATTGCCCAGAAAATTTTTGCTTATTTCATTACCATGAACATTTTGATGACAACCAATACATTTTTCCGATTTAAAAGTAAAATTCCATTCTTTAGTTTTATGGTGACAGCTATTACAAGATACAGCCAGATGGCTGCCTGAAAGTGTAAATTTTGTAGTTGAATGATTTTCAATCGTAAAAGTTGACGGGCTAAATCCATAAACATCATGGCACTTACTACAGTCCTGCAAAACTTTATTTTTAGTAAACTGGCCTTTATGATAATCCTTGTGGCAGTCTGTGCAGAATTTGTGTTTCGGTCTTGATGCCAGGTTACTTCCGTGACAATCAGAACATTTAACACTTATATGTTTACCGAGCAAAGGAAATGTTGTTTTATTATGATTAAAAGATGAGGTAGTAATATTTTTAAATCCTGATGTGTTATGACAACTTTCGCAGTTGCTACCAAACCTGCCTTTATGGACATCCTTATGGCACGAAGTACACCTATTAAAAATCAATCCTTTGAAAACCTGGAATTTTTTGCCGTTTAATTTTTCTATTTTGTGACATTTCACACAGTCAATCTGAATATGTTTGCCGGTTAGTTTGAATAGTGCCGTATCATGATTAAATAAAGCTGCTTGTTTAAAGGATTCAGTATTATGGCAATTGCCACATTTATTTTCCAGAGTGTTTTGATGAACATCTTCATGACAACTAATACAGTTTGTGCTTAATCCCAAGTATGTAGTTTTTCTTTTTTTCAAATCAGGATCTTTAATAAATTTAGATTGATGACACTTTTTACATTCTGTCTTTAGATGCTTCCCCGTAAGTATAAATCCGGTACTCGCATGCTCAAATTTATTCTCGTCAATATTAACTATCCGGAAATTTCTGCCGTTATGTTCACTATGACACGATGCGCATTCTTTTCCTTTTACTTTTTTGCTTGAATGAAATCCAGTATTACTATCAATTAAATTTTGAATTTCCTTATGACAATTCAGACATTTAGAATTTGTGGCCTTTTCTCCTAATTCATGACAATTAGTACAATTACTTATTCCTTCCAGTTTGGAATGAGCAGTTGTTAAATCCCCGGGCGAAATTTGAGCCTCAATGTTATTGCTGAAAATAAAAAATATTACAGCCAGAAGTATCCAGCATAATTTTAATTTTCGGTTATCTTTTAAATTAAAAATTATTATTCCCCGCTGCATTAAGCGTTATTTTTCTTTTAGACTTTGTATTGATATAAATAATACGAATAATTTGTAAAAATTATTTTGGCTCTACCTGCAGGATTATTTTGGAATCTGAAATGTCAAACTATTGAAACATTAATTTCCCCATTTAATGACAATAATTAAGCCATAATTTAATAAGCTGTTATCAAACAAAAAGTTAGGAGCATTTGGCGAATCGGTAATAATTACCGGCGTTATGCCGAAATTTTTTCGCTCATATTGATTTTTTTTCACAAATAATGGTTTTAATTATTTTCGAAAGAATCGCAAAATAAATATTTCGAACCACAATAGAATTCTATTTTTCATGTTTCAATAAAGCATCGCCAAATTTTTTAGTAATATTAATTCCAATTTTAGAAAGAAAATCTGCAGGCAATTCGCCGCCTGCAAATATATATACCAGATCATTGGAAATATTTTTTTCTGTTTCAATATCTTTTCTTATTAGGGTTACTTCGTTGTCCCTGATTTCTTTAACTTCTGAGTTGTAAATAATTTTTAATTTATTTGATTTTTCCGCTAATTTTATTTTTTCAAGATTTTTAGGTTTCAGCCTTGCAAAAACATCTTTCCTATAGGAAATAGTTACTTCATTTTTTTCTTCCACAAGCAACAGCGCCGATTCAATAGCAGAATCGCCACCTCCCACAATTAATATCTTTTTGTTAGTTATTAATTCAGGTTCAATTAGTCGGTAGGAAACTTTTTCTTTACTTTCTCCGGGTACATTTAATTTCCTGGGAGAGCCTCTTCTGCCAATTGCAATTAACACTCCGGTAGACGAGTATTCTTTTTTGGAAGTTTTGATTAAAAAATGATCCGGATGTTTTTCTATTTCCTGAACCTTTTCATTTTCATTAATTTTAATCTGATTTTTGGAAAGTACTTCATTCCAAAGTTGTAATAATTCTGATTTTGATGTTTCAGATAATTTAACTTTTCCGTAAAGCGGCAGATACATCGGATTTGTCATAACTATTTTTTTTCTTGGAAAATTTGATACAGTTCCTCCAAGTGTGTCTTGCTCAAAGGTTATATGTCTCAATCCACTCTTTTCAGCTGTAAGTGTTGCGGAAATTCCGGCAGGTCCGCTGCCTACAATCACAAGATCAAAATCTGTTTTACCGTTGAGTTTTTTTCTTTTTACAAAATTCTCTACAGCCTGCTTCCCCTGTTCAACAGCATTTTTAATCAATCCCATTCCCCCTAACTCGCCGGCAATAAAAATTCCAGGAACATTAGTTTCAAAATTCGGACTAACATGTGGAAGATCAACTCCTCTCTTTTCAGTACCAATACATAATGTGATTGCCTGGACAGGGCAAGCATGAAAACATGCTCCGTGACCAACACATCTTGAGGTATTTATTGGATGTGCCTGACCGTTAATAAGTCCCAGGATATCTTTTTCCGGACAGGCTGCAATACAGGCACCGCTTCCAATGCAGGTCTCAGTATCTACAACAGGATGCAAGGAAACAGGCTCATAAATTCCATATTCTTTTGCTTTTTGAATTTTGGATGAAGTTTCTCTCGATTTTTTTTGACCGTGCTTTAGGTAAAAATAGAAAATCAATGCTACAATTAAAAACATTATAGCATATACAATAATATTTTCTAAAATTACTTCCATAAAGTCTTACTTATAATTTTTCTAATGAGGAAGAAGCCAGTTTGGCAATTTCAGTTCCCGGATTATTGGCAATAATATCATTCCAGTATTTTTTTGCCTTTTCGAAATTTCCCCTGGTTGCAGAGATTGCTCCAAGATTATAAAACGCCTGCGGGTCTTTTTTATTGTATAATAAAATTAATTTCGTCTCTTCTTCAGCTTTATCTAAATTTCCCTGACTATAGTAAATATACGTAAGTGAAAAATGTATATCTGCTCTTTTGGGATCAACTTTTAATATTTTTTCGTAAAGCGGCAACGCATTTAATGGCTGATGGGCCGCCAATAAAAAATCAGCATATTCTTTAATTGTTAAAGTATCATTAGGATTTTTTTTAAGCGTTGTTTTAAACTCTTCAATCCTGCGGTTTACAGTTTCTGAGACATTATCTTTGCCTGGTGTACTGCCAGGAGTTCTTAAACTACTATGAATATCGTCCTGTGGAATTTCCTGATCCTGAATATTTCCTGCAGTACTAGGTTTTATAGTTTTTGTATCCTGTGAAGAAATGACCAGGAAAAGAATTAAAGCGGCAATTAATATTACATATATATATGCGGGTTTTATTTTCATTTACAAACCTTTAAAAAATCCATTTATAGCCAAATATAATAGTAATAGAAACGTGAACCAGCATTATTACAAACATTGTAATAGCAAAAGGCAAATGAACAATATGCCAGTATTTAAACAAGCGCTGCATGGATCGAAGCATACCGATTCTTCTATTCAGAATTATTTTTGATTTAATAATATTTATTATTTCATTAAGCTGTTTTCCCCGCGTTCCTTTTGCAGATATTCTCCTTTTTAATTTCATTAGCCTGAATTTCATTCTAAAATATTCTTTTATTACTATAAAAATATTTAAGGCTGCCGTTTTATCTGAATAATTGTTTCTGGAAAACATAGCTTCAATCTGGTCGATGATCATATCATCTACATTATAAACATTGAATTTTTTTCTTAACATATAAGTAAGATCACCGCTAATTTCATTCAATTCATTTGCACCGACTTCCTGCCCCTGAATGGTATGGGGAATCTGAATATAAATAAATCGGCCGATCACACCGCTTAAAACTACTGCAACCATACTCCAGAAACTTACTGCAACAATTCCGCCAAATTTAAAGGCCGTATGATATAGCACAAGAACCGGGCCAAGAGTACACAAAAATATATGTAATTCAAGCCAGTACTTTAAATATCCAAAATTAACCAGCCTTCGGCTTCTTTTCCTTATCATATAAACAGCCACTCCTAGAATCATCATTATTGTACCAACAATTCCCAGGCCATGTCCAATTATTCCGCTCGGTTTTAAAAGATTATGTTGAGTGGTGAAAAATCTTTCTGCTAAGGGAGTGTTGTAATATTGATATCCGTTTATACCAAGAATTGCAGTGACTGATATGCCGACGACAAAGAAAAGAGTTACATAAATAGTATGAATTGATTTATTCATTAATCCTTCGGTTTATAAAAAAATAAATTTGTTAATAACACAAATATTAAAAAAGGGATTTTTATTTGACTCATTTACCGAAAGTTAGAAGGTAATATAAAATTACCTTCCTTATAAAGACTAGGCTCTAATTTTCTGAAATTTCATATAAAGTAGAATACTTAGTAGAATTATCCACAGTCATATCGCTAATTTTTGTTATCAGAATATTTATACGTTCATTTTCACTATCATCTGCTTCTTCGTAGGCCTGGGCAGAACTATATGTATAAATTTCCTCAAAATTGTTTGCTTTTCCTTTTACTTCATAAACCGAATAACTTTCAAGGCCATCAGTTTTTAAAACATTTTTTAATTCTTTTATAACACTTAAGTATTCATCTTTTTTGTCAGATTGAATTTCGTATCTAATACTTAAAAGTACTTTTCCCATTTATGCTCCGCTTAATTTAGAAAATTTGTTGAATGAATTTCACCGGCGAACACTGTTTTTACCGGTCCCGTTAAAGTAAGATCATTAATATTTTCCCCCTGGCCGTCAAAATTTACAATTAATTCGTCTCCACCGTAAGTAATCAAATGCACAGGTGATACAATTTCTGCAATTTTATTTGCTATAATTGCAGCCGCTGCATTACCAGTACCGCATGCAAGAGTCTCGTTTTCAACCCCCCTTTCATATGTCCTGATAAAAACTTTATCTTTTTGTATATCAATAAAGTTTACGTTAGTTCCTCCAGGTGTAAATTCCGGAAGGTTTCTGATTTCTTTTCCAATTTTGGTTACTGGTAATTCATTAATATTTGTATAACCGGAATTTAAATGTTTAGGATCTTTCAGAACTTCCTGAATCTTAATTACAACGTGCGGAGATCCGGTATTTACATAGTTTGCATTTATTAATTGACCACCTGCTTTTACTTTAAAGTTAAATTTAAAATCTTTTGGCTCGCCAAAATAAAATTTGACCTTATTTTCGTTTAAAATTTCACCTGAATAAGGAACACCGTTTGAAAGAAAATTTGCTTTCTTATTTTGTACCCTATTTATAGATTCTGCAAACTTAATAGCACAACGGGCGCCATTTCCGCATAGACTTCCTGTTGATCCGTCTGCATTAAAATATTCCATTACAAAATCAAAATTATCAGATCCAGAAATTGTAATTACACCATCGGCACCTATCCCATTCCTTCGATCACAAAGCTTTTTTATCGAATCAGAATTCAATAAAAGACCCGGGTTCTTATTCTTATCAAACATGATAAAATCATTTCCGGCGCCGGACATTTTTACAAAAAAAAAGCTTTTCATAACAATACAATTTAGCTTAATAGAATCTCCTTTTCAATAGAATTATCTTAGAGCGTAACGAAATATTTTCTGTTTAAAAACAAAAAAGGCAGCTATTTTTAGCTGCCTTCAGAGTGATAAGAAATTCTTTTTTACTGTGGAATATACGAACGCGTAACATTACCCGCAACCAATGCTTTTATGTTCTCTTCCAGATTTTGATCTTTTATAACAACAGATGAATTTTGTTTATCAAACAACCAATCATCTATACTGAATGAAGATATTATATTTACATATCTTTTGGCAATTAACAATGCATCAGCTGCATTAATGATTCCGTTATTATCAACGTCGCCTGCTTTTTTCTGAAGTTCCGAAAGCGTATCCGTATTTGAATAATATTTCATTGATAACAAGGCATCCGAAGCATTGACTCCTCCCCATCCGGTTGATTTGGAAATTGTTAAAGAATATGTGCCGGGCAAAATATCCTGAAAATTGAAATTCCCATAAAGATCGGTCGTAGTAGACAGAGTATTTCCATTTTGATCAGCCAGTTTTAACATTACATCCGCCAATGGAGTGGAAGATGAATTATCATAGGTTACTGTGCCGTAAAAGGTATAATAAATAGAAGAACTATTTTTCAGAATCACATCACCGCCGTCCGGAATTACATTTATTCTTACATATTTTTTATCTGCAACGGTAAACGCCCCTAACTTTTGTGAATTAAATCCCTGATTGAAATCGACAGAATCCCATGCTGCCGGAACTACTACATCGACTGTAAGAGGAAAATTATAAATTGAATTGTCCAGCCCGTCAGTTACCTGAAGTCTTAATTCAGAATCATTTGACACAAGAACTGTAGAGCTAAAATTTTCTCTTTCTTTAATATATTTAGTAACATTACCTGCTGTTTCAACCCAAAGGCTATCATTATCGGATTTCTCTTTAAGCCAGGAACAAAATGCATTCAGCCATTCGCTTGACATAGGATACCAGTCGCCTCTAGCAACAGCATCCGGGATTTGAGAAAATGGTAAAACTTCATGAGCAAATAGCATTCCCCACTGGCCGTTTGTTATCGCATTTTGAACCCAGGTTTCCGCCTGGTTTAGTTCATCAAGATCGTCATTGGTTGAATTACGTGGAGTATTAAATTGCACTTCGTATGATTTTAATCTTGTCCAGTCCGAGGTTGAAGGGTCCGCATTATTAGCAAGATTACCTCCTACTCTGGAATCAACATAGTATTGACCTGCCAGATTTCGCACATTGGCATTTGTCGTTGTAAATGGATAGGCAAATGATATTACTTTATCACCAGGGACATTCTGTTCTATTGCTATTTTCGATTGATAAATTTCATATGCAGCTGTTCCTGCTGTATTTATATCCCCAATATTAATTTTTGTCAGGTCAGGATGAGTGACGGTATGAGCAGCTATTTCATGTCCTTCTGCAGCCATTTCAGCAAATTCTTCCCAGGTACCATATCTCCAGATTTTTTCTTCTCCCTGGTGAACCAGGCTTCCGGTAATAACAAAAAATGTTCCGTTGAATCCGTAGGAGTTCAGAATGGGTCTCGCGTTATTATATTGCGATTCATAGCCATCATCAAAAGTAAGTGAAAATGCTGCTTTTTTGTCGTTTGCCCACGTTTTAACAATTACGCTGCCTGTCGACTGCGCATTAATTGTTGCAGTGAGTAATAAAAATATTATGCTGATTCTTTTAATTAAGTTCATCGATTATTTACCCGAACCGGAAAAAGTATAAATGTGGATTTATTTGAGAAATCCATAGCCAAATTGATACATATTTACGGTTCAGTTTTATAAACTTTCTTGTATTTTTGTTAATATTCGTACTTTTTTGGATAATATCCATATTTAAAGTTCAAATACTCTGCCACAAAAATAGCGGTTTTGTACCCTTTATAATTTCAGAAGCCATTGATCAACTTTTGTTTATCAATTAGTCGCGCTGTTAAACCTACTTAATAAGTAAACAGGAATTAACAAAATGCTTTAATAATTAATGCCATTTGCAATAAACATTTATCAAATTATCAGCAAATTTATCCTTCCATACCAAAGAGGTTTATAAAGTTTCTTTATAAGATTATTATTTACGCGGGTTCAAAAACTTTATAAGGAGGATGCTATGAAAAAGTATTTTTTAGTTCCTTTGGTCATTACTCTCCTGCTCGCTTCAACTACTGCATTTGCAGGTTCAAACAAAACAGTTAAAAAGGATGCAATAGTGGATAACCTCAAAGTCGGTTTAACAAGCGATAATTATGGATTGAAGGTTAGTTCCGCTTATGTTTTGGGACAACTGGTATCAGATGGTATTATCAATTCTGACGATGCTTCAAAGACAATCATTCCTCTTATGAAAATAATGAATGACGAAGAATCTGATGAAGCAAGAATTGTGGCAGCATTAGCACTTTATCAACTGGAAAGTGAACGAGGTGCTGTACTTTTTGATTATGCAGCAAGATATGATAACAGCAAAAGGTTCAGCAGAATCGGTGCTGTCTTATACAGGGCTCATAATGAAAGAAACAAATAACAATGACAAATTAATAATCCGGCAATAACAATGAACCCATTAATTTAAGGGCTGCCTTGTTTTTCTGAAAGGCAGCCTTTTTTATTTTAAATTTTATTATTATTAGCTAACTGTCCATAATCTAATGATTTAGAATAATTTCAGGCACAAATAGGTAATAATTCTTAATTAAAAAGTAAAATACAGTATAATGTTTTTAACCTCTGAAAAATAGTTTGTTGCACTATGAAAATAAATTCTTAACCATAAACATATCCGCACGCTACGCATATTTTTGACGATGAGTTTTTCTCTCCACATTTTGGACACATATATAATGTATTTTTTTCAGAGCTATATCGATCTCTTATTGGTGAAGTATCAATTGATATTCGACAAAATCGATCGTCTGCTACTTTTCTAATCATCGAATCGATAATTTTTACAGCGAATTCTAACGATATAGTAAAGAATTCCCTTCCGGGTAGTCTGTATTTGCCAAAGCGAAAATGAATTTCTTTTTCAATTTCTTCAACATCACGGGTAAAACAATAGTATTCTACTTCAAAGGGTGTAGGAACACCAGTAGAAGATGACAATTCCTGTGCCCTTCTTTGCACATCTTGAAAGGTATAACCTATTTTTAATAAGCCACTCATAACAGGATTTGAAAGAATATATATATAACCGTTTGCCATAATATTAAATCTCCTATCATATAGAGATATTGAAATAATTTATGTACCTCCTAACAGCATTGTACCTAAGACGAAGCCCAACACGCTAATTTTTATTTTAAATTTATTAATCCCGATGTACGGTTTCAGGAGAAAAGGCAGGAAGACATACTGCAATATATTCGGCTCCAATTTCACCGGGGGTACTGTATTGAACCCATTTGTCCTTATCTGTAATTACCGCTTCACCTGCATTAATTTGAAGGGTTTCATCTTCTGTCTTAACCTGCAACATTCCTTTCAACACAATTGTATATTCATCGAACTCAGGCTTTTGCCCGGGCTCAACCCAGCCGGACGGACTTGTCATTCGGGCAATACTTACGGAACTAGTTTTTGAATTTACTCTCCCGATGAATTCTTCTATTTTTTTGGGTTTATTTCCTGCCGCGGTAATTACAGAAGGAGATTTTATTTTTATTGCCATTTTATTCCTTTGATTTAGACTTTCCCGATTTTCAAAACAATTTTCCAACCAGCCGTTTTATAAATTTGATTACCCCACAAGTTTTTAATCTCACTCTTTACCAGATCTACCGGATTGGATTTTTCTTTTTCAATGTAATTTTGAACCGCCGACCAGGTACTCAAAAATCCGAGTAGATTTTCTACCGTCCAGTTTGCCGTCATTCTAAATTCCGGCGGACTTAGCTGCTCAAACGGGAATGGAATGGATTTGTACTCATCATAGAATAATTGTCTTTCAGGTGGCCAATAATCTTTCAGAATTTCTTCATCAAATCTTTTAATAACCGGGTCAATAGTATCAGAAATTTCCACTAAATTGTAAAGCCAGACAGCTATTATCCCTTTTTTCCTTAGAACTCTCCGGGCTTCAGAATAAAATTTATTAAAATCGAACCAGTGCAAAGCCTGTGCTACTGTAATGAGATCCACCGTTGAAGATTCAATTTCAGCTTTTTCAGCAGGAAATACTTTATAAATTATATTCTCGTTATTGAATGCATTTTGCACCTGGTTTGCACTGGCATCACTTGCAATTATTTTTTTAAAATAATTTGCCAGACCGTTTGCAGCCTGCCCGCTTCCGGTGGCACAATCCCATGCAAGTTTATTTGACGGGGAAACCTGAGACAAGTAATGAAATAATTCGTCCGGATAATCCGGACGATATTTAGCATATTCTTTTGCCTGCTTTGTAAAATGATCTTTGAAATTCATAAAAATACTTCAGAGTGCCTAATTTTACTTATTCAACCCGTTTCAAATCTAAATCCTGGAAGTCAAAACTAAAATCTGTGTCAGGCCTGAATTTTTCCATTTTAATCCCTTCAACTGATCCATCAGGATTTAATGAAAAAGTAACAAACGCATCACCATGCAATTTTCTGTCATTCCACCTTGCAACAAAAGAATTGTACTGCCAGTGTTCAAGCACACCGTTTAGTTCCGGAGTATGATCGAAATTCATAAAAAGTTTTCCATCCTTAGCCTCCACCGAAACAGTACCGTACCAGGAATCTTTATATTTTCCTACGAATTTTTCAAGAGGAAGGCTAGGTGAAGATTCTTTATTTCTAAGTGAATCCATTTCAGCTACTTTTTTATCGGCACTATTTCTTCCTTTGCTAACAATTGCGCTGAACTTTTCAATCCAATCGGTATCATTTGCATCCAGAAGTAAATCGAAGATGTGATTAGTTACAGAATAAAAAGCAGCACCGGACTCCTGATTAGTTAAAACTATAATCCCTATTTTCTTTGCCGGATCCAGAGATACCTGCGTTACTGTACCGGGCAAACCACCTGAATGCCATATTATTTTGTCGCCACGATATTCTTTAATAAACCATCCGAGGCCATAGGCCGCAAAATTTGTACTCAATGCCGACAATCCAGGAGGAGGAGATCCAACCGGAATATTTATATGAGGCATCCACATTTGCACGGTTTCTTTCCGACTGAATAATCTCTTATCAGTACCGTTTATTCTTCCCGAGTCGAGTTGTGTAATTACCCACTTTGAAAGGTCATTTACGCTTGAAAGAATTCCTCCGGCTGGTGCTGTAACATCCCAATTTGTCAACGGCATAATTTCTAATTTCCCATCCACAAGAGTGTGAGGAGTTTCAATGTTGTTTCTATCATCCAGTAAGCTCACACCAGCGCGTGTATTTTTCATTTCGAGTGGTTTAAATATTTTTTCTGTTACAAATTCTTCCCACGTTATCCCGGATACAGCCTTAATAAGTTCGCCGGCAACGGGATAAAGAATATTATCGTATGCATAATGGCTTCTGAAACTTGTTGATAGTTTAATAAACCGAAGCTGGTACATTATCTGATCTCGTGTATAATCTGAAGCGGGAAAATAAAGCAAATCTCCTGCACCAAGGCTGAGCCCGCTGCGGTGACACAATAAATCACGCACTCTCATTTCATTTGTTACATAGGGATCGGACATTTTAAAACCCGGAAGTTTATCTATAACCCTGTCATCCCAACTGAGCTTCCCTTCATCAACAAGAATAGCAAGACAGGCGGCTGTGAATGCTTTTGAATTGGAAGCAATTTGAAACAGTGTGTTAGGATCAACCGGATCATTTGATTCAATACTCTTAACCCCGTAACCCTTTGCAAATATTAATTTGCCACTCTTTACAACTCCGACTGTAATTCCGGGAACCTGGAATTCTTTTAATACCTTTGGAATATAAGAATCAAGATCGGACTCAAGATTTTCCTGTGCAAAAATATTCTGTGAAAAAAATAAAACTGATAATACAAAAAGAAAGACCGGATTGGCTAATGATTTTTTCATTTAAATCTTCCCTTGGTTAAGAAATTTGAAATAGGTAAGAAAAGTTAGAATAAAAAAATGAAAGGTTCAATTTAAATTGAGCAGGAAATTTGAGGTAGTCTGTCATAAAGAATTTATTTCAAATTCCCCCGGGATTTGTTATAATTCCTGATCGAGCCAGAAATTCAAATTCTAAACAAAGAAGTCAATAACAGATAAGAGTTGACTTATATAGTTACTTTCGTATTGTCAGACTTTGAAAAATCAGGCATCTAAAGATTCAATTTGCCTGATCCTTTCCCTTGCTTTTATTGATTCATAATATTTTAAAGCCTGTTCCAGGTTTTCGTTGCTTTCATTAGTTTTTTTCCTGTCCTTTAATAAAATTCCTAATTCAACATTAGTTTCAGCTTTATTAAGCTTATTGCCAATTTCAACATTTATCCTGAGACTTGTATTCAGATAATGTTCAGCTTTAGGGTACATTTTCTTCTTCCTGTAGATCACTCCCTTTACCCTGTATACCTCTGCTGTTGATAGCCTGTCCTTTGTTTTGTTGAATAAAACAGCAGCTTTATCGGCAAACTGTTCCGCTAATTTCAAATCGTTATTTTTAACAAGTGCCAATGCTTTTCCAAGATAAGAGAGCCCCAATACAGGCATGTAGTTTATCTTCATACAGTAATGGATACTATTATCAAAATCGTATACTGCCTGCTTTAATTTATCGTCACTAAGATTTAACATTCCCAGGTTATGATAAATCTCAGCTATCCGTTTATTATCTTCAGATTTCGTGAATTTAAACAAAGCTTTCCGGTAATAATCTTTAGAATCCTCCTGATCGCCAAGAATATCATTTACAATACCGAGATTTATTTCCGTTTTACCTGTCTCCTCCGGATTGTTTAAGCTACCAAGCAATCTTAGTGCTCTTTCAAAATTTCTTTTTGCCTTTGTAAATTCACCCATCTCCCCGTAAACGCTGCCAAGAATATTAGCACATTTTGAAAGTCCTGCAGTATCGTTAAATTGCTGATAGATTTTTTTTGCTTTTTCGATATAGCTAAAACTTACATCCCATTTTGATTTTTTCCTGTAGAGTTCTCCCAGTTTATAATATGAATCCGCCACAACAAAATCGGAAATTCCCTCAATATAAATAGCGTAAGCTAGAATGCTTTGATAGATCATAACTGCAAGATCAGTTTCTCCAAGGGTAACAGTAAAATTACCCAGCCTACCTAAAAATTCGGCATATTTTTCGGCTTTAAGTCTCTGTTGCGCAAAAGTAATTAGCAATTCAATTTTAAATTGAAGATCGGCTTCATTATTAATATTCAGGGATACCTGTTTTTTATTTTTTGCCGATACCTGCTCACTGAAAGATTTAAAAGAACTTAATTCTGATGAGAATATACTTTTGAACTCTTTTTCTTCCTTCTTTGAAAAATAATTAGAGATTATGTCGTTAAGTAGTTTATTCCTGTTAATTTTCAATGAATTCAATTTTGTCTCCTTTATCTTTAATTACCTGTTTTATATTTTTTTGATGCCTTTTATTATGTTGCCCAGCCATATCTTGAAAAATGTGGGATCTCTCCCTCCAGAATTTTTAATTCACCTTTTTTTACGTCAACTGAAATACTCTTCGCTTTCATTGGAATATAATTGCCGTTATTGTCCTTATAGACAAATTTTATTGAATCGTAATCCTGCGGCAATTCATTAACGTTCAGCCCATAAACTTCAAAAGTTAACAAAGCTGGTTTATTGAATGTTGTTGGAGAGGGATCAAAGTCCATCGATAAATCACCGGTTAGTTCACTTCTGCTTATGTCAATGCTGACTATCATATTATCATCTACAGCACCGGGAGGAAATCTCAATTGTACATCAACGGTTACTTCACCGCCTGTCGAATTGTATGTATTATCATAATGAATAACTCCACCGCTCTGAGGAGTAATTTCAAACTTAAGTTTTTTGTGTTTCTCCCCCGGAACTATACTTTCCGGCAGTTTTAAAAATGATACAGTATCACTGCCAGCTACAACAATTGAATTAACCGGACCTGTAATACCGGTATTGTTAGAATCTTTGCATCCAACGAGTATCAATCCGCTGACTATTATTAAAAGAAAAACTATTTTCAATTAATGCCCCTTCTTTATTACTGATGAATAAACCCTTAATCCTGTTTACTCTTATTTAAAGGCAGTTATTGGAGTAACAAAACTATGCCATAAACAGGAAGGTAATTTTTACCTACCGTATAACGAATAAAAAATACTTCGGAATTTATTTCTTGTGCCGGCTGGTAGTTCTTACTGGCTGGTTTTACGAAACTGTTTTAGTTTGAAACATATTAAAAAAAATTAAACTTCTTACCTCTCAGCCGTTAATAAAAGTGCAATAAAGGTAAGAAACAAATTCAAATAAGGTTACTGAAGTATTCAATTAAAATAATTATAAATTAAATACCTCTTTAAATGAAAACCTGAGATCGTCATCCACCGGCATAAGCAAAAGTGTCGGCCGACCTATTTTAAATTGGGTCAGACTAATATCAAATCTGCCATCCACTTCCAGGATTTTATCCGTCCATTTTTCAAATGCGGAAATATTTATTTCTTTTGTGATTCCATGAAAGGTTAGTTTTCCCGAAATTAAAAGGCTGTCTCCCTTTGCAGTAATATTATTACTCAAAAATTTTGCGGCGGGATAAGTAATAGCATCAACAACCTCCATTGCATGAGAATCACGGTTTGAATTACCACTATTAAAAGTAGCCACTCCGACCTGCACCAACGCAGCTTTGATCTCCCTTTTAGCTGTATCGGCATCAATAACACATATCTGGTCTTTGCTGCCTGCTTCCACTTCGTGCAGCGGGTGTGTGAGTTTATATTTAATAAATGAATTTTCTTTTTCCGCATAAATTCTCTTTACCTGTGCCATCGAAAATGATGAAATCGAAAGCAGGATCAAAAGAAGGCAATTTATTTTTTTCATTATTTCATTCCCTTAAAAATTAAAATGATGCTGATTTTTTTCCTGTCATACTGAAATTATTTCAGAATTAATTCTAAAAAGCTATCCTGAACCAGTTATTGATAACATATTGCAAAAATATTCTACCTCTAAAACGTTAATACTACAATGGATGCGGCAAACACGGCCGTAGTTGCATAAGCAGAAACCTGGTGAAAGCGCGCTTTATTAATATCCAGAACGTGATGATTTACAATTAATGAACCAAGAATTGGTGTTAAGATCATACCTGCAAAATGTATCCAGGCAAGAATTTTATGAATGCTTGTTGTACTCGATTCGTTTTCCCGTCTTATTAAAGGCGGAGGGGATAAAATTGCAAGTAACCCGGTTATTGCATAAGCCCCAATTGTAAGTGCAACAAATGTTTTGTGGGTTCCGGAAAGATCAGGCCTGCCGTCAAGAACTTTTTGTCCAAAATAATCCGTTGTAATCATTAACCCGAGAGTTGCCAGGCCGGTTGCCTGGTGAATCGACAACATTGTCCTCCTGGCCTGCAATTCATTTTTCCTTGTTTCAGAATTAAGCGGCCCGGCAATTCCGATCTTTCTCATCTCACCATTTTCATCCCATAAAAAATTTTCCATAAAGCTCATCTTATCCGGCAGCAGTCTTGGTTTTATTGCCAGCGAAAGTGATGAAAGATCATTAAAATTTGAATTATTCGTAGTATCGGTTTTCATTACAGTATCCGGCAGAATAATTGAGTGCGGAATAATTTCTCCACCCGGATTAATTAATTGAGAAGTAACGGCCTGAGACCATAGCCTGAGATTCTGCGCATTCAGATAATTTGAAAAAAGAAGGATTAAAATAATTAAACAGCTGCTTTTTACTGTCCAATTTAATCTTGATGAATTCATTATTGTATTTCTCCCTGATAATTTTATTAGCTAACCTTTACGATTAATTGGCTGCCTGAAATCTGCGTTTGATATTTTGTGAGGGGCGCATTTGCAGGGCCCTGTGTTACTTTTCCGTTTACATCAAACATAGAACCGTGACAGGGACAAATAAACTCATTGCTTCCCGAATCATATCCTGTAATCTGGCAGGACTGATGAGTGCAGATTGAAGAAAGTGCATTAAATACATTGGCAGAAGGATGATCAATTAAAATTGAATTGCCCTGAAAAGTTACAACAGCAGCGCTTCCTGTTTTTGCCAGCGGTGACGAAGAATCTATATTTACAGTAACATTTCCGCCCGAGTAGCTGCCGGAAATACTCTGAAGAACCTGCGAACCTGTCGGGCCAATCAATGTGTTTTTACAACTTTCAAGAAATGAACCAAATACAGTGGGGATTGCAACTACCGTTGCTGTTTGAATGGCTCTTGTGAAAAATTTTCTGCGTGAAATCTTCATAATACAGTCTCCTTAAAAATTAAAACATAAAAGCAACGGCATAACGATTACCAAAGGCGTTTAACTATTTGAATTGAATATTATGCCCGTAACAATTGTCTATAAACGTTGTTCTCCGGAGACTCTATTACTTATCAATGATTTTAGTTTATTATTATCTCAGCAAAAAAAATTGCCATCCATTTAAGTGGTACAACACATAAAATATCGGTTTAGTTCCTCTTATACGGTTAATAATCGGGGAAAAATTTAAGGCTTTTTTGGCGGTTTCAGGAGTACAACGGAAACACTTCAGCGGCCAAAGAGAATTCTATTTTTTATTAATGTCCTGGTGTGCCTGTTCAGTCTTCCGCTGTTTTCTCCTGCGGATGGAAGGAAATAACAAAATAAAAATTCCCAGCAGCAATACGATAATACCGGGAGGATTATTAGATATCCCCATGTAAAAGGAGGTAATTATAAAGATAACCCCAGTCACGTAAAAAATAATTACTGATTTAGGATTACTGCCTTCACTGAAAAGTTTTGATATTTTGCCCATTTATGCTCCTTTCACAATCTTGGGTTCCTCTGCCATATAACATTAAGGTTTGATAGCAATTTCTATTATTTAAATTTCGAATTGTGCCATAAATATTTTTAATACGTTAGGTTAATATTCTGTTAAAACTATTGCAAAATTTCATCCAAACACTGATTTACTAGCTCTGTCTTTTCTCTTAATAATAATGCCCAGTAATTTTTGGCACCTATTTCAATAATTATTTCATTATTATTTGGAAACCTACGACCAATTATAGTCACATTTCTTATTTCATTCTCATCCTGTATAGAGCTTTTAACTTTATCAATATTCCAGTTAACTTCCCTCAGCATTTTTTTTCAAACTGCAATATCTTTGAATGATTTGATGAGTCAGAATAAAATTCAATTATCTTAAAGCCACATACAACCAATTCCGGCGAATTATCCAGTGCATATTTCCCCCACAATTTTTTAATAACTATTGAAATTTCTTTTATGGCTCAAGCACAATCTTGATTATCCACTGTAATGCTTAGTTTAATATGCTGCATATCATTTCTAATTCTATGTCTTCTGATTATTCTTTCTCTTAATTTATTAGGGATTTTTGCCTCTTTTAGAATTTCATAAAAAGTCTCGCCTTTCCATTTTCCATTCCTTTCAACAATTCTTGTTTTGCAACTTATTTCAACCAAGTTGTCAGCCAATATAAAAGCTGATCTTTCTTTGTGCCTTATATCGGACAAATAGATTCCCAAGATTGATTCTAAGTAATCGATTATTTCTTTAGGCGCAAACATTAATTATTATTTTATATTTTGTAACATTTTTAGAATCTCAACCATAGCCAGAGTATCCATCTTACAATAGTCGAGCAAATTTTTTCTTGTTTCTTTTATTTTTTCAGGATGCGTTTCATAAACCAAAGATTCAAAAGCATTCATAGCCGCACCGCCTTCAGCTATCTCCAATTCTTCATAAGACAAATCAGGAACAATCGCCGGCAGTACTTTCTTAATGGAATAAGAACCCTGCATTGATGGTTTGTAGAAATATTTCTTCTGGAAAGGCAGCATCAGGTCCCTTATGCGGGTTAATCTTTCTTCTATATCATTTGCG
>Ga0102953_1000859_pt1 | contig 20018 bp, 16 predicted proteins | sample SalPon2A_C_D2_MG_FD_78509 | JGI IMG/M metagenome (GOLD analysis project Ga0102953, IMG submission 78509) | Soil microbial communities from South San Francisco under conditions of wetland restoration - Salt Pond MetaG R2A_C_D2_MG | ecosystem: Environmental > Terrestrial > Soil > Wetlands | place... | reverse complement strand
CCACTTTATAATTAGTGTAAATGACGCATTTAATAAAGTCAATTTAACATTTTCAGTAATTGATGTCGATGTATTTCTGTTTGGAATATATTCGTTTGCTACTATTTTAATTATACTAATAAGCACATTTCTGGCCAATAGAATTTCATCACCCATAAGACGATTAACAAAAGCGACGGCTTCAATTGCTCACGGTGATTTAAACGTTGAAATTCATAACGATCAAAGAGGGGAATTAAAAGAACTTCTTGATGGATTTAATTCAATGACTAGTGAATTGCAGAAAAACCAGGTTGAGCTTGCAGAACTTGAACGGGAAAATGCATGGAAGGAAATGGCAAAACAGGTTGCACACGAAATAAAAAATCCACTTACGCCAATGAAACTTGCGGTTCAGCAATTAATGATTTCTTATAAAGATAAAAATCAAAAATTTGATAGTATGTTCAAAAGAATTTCTAAAACATTGTTAAACCAGATTGAAAGTTTAAACCAAATTGCAACAGAATTCTCACGGTTTGCCAGAATGCCAAATTATAAAATTGAGGAACTTGATTTAATTCCCGTTGTACTTGACTCGATAAATTTATTTGTAGATGAGGGGATCGAAATAAATTTCCAGAGTAAATTAAAATCTGTAATAATTGAAGGTGATAAAGTCCAGTTAAGGCGAATATTGATTAATCTAATAAGAAATTCCATTCAGGCTAATTCTTCTAAGATAGATTTAGAACTTACATTACAGAATAAAAACATTGCAATATTATTAAAGGATAATGGCACAGGAATTCCGGAAAAATTCAGGGATAAAATATTTGAAGCAAATTTCACTACAAAAAAAAGAGGAATGGGATTAGGTCTAAAACTGACCAAAAGGTTCATTGAAAGTATAAAAGGAGAAATTAAATTAAAGAGCTCATCTGATGGAGGCACCGTATTTGAAATTACTGTCCCTTTTTTAAATGTAAAAATGCAAGATAGTTAACAATGTCAATACTAACTAGTCATCAAAAAGCTGCATTAAGTTTTGATCATCACATTTCGCTAACTGCAAACGCAGGTTCCGGTAAAACATTTGTCTTGTCAAAAAGGTACCTAGAAATTGCATTATCCTTTAAAAAGCCGAATCTCAAAAGTATTGCAGCAATTAGTTTTACTGAGAGAGCTGCTAGCGAACTCTATAAAAAAATTGCAAATGAAATTCATAACCGTATTACCTCGTCGAATAATCAAAGGCTCATAAGGAAATTAGAAAATATAAGAAGGCAATTGGTTTCAGCCAATATATCGACAATTCATTCCTTTTGCATAGATATTTTAAGGGAGTTTCCTGTAGAGGCTGGACTGGACGCAAACTTTACTCCAATTGATGAAATAAGCTCTAACGAACTACTTGAATTATCTGTTGATGAACTTGTAAAAAAAAGCATTACTAAATCTGCAGACGAAGAAAAACTAAAATATCTTGTGAGAATTTTAGGCTCCAAATCGAATTTAACAAATGAACTGATTCGGCTCATTAAAAAAAGAAAAAATGTACTGATAATTGCTGAAGATATTTATGACAGGAATATTGATGAGATAAGTACTCATTTATTTAGGTCATTTACAAAAGAATTTAAAGAAATATTTAATGATAAAATCCCAGTTTTTTTAGAATCAATCAAAACTATAAATTCTGAAGTTATAACTGATAATCCGGATAACGAAATTGCAATAAAAATTGATGCTGAGCTTGGGAAATATAAAATGAATCCCGACACAAATAATATTGTAAATAGCTTAAAAAATTTATGCGATCTTGTATTTACAAAAACAGGAACTGTAAGAGTTAGGGGATATCTTACAAAAATATTATCTGAAACATATCTTAAAGAAATAAATCTGTTACAGGATTTTAATTCATTATTTAAAAATATAGAGCTTCCTGAGAACCATGCTGAAATAGAGACGGAATTAGCAAGATTCGGGAAAAATGTTATTTACTTTTTTGAAAAAGCGATTAAGATTTATAATGGTAAAAAAAAGGAAAACAGTTATCTCGATTATGAGGATATTCTATTATTCACAAAAAAAATACTTGAAAATAATGAGGTGCAAGATTCTTTGTCAAGAAAATATTCTTTTATAATGGTAGATGAATACCAGGATACAAACGAGCTTCAATACAATATTTTTCTCCCAATCCTGGACTATTTAAAAAAAGGTAACCTTTTTGTTGTTGGAGATGAAAAACAAAGTATTTACATGTTTCGCGATGCCGAACTTGAAGTATTTAACAGAACAAAAAATGATATTGATAAAACTTCCGGTGAAAATAAATTGCTTACTCTCCCGGAGAGTTTCAGAATGGCTCCAGCAATATCACTTTTTACAAACTCGCTATTTTCAAGATTACTAAGTCATCCAAATTATTATTTTAACGAAGTAATGTACAATGAATTGATTTGTGCTAGCAATACTGCAACAAGCGGACGTATTGAAATATTATTGGCTGAAAAATCTGAGGAATGTGAACAGAGTGTTACAAATGTTATGAATCTGAATAATGAAGCCGAAATGGTCTCGAAAAGGATTTGTAATTTAATTAATACTGGTACTAAAAATGATAAAATTAAGTATAGTGATATTGCAATACTTTGTAGAAAGCGAAGTGAATTTAAGGAACTTGAAAATGCATTTGTTAAATACAAAATTCCATTTGTAGTAGTAGGAGGGAAAGGCTTTTATCAACGACAGTCTATTTATGATATATATAATTACTATTCATTTTTATTAGACAAAGAAAATGATACAGCCTTGATTGGCACACTTCGTTCACCCTTTTTTAATTTGTCTGACTCGGAAATTTTTGAAATATCTCTTGCTGAGGGTAAAAATTATTGGGAAAAGCTTAATAAATATTCTAATGGTAAAGAAAATGCAAAAACCACGGTTAAAATACTAGATAAAAATTTAAAATTATCTTCAAGTTATGGTCTGACATCTCTTCTCAGAAAAATATTAAATGAAACTAATTATCTGGCTGTTATTGCATCCCGGTCAAATTATTTGCAGGAATTAGCAAATGTTGAAAAACTTATAAAAGTGACAACTAATTTTTATTCATTTGGCTTTAAAACCCTTTATGATTTCGTAAAATATTTAAAGGATTCAATTAGTAGAATTGAAGATGAGGCTCAAGCAGTTGTTTCAGATGAGAGTAATTCTGTAAAAGTTATGACCTACCATCAGGCAAAGGGTTTGGAATTTAAAGCTGTATTTCTCTTCAAATCACATCAACCAATAAGAAAAGAAACAATTAAGGCAAAAAAAATAAGTATAAATAAACAATTTGGATTGCTTTCAAAAGTTCCTGTTGATTTAAATGTATCTAAGGAGTACCAAAAAGCTCCGATTGTTGGCTTAGCCGATTTAATAGATGCAAAAAAGAACAGTGCTGAATATAAAAGACTGTTTTATGTTGGAGTAACCCGCGCAATAGAATATTTATTTATTTCCGGTACTTCCAATAAAGATCATTTATATGATCCTGACTCAATATTTAGAATGCTGCAATCCGGATTGGATATAGACTTTAAAAAGGGTGAATTTTCAATTAATTCAAGCCTAAAATTTACAACAACATTAAAAAATGAATACAAAACTGAAGAACGTAAGGTTAAAACCTCAATTAAGATTGTAAACAAAATTGATAATGTGATTTCGACTGAACCGGAACAAAAATATTTGCAAAAGCGCGGAATTCTTCTTGATAAAATTACCGATAAACCGGAAGGCGAATTTATATCAGCGACTAAGGTTGCAGTTTATAAACAATGTCCGTTAAAATATCAATTAACCTATGAATTTGGATTTACAAAAATATTTAACAAGTATAAAAATTGGTACAGGAATTCTATTATTGAAAACAAGGACGTTGTGAATTATGAATTCAATAATAAAGAGGAATTATTAGCCAATAATATTCAACTAGAAGAAAATAATACTGTTGGTTATTCCGATATTAAAGGGAAAATTATTCATAAAATTCTGCAGGAGGAATTGGATAAATCCTTAGTTGATATTTTTGTTGAAAGAAAATTGAAAGATGAAATTGATGTATTTGCATTCGACACTGAAAGGGTAATTAAACTAAAAAATGAAATTTATTTGCTTTTAGATAATTATTATAATTCAGAAACATTTAAAGAGATATCCGGTTTAACTAATTATGAAAATGAATTTGAGATATACGTAAAAGAAAATGATTACTTCCTTTATGGAATAATTGATAAATTGATAATAACTTCAGAAAAATTATATATAGTAGATTACAAGACTGATGATCTAGACAAAGATAACCTAGTAGAAAGGGGGAATGCTTATTTGCCACAACTAGAATTTTATTCATATATTGTAAATCAACTTTTTATAGAAAACAAACAAATTGAGCTAAAAATTGTATTTCTAAAGTACCCTGAGATAAACTTTTCAAAGAAAATTGTGAAAGAAGATATTAAAAGAATTAAATTAGGACTTAGGGAAATGGTAAATTCCATCAGAAAAGACAGTTTTCCTAAAAATCTTAAACATTGCGCTAAGTGTTTATACGCTTTGAATAATGATCAATGTATAATTCAAAAATAATAATAATTAATTCAATTATTGCGGAAGTATAAATCATGAATAAATCGGTAAAACAATTATTGGAAATTGATGATATAGAAAAAGAACTGTTTGAATGCAAAGCAGGAGTTTTAGCTATCCACAATAAGGATGATAAACTTAATCAATTTCCGGTTACATTTATTTATAAAGATAAGAATATATATTTTTTCTTTGAAGAAGACGATGAATTATTTGAAAGCATTCAAGTAAATTCAATTGGAATATTTACTTTTTTAAAAGAAGAAAAAATCAGGAAATCGAAAAAAGCTGGTTTCATCCCTTCTTATAAAATATTGTCAGTAACAATATTTGGTATTCTGAAAAAAGTTGAAGATGTTAAACTACTTGATAAATTAAGACAGGGATTTGCAAGAAAATATTCAGCGAAAGAAGCCGGAAGCGAACTTGATTTTTCAATTTTGGATAAAGCATTAATGATTGATACTGAAGAGATCAAAGCAATTGAAGAAATTGGCGGTTAATTTCAAATCAATCATATCAGTTGCGTTTTTGTTTTTTGTCGTTTACGGTTGTGGTACTGTAAGTTATTTTGAAGTCCCTCCAGAATTCAGGTCTCCTGATAGGAAAGCTGAATTATTAAAGAATTATGCCTCCTATATAAATGGGGTAATAATTTTTATTGATCCGGGACATGGAGGAAATGAAAGGGGAAACAAGGGGTTTGAAGAATTTGAATCAGAAGCTGATCTTAATCTCATAGTTTCACTATACTTAAGAGACTTTCTCACTGATGCCGGCGCAATTGTTTATATGTCGCGCACAAATGACAAAAAAGTTGAGTTAAAAGATAGATCAATACTAGCAGACAGCAGTGGAGCGGATATTTTTTTAAGCATACACCACAATGCTCCTGGTTCGATCGGCGATATTTGGACAGACTACACTTCTACATATTATCATTCAAAAGAGAATAATTATGAATATGAACCCTCAGAAAGAGATTTAGCGCGATATGTTCAAAGAGACCTTGCTTACGCTGTTAGAAATTCTGGTGGATTAGGCTCTTTTGACGGAACTTATTCAGATTATATAATATATCCGGATTATGGATTTTCTGTATTAAGAGAAACAAAAATCCCGTCAATTCTTGTTGAATGTGTTTTCAGCACTAACCATTTTGAAGCTGGTAGATTGGAAGATGATGAATTTAATAAAATTGAAGCATGGGGAATTTTCAGGGGTCTTTGCAGATATTTTAAGGCAGGTGTACCGCGGATATCATACCTTAACAATAAAGATTCTGTAAATTCAGGGGATCTTTTAACTTTTTTATTAAGTGATAGCACAGGTATTGATTCTAATTCAATAAGAATGCAATTTGATTCTGTAGATGTCCATGATTATTCGTTTGATGAATCGAATAATTTACTTTCATATCAAGTGAATAAATTAGCGTGTGGCTTTCACAGCTTAAGAATAATAGTAGCGAACAAAAATGGGAACCATTCATTCCCATTTCATAAAAAGCTATTTATAATTAAAAATAATCAACCGGTAAAAATTTAATGCTCAATTATGTCTGGCTTGCCCTATTATTTCTGGGAATCGGAGCAGCCGTTACAACTGATATAATCAATCAAAATGAGAATAGGTTTAGGAATAATGAACCTATTCCTGTTGAAATTCAATTTAATTCTATACCCGATCAATTCTCTTCTAAATCCGTGCGGGGGGAAGTTAAAATTTCTACAGGTGAATTTAATTCATTCTATAAAGATTCTATTAAATCTGCGTTAACTTTTCCTGCTGAGATTACTTTTAATTCAAAAAACAAGAAATCAAGTATTTATTTTAATATTGATAAATCCAGTCCTAAAATACTTCAGGAAATAGCCTCAGCATCGGGAGAAAAGGATGATATTACAGGTACGATAATATTGGGAAAAACGGTTGAAGAAACAAAGATAACCGCTCAGATGAAATTAGAAGAAGTAAAATTCTTGAAATTAAAGGATGTGACTAATTCAGCTTTGGATTATGCGGGAATAGCAGTAAATATTGCTCTTGGTTTAATTGGGATTATGGCTCTCTGGCTGGGTGTAATGAAAGTTGCTGAGAAGGCAGGATTGATTAAAATAATATCAAATTTCCTAAAGCCGATTACTAAACGCTTATTTCCTCAAATCCCTGGTGATCACCCGGCGATGGGATCAATGATAATGAATATTTCGGCTAATATGCTCGGACTGGGAAATGCAGCTACACCTTTTGGTTTAAAGGCAATGGAAGAACTTGAAGAACTTAACCCGGAAAAAGGAACTGCTACAAACGCAATGTGCACGTTTCTCGCAATAAATACTGCCGGCATTACTTTAATTCCCGCAACGGCAATTGCAATACGAGCTGCAGCCGGGAGTACAGATCCGGCTGTAATAATAGGGACTTCACTTTTTGCATCAATCAGTGCAACAATTGCAGGAGTTACTGCAGCAAAGTTTTTTGAGAAATTTCCAATTAAAAAGGGCGAGTTTTCAGATTGGTTGAAAAGCAACACAAAATTATTCTTAATTGCGGCTTCTATTTTAATTATTGCAGCTTTGCTTATTTTTTCCGGTCTGGGGAAAACGATTGGCCCAATTGTTAATCCAACTGCTGTAAAAGATGTTATACAAGTTTTTTCTACACTTGCTATTCCATTATTAATCGTTGTTTTTCTTGGTTTTGGATTTTTCAAAAAAGTGAAGGTTTACGAACAATTCATAGAAGGTGCAAAAGAAGGATTCAACATTGCAGTAAAAATTATTCCCTACCTGGTTGCAATGCTTGTTGCTATAGGGATTTTCAGAGCAGGTGGAGCAATGGAATTCCTGATGAAAATTCTTAAACCTTTTACCGATCTAATTGGAATGCCGGTTGAAGCTTTGCCAATGGCTTTAATGAGACCATTGTCGGGAAGCGGTTCTCTGGGAATTATGGCTGAAATTATTTCAGTTCATGGACCAGATTCATTTATAGGTATAATGGTTTCTACATTTTATGGAAGCACTGAAACTACATTTTATGTACTTGCTCTATACTTTGGGGCGGTAAATATTAAGAGAACCCGCCACGCTTTGCCCGCCGGGCTTGTAGCAGACATAGTTGGAATCCTTGCTGCTGTTTTTATAGTAAGATTATTATTCAGCTAGTTTAGTTTTGATATGAAAATTTTTATTACGAGAAAAATACCACAAAAAGCAATAAATTTTCTAAAGAATAAAAATTATGAAGTTTCAATCTATAAAAAAGACCAGCCCATCGAACGTAAAATATTACTAAAAAATATTAAAACTGCTGATGGCCTAATTTCCCTTCTGACAGATAAAATTGATAAAGAAGTAATTGACAGTATGAAGGATTGTAAAGTTATTGCCAATTTTGCCGTTGGCTACAATAATATTGATGTAGGCTATGCAATATCAAAAGCGATTATTGTTACAAATACCCCCGGTGTTTTAACTGATTCGACAGCTGATTTAACAATGGCTCTGGTTCTGTCCTGCGCCCGGCGTATCAATGAAGGAGAAAAATTTCTAAGAGCAGGGGAATATACTCACTGGAAGCCCAACCTGTTACTTGGGGTCGAATTAAAAGACAAAATATTTGGAATCTTGGGAGCTGGCAGAATTGGAAGTGCAGTTGCAACCAGGGCAAAAGCATTCGGATGCAAAATAATTTATTTTTCCCGATCAAAAAATATTGAGCTAGAAAAACACACCGGTGCAAAAAAGGTTCCCTTAAATTATTTATTGAGAAATTCAGATTTTGTGTCTGTCCATTTACCTTCAACAAAAAAAACATACCATCTTCTGGATAAAGAGAAGTTATCTTTGCTGAAAGGTTCTGCAATTTTCATTAATACTTCACGTGGTGAAATTGTTGATGAAAAAGAATTAATAAAAATTCTTCAAAAGAAGAAAATTCATTCTGCAGGACTGGATGTTTTTGAAAACGAATTAAATATCAATCCTCAACTTTTGAAACTTAAAAATGCAGTCCTTTTGCCACATATTGGAAGCGCAACAAATAAAGCAAGAACAGAAATGGCAATGCTTGCTGCAAAAAATATTGCCGCCGTATTATCAGGCAAGCCCCCAATAACTCCGGTCTAATTTACTAGTGATTATTATGAAGTTAGGTTTTATCAACCTTAATTTGATAATATTCACCTTTATCGGTAATTTTAAATATATTAAATAAAAATACTTAGCCAAATGAGAATAGGCATACCAAAAGAAAGTCTGCTCGAAGAAAAACGTGTAGCACTTGCTCCAGCGGGGGTCGATTCCCTTACCAGATCAGGGCACACTGTTTATATTGAAACCGGTGCAGGGGAAGGAAGCCATTTTAGTAATGAAGATTATATTAAAGCGGGAGCTAATATTGTTTATTCCCCTGAAGAAGTTTTTCACCGTTCGGAGATGGTTGTAAAAGTAAGTCCATTGAGCGATAGTGAAATTGAACTTCTCCAGAAAAATCAAATATTATTTTCATTTTTACATCTTGCAGTTGGAAATAAAAATGCAGTTGAAAAATTAATCCAGAAGAATATTACTGCAATAGGTTATGAATTAGTGGAAAATGAAGAGGGTCTACCTGTCTTACATTCTATGAGCGAAATTGCAGGACAGATTGCTATTCAGGTATCAGAAAGATTTCTTGAAAGTGGAAAAAGACCTGGGAGAGGGATTTTACTTGGCGGTATTACCGGTGTTGCACCGGCAGCCGTTGTAATATTAGGTGCTGGAGTTGTTGGAAATACAGCTGCAAGAGCCGCTCTTGGTAGGGGTGCACAGGTTATTGTAATTGATAACGACCTCCACAGACTGAGAAAGATAGATAATAATTTTAGAAAAAAAGTTACCACAGTAATGGCAAATCCATATACAATTAGTCGTGGCGTGAAATTTGCTGATGTTCTTATAGGAGCAGTACTTATAAAAGGCGAAAAAGCACCAAATCTCGTAACTGAAGAAATGGTCAAACAAATGAAAAAAGATGCTGTAATTGTGGATGTTTCTATAGACCAGGGGGGATGCATAGAAACTAGTAGAATAACAACTTTGTCAGATCCTACATTTATCAAACATAATGTTATTCATTATTGCGTGCCGAATATGCCTGCATTGGTTCCGAGAACGGCAAGTTACGGACTGAATAATGCTTCTTTAAAATATGTTCAAAATATAGCCGATAACGGACTGGCTGACGCCCTTATAGGTGATTCAGGTCTGTCACGTGGCGTCTGTACTTATAAAGGTTATGTATCAAACCAAAGGATTGCTGAAGTTTTTGAACTTGAATATAGAAGATTGCATGTATTTTCAACAAATTGATTTTGTAATTATAAGACTTAGAATTAAATGACTACCACAGAAGAAATAAAATCATCGCTGAATATTCCATTCAATATTTTAGAATCTTACAAAAAGAAAGTTGTATCTGCTGAAGAAGCTGTACAGGTCATTAAACCGAATGACAATATTGTTGTTCAATGCGGCTGCGCTGTTCCACTTGTATTAATCAATTCTATGGTACAGAGAAAAAACCAACTAACAAATGTTACAATGAGTCACGTTCTTACTGTAGGTGAGCTTCCTTACCTTGTTCCGGGAATGGAAAAGCATTTCAAGCATAATGCATTTTTTATTGGAGGAAATTCAAGAAAAGCTGTTAGCGAAGGAAGAGCAGATGTAACTCCAATTTACTTATATGAATATCCTCTTCTTTTTACTCGCGGTACTATACCTGTTGATGTAGCTTTAATTCATGTATCCCCGCCCGATGAACATGGATTCTGCAGTTATGGAGTTGATGTTGGCTTAATTAAGAATCCTGCATTAAAGGCAAAAAATATTATTGCACAGGTAAATCCTAATATGCCAAGAACATTTGGTGATAGTTTTATTCATATTAATAAAATTAATTACATAGTTGAGGTGGAGGATCCAATTCAGGAACTTCCGCAATTCGATAAGAACATGACTCCGGAAATTGATCAGATTTATAGCAAAATCGGCAAGTATATTGCCGATCTGGTTGAAGATGGTTCAACCCTTCAGCTCGGTATAGGCGCAATACCTGATGCTGTTTTACATTATCTTCACGACAAAAAGGGATTAGGTATTCACTCTGAAATGTTTTCTGACGGAATAATTGAACTAGTCGAAAAAGGTGTTGTTACAAATGAATTTAAGACATTGCATCCGGGAAAAATAATTGCCGGTTTCGTTTTAGGCACAAAAAGATTATTTGATTTTATTGACAATAATCCTCTTATTGAATTTCATCCCCAGGAGTACGTAAATGATCCGTTTGTAATTGCAAAAAATGATAAAATGATTGCCATTAATTCTGCAATTGAAGTAGATATTACAGGACAGGTCTGTTCAGATTCTATCGGGCCAAGGCTTTATAGTGGTTTTGGTGGTCAGGTCGATTTTATACGCGGCGCCGCAAGATCAAATGGGGGTAAGCCAATTATTGCTTTACCTTCAACAACAAAGGACAAGAAATTCTCACGAATTGTTAAATCCTTAAAACCTGGCGCAGGAGTAATTACAAACCGCGCAGATGTTCATTATGTTGCTACTGAATATGGTGTTGCACAATTATTCGGTAAAACTATCAGGGAAAGAGTTTATGCACTTGCTAATATTGCGCATCCCAACTTCCGCGACGAATTATTGAAATATGCTTCTGAAAATAAGTATATTTAAATATGGTTGGCATCATAGGTGATATACATGGTTGTTACAATACTCTATTTGAACTTGTTAAACAGATCAGGCAAAAATATCCAAACATTGAATTGTATTCTGTGGGCGATTTGGTTGACAGAGGGAAATTCAGCTACGAAGTAGTTGATTATGTCCGTAAAGAGAAAATTAAATTTACTCCCGGCAATCACGATTATATGTTTTACTATTTTATGAAAAAACCGGTCAGCGCTCTGGCTAATTCCTGGCTTTATAACGGTTACGAGACAACAATGCAATCTTATGAAGACAAGTATGATAAATTAGGTGAACATCTTGATGTAATAATTGAAGCACCACTTTATTACGATTTAAATGATTGTTTTATATCTCATGCGGGAATTTCTTCAGCATTTGAAAAAAAATTATCACCTAAAGTTCTCAAAGATAAAGAAAAGCTGAATGAAATTATTTTGGATAATATAGATTCTGAAGAGGGAATTCTCTGGACAAGAAATAAACTTTTGAATTTGGGCAAACTTCAGGTAGTCGGGCATACAAGAAAACCCGATATTTTGATTGAAGAAACTTCTAATGTTGTTTATATAGATACTTCAGCATACACAGGTAATAAACTGAGTGCAATAATTGTAGAAAACAGTAAAATTATTGAAATTCTATCAGTTCCCTCAAATACCGAAGATTTAAGTTTTATGTACTTTTAGTTATCCTTCAAATGCTGGGACCGCGTCTATATTTATATTCACTTCTGTATCAAAGTTTCTATAAAGATTCAATTCGCTTCCTAAAATCCAAATCTTAATATATATCCTGCTCCATATAAATAATTGCTGCAAGATGAAAACTATTAAAATTGTAAGACCCGAACTCATTCCAATTATATCTTCTAATTTAAAGTAAATGATGAACAGAATAAGTGGGACTACAAGTAAAAGAATATAAAGTAAATATGCGCTTAAAAAATGCCTGAATGAAAAACCGAACGCTCTTAAAATTGTCCTGAAGGGTCTATATTCTTCGTGTTCTACCATCATTACTTTGGCATAATCAGTAACAATAAGAAGTAAGATGAAAATAAATAAATGAATTATTATTCCGATCAGACCCATATAAAAAAGTGATGCTTCACTTTTTACTGAATGATAAGCGGATCCTAAAATTGCAAATAGCGCTATATAATATATGACAGCTATAAAAATTTGAAAAATTAACATATATAAGGCGAGTCTGAAAAACCTAGAAAAATACCTGGCGCTACCTTCCCAAAAAGATCTTAAAGAATATTTTTCTTCCCCATTTTTTAAAATGGTGAGAATTCCACCACTAAAAAAGATTGTAAAAATAAGATAAAATATTCCCATCCAGATTGCAATTGAAATGTAAGGTTGAATTGCAGCATATGAATTATGCATAAAATCAGTATATACTGTGTAATCATACCCTTTTAATAATTTTTCAAATGCCATTGAACTCCCGGCTTCTTTCATAATTGTTCCTTTGAAAGGAATAGCAATGGCTAACGCAAGCAAAAAAGTGATTGCGTAAATTGTAGTTGCCAATTTTTTAGTTTTAAATGCTGATATAAAACCATTTTTGTATGCTGTTATTAATTTCATTTTAAAACTCTTTTTATTAATTAGAAAATCATTGACATGGAAGTAACCAGGTTTTCAACCCAGAAAATAAATTTTGTCATATATTTGCTAAAAGGTGCTGAACTTTGTTCTAAAGTGTAGCTGTTATTATTCAGGTTTACATCCATTTGTATTTTATTTTCCGGATCAACCTTTGCCCAGACTACTTTTTGAGGCCCTTCAAATATCAGGTCAAATGTTCTCTCTTTTCCATCCCACGTTGCAAGTGAGTCTTTCCCGTTATCAAAGTGCACCAGAATCTCGACAGGAATAGAAATTTCTCCAAGTCTGTAAACTACAACTTTAGAATGATAGAGATCATCGGCTCTTCGGTATTTATAATACATTTTAGTTCCTGCACTATCATAAACTCCTTTTGGTATTTCGATTTTATTAACTGAAATACTTGCAAGTTTATAATCACAAATATTTGATCCATACAATACCTGGTCAAAGTACCAATTCATATTTTCGCCGAATTTATTACCTAGCCTTTTCTTTACAATTTCATTTACAATTGCAATAAAATCACTTGCACAGGGATGTTTGAAATGCCATTTTTCAAAATAAGTTTTCATAATTTCATCCATTTCATCTCGACCAATCAGCCGATCAAGTGTAGTCATCCAGGTTGCGGTTTTGTTGTAAGTAATTGATCCGTAACCTCCGTCTTTATATCCCCAGGCAGTTCTGAAGTTTTCGGCAATTTTGGGATTATTCATTCCGGTATAACCTTCTCTCTGGCTCTCGAGATCTCCCAAATGGTAGCCGCCTAATTCTACAAATGCAGTTTTCTCACCATAAGTATTATCCATTATTCTTGTTTCGTAGTAGGAATTAAATCCCTCATCCATCCAGGCTTCTTCAAATTCATTTGTAGCCAGCAGTCCCATGAAATAGTTGTGTCCAAATTCGTGAACAACTACATTTTCTGTAAACCTAATGCCGTCCGGCATACCCCAAAGACAACCCGCTGTAATAAATGTCATATATTCCATTCCGGCAGATCCCAGACCTCTTAGTGGCGGATCTACAATTGTTAAATTAGGAAATGGATATTTACCGACATATTTATCGAGATAAGCAAGTGCAGCCTTTGCTGATTGAATGTGTCTGTCAGCCTGGGCAAAATGTTCCGGCTGAAGTAAAACTTTAATCTTGACATTTTCCCATTGTCCTTCAGCAATTTTAAATATTGGTGAAGCAGTCCAGGCAAAATCAATTACATCTTCGGCGTGATAGCTAAGGGTTTTAGTACCGTCATTATTTTTCTTCTCTGCTGTTTGCAGCCCAACTGCACCAACAATATATTTTTCAGGCAAAGTTATATTTACGTTATAAACGCCAAAGTCAGCATAAAATTCAGAATTAGCGTGGAACTGGTGGCAATTCCAGCCACCTTTTATAGCATATCTAATTCCGGGATATTCATAAACTCCAATTTTCGGGAACCACTGTCCAACAAGAAAGTAATCATCTGCAAACCCGGTTCTTGCAAAAATTTTAGGTAGTTTTGATCTGAATTTTATATTAAGATTAATAGTTTCTCCCGGTCTTACAGGTTTAGAAAGTGCAACACTAATAACTGTCTGGTCATCAGTATTATCATCATCTGGATGAATAAATTTTATTTTGTTCGTTAAATCTTCGCCGTCTTTTATTTTCATGGCCAAAACATCGATCCAGCCCCAGTTAATATTAGTTTGCTGATCAAGTTCCATACCACGAAGCTGTCCGCCCGATTCTTTCATAAATGTTGATTTAGAATTTTTGAAAGCGTTTAAATAAAGATGAAATTGTAGCTCGGATATGTAATCATTAGATGTGTTTTTCCAGTGAAGTGTTTCGAATCCCTCAATTATTTTTATCTCCGGGTTCAATGCAGCGTCTATATCGTAACTAGCAATTCTATTGCTTAATGGAGTTTCAAAAATAGTTTGTGGTAGTGAATTAACAGAAAGTAAAAAGAGAAAAAGGAAAAACACAGGAGCAATTTTTAAAAAATGGTACTTCATTTTTTACTCCGGTAAATTTAATTGGTATGACTTTTTAACATTAATTGTATATTTTTTTAGAAATGAATCTTATTGATGCCCCTTCATAATTTGATATTGTAATATGTTCAAATATGATTTTATAATCAACCAAATGATGATAAATGGCAATTGAGGTGGGAAATGATGAGAAATAATATTCAATAAAACGGAGTAAAAGATGAATAAAAGAAGAGTTGGAAATAATGGTCCCGAAGTTTCTGCAATTGGACTTGGTTGCATGGGAATGTCTGAATTCTATGGAGCAGGAAATGAAAAAGAATCAATTGCAACTATTCATAAAGCACTGGAACTGGGAATAAATTTTCTTGACACGGCAGATATGTATGGTCCGTATATGAATGAAATACTCGTTGGTAAAGCAATAAGAGACCGGCGTGAGGATGTTTTCCTTGCAACTAAATTTGGAATACAACGGAATGAAGACAGTACTAAACGTTCAATTAATGGAAAACCAGAATATGTAAAATCTGCGTGTGAAGCTTCATTAAAGAGACTTTGTACAGACCATATTGACTTATATTATCAACACAGGGTTGATGCAAGTGTACCTATTGAAGAAACAGTTGGAGCGATGAGTGAACTTGTAAAAGAGGGAAAAGTCAGGTTTCTCGGTCTATCAGAGGCTGGACCTGAGACAATTAAAAAGGCTTTTTCTGTTCACGAAATTTCTGCTTTGCAAACAGAATATTCATTATGGAGTCGTGAGCCTGAAAATGAAATCCTGGAAACTGCGCGCGAACTTGGAATTATTTTTGTTGCCTACAGTCCTCTCGGTAGAGGATTTTTAACTGGCAGGTTTAAGAAATTTGAAGATTTTGAAAAAGATGATTACAGGAGATTTTCTCCAAGGTTCCAGGGAGAAAATTATAATAAAAACCTGGAACTTGTAAAAGAAGTTGAAAAAATCGCTGCAGATAAAAACATTACAGCAAGTCAGCTAGCTCTTGCCTGGGTTCTTGCCCAGGGTAATGATATTATCCCTATTCCGGGAACAAAGCATGTAAAATATCTTGAAGAAAATGCCGAGGCAGCTTCAATCATTTTAACAGATGATGAATTACAACAAATAAACAGTGTTTTTCCGCTAGATGCAGCAGCATGAACACGTTACCCGGAAGAAATTATGAAAGTTGTAAACAGGTAACAATCTTGTAACCTTCAGACATAATAATGGTCTAAATATTATTAACTAACCGGTCTGCTAAAGCAAATCAGCGGATAATTTTATTTAAATAATATTTTTGTAAAAATAATGTTAAACAATAAGTTTAGTAAAATTTTATTGATAGTTGTGTTTTTCATTTCAACTTTTCCTGAAGTTTACTCACAGGAAATCAAATCCGGTAAAGAAAATGAAACCAAAGGTGACACTCTTGTATGGAATAATATCAATTTTGGTAAATATAATATAAAGTATACTGATGCTGATAATATTAAGTCTATCAAATCAAATATTGATTTGGGAATTAAGTTAATTGAGACATACTTTGATAAATCATTCAAAAAGCAATTTACCGTAAATATCTTTCCAAACAGGGGTATGCTTGATAGACAATGGCAGAAAGATTGGAACATCCCTTCCTTTAAATCAGAATGCTGGATGGTAGCGAGTGGCGTTGCGGATAAATTAGATTTGCTTAATCCGGCTGACTGGGAAAAAGAGGCATGTGAACACGATGCTTCAAATCCAACGGAAGTTCAAAAACTAATAGCTCACGAACTTGTTCATGTATATCACGGACAAAATAATGTAATTCCTGATTTTAACGGACTGGATGATATTGGATGGTTTATTGAAGGACTTGCCACATTGGTATCTGGACAGTTGGATAAAAAAAGATTGGACAGGATAATTTCCACAGTTAAAAAAGGTAATTATCCAAAAAAACTAAAAAATGCGTGGAGCGGCCCTGAAAAGTATGGAATTTCCGGTTCGATGGTAAATTTTATAAAATCGGAATATGGAAAGGAAAAAATTATTGAACTTTTGGCGAAAACTAACGAACAAGAAATTCTTGCTGAACTTAATACAACGGAAGACGCATTTATTAAAAATTGGAAGACCTGGATACTTAGTCAATATGTGGAATAAATTAGAAAGGAATTTAATTAGTCGGTAATAAATTAAATTTTTCACTTTACTCTAGTCTACGTCAAGCTACCGCCCTAATCTCTATTTTTTTATTAAACCAATTAAGAATTTTATTATTCATTGAGTATCTTTACTTAAGGAATCATTGAATATTTAGAAAAATTAAAAAGGGAGTAAAATTGAAAGTTATAGCTGATTTTTGCCTGGTCCCGATAGAGGTCGGAATTTCTGTATCTAAATATATTGCAGAATGCGAAAAAATATTTAAAGAAGCTGGATTAAATACTAATCTGCACGCTTACGGAACGAACCTGGAAGGGGAGTGGGATGACGTTTTTGCATCAATAAAAAAGTGTCACCAAAAAATTCACGAAATGGGCGCACCGAGAATTTCTTCTACTTTAAGGTTTGGAACAAGAACCGACAGGGAACAGACAATGGAAGATAAAATCAACAGTGTAAATTCTAAATTATAGTTATCAAGTTTTAATGGAAAACCTGCTGTTTATTGCAAATATAGTTGTTCCGGTTTTTATTATTGTTGCACTAGGTTATTTTTTAAGAATTAAAAAACTTATAAATGATAATTTTGTAAGTCTCTCCTCCAAAATAGTCTTTTCTGTTTCACTTCCGGTTTTAATCTTTATAGAGATCTCTCAGATTGATCTGGATGTAATCCTGGATTTCAAATTAATTTTATTTGTTTACGCGGGGACAATAATTTCATTTTTGTTGATATGGTTTATTTCTGCGCCATTTATAAAAAACGGGAGGGACAGAGCATCATTTATACAGGGAAGTTTCCGTGGAAATTTTGCAATTGTTGGACTTGCCCTGATTCTTAATATTTATGGTCCTGAAAAACTCGGAAAAGCATCCCTGGTTCTTGCTTTTACTGTTCCTCTTTACAATGTGCTTGCTGTAATTGCGTTAACAGTTCCTGTCAGAAAAGAAAAAAATCTTGATCTTAAAAAAACTGTTCTTGAAATAATTAAAAATCCTCTTATTCTTGGAGTTCTTTTTGCTTTGCCATTTTCCTATTTCAAAATTCCGGTAAATGATATGCTGTTGAAATCTGCAAATTACATAGCTGCGCTGGCATTACCCCTTGCACTTTTAGGCATTGGAGGATTTTTGAATTTTGCTGATATCAAAGAAAGGATAAAACTTACTTTAATTTCTACTGTAATAAAGATTGTCCTTATTCCTTTAGCAGCTACTTTTGCAGCTTATAAATTTGGCTTTACGGGAGACGATCTTGGGATTATTTTTATTCTTTTTGCCTGTCCTACAGCAATTGCCAGCTTTATAATGGCAGAGGCAATGGGAGTGAACAGCAAATTAGCCGGAAATATTCTTTTGATAACTACTATGTTTTCTGTCTTTTCTATTGCTGCCGGACTTTTTATACTTAGAGAAAATGGTTTGATATAATCGGAGGATATTATGGATGATAAAATTTTTAGAAAACACCTGGTTGCATTATTAAATGGAGGACAAGCATTTACAAAATTTGAAAATGCACTGGAAAATGTTAAACCGGAACTAAGAAATAAGAAACTTGCAGATAATGTCCATTCAATCTGGGGAGAACTGGAACATATGAGGATTGCACAGGAAGATATCTTAAAATACATTGTTGATCCAAAATGGAAATCTCCCAAATGGCCGGTAGGTTATTGGCCAAAAGAAAATTCTGGTAAAATAAATGATGAAGATTGGAATAAATCAATTTCAGGATTCTTAAAAGACAGAGAGAAAATAATAAAAATTATAATGAATGATGATATTGAACTAACTTCAATTATTCCGCATACTGAAAAGCATACCTTTCTGAGAGAAATTTTAATAACTGCTGAACATAATGCTTATCATCTTGGACAGATTCTTACAGTTAGAAAATTGCTTAACGACTGGGATTAATTATTTCCCTATATCTTCGTTCCAGAGTTCCGGCTTTGAAGAAATAAAATCTTTCATCATATTAATGCATTCCTGATCATTTAAATTAATAACTTCAACTCCGTGTTCTTTCATAAAATCAACCGCACCCGGGAAAGTTTTTGATTCACCTGCAATTACTTTTTTAATTCCAAACTGAACCACAGCACCTGCACACAGGTAACAGGGCATAAGTGTTGAGTAAAGCACTGTGTCTTTATAACTTCCAATTCTTCCCGCATTTATTAAACAATCAATTTCTGCATGAACCATTGGGTTATTATCCTGGACTCTTTTGTTATGCCCGCGGGCTATTAATTTCCCATCTTTAACGAGCACAGATCCAATTGGAATCCCACCTTCACTTAATCCTTTTTTAGCCTCATTAACAGCTGCTTTAAATAGCTCGTCCATAATTTTTCCTAGTTTTTAATATGGAATAAAAAATAAAAGTTAAAGTCTGCTGAAAAGCCACATTCCTGCAATCTTTTTTTTGTTTTGTGGAACAATCACCCTAAAATTACTAATTAATGTGCAAAAATGAACTAAAATAAGGAAAATTGTAAGAAAGTCAGATATTAGTACGAAAAATTTTCCTGTTTATTTAATAAATAAATTTGTAAATTTTTCCCAGACTTAGTAATTAACATAATAATTAGATTTATGAACAGGCTAGAATAGAATTAAAGTCTGCGCTAGCCTATGAAATATTTGCACTTTATTATTATATTGGAAGGAAAAATTACCTAAAATTTACTTTTAATAGTAAAAGTCTGGGGATCAATTTTCTGTTTTGTCCTTCTTTAAATCAACTTGATTTACCTGACCGGCTTAATAATGGGATAAAGTCCAAAGTGATAAAAACTTTTTTGAATATCAAAAAGTTAAGGAATTGATGTCTCCATTTTTATGTGAACATAAATGT
>Ga0102953_1000858_pt1 | contig 20023 bp, 16 predicted proteins | sample SalPon2A_C_D2_MG_FD_78509 | JGI IMG/M metagenome (GOLD analysis project Ga0102953, IMG submission 78509) | Soil microbial communities from South San Francisco under conditions of wetland restoration - Salt Pond MetaG R2A_C_D2_MG | ecosystem: Environmental > Terrestrial > Soil > Wetlands | place... | reverse complement strand
GTATTTCGTCTTTAATATCAGTGATATCGCCCATGCCAACCAGGTGTCGATTGAAACGGTCAAGCTGAATTATACCGCATCCGGCTGCTCAAGTTGTACTTTTAAAATAACCGGTCCGACCAGTATTGAGACAGGTCAATATGAGGCGGACTGGAAGGCTATTGGTAATGCCGGCACTAAGGAGGGTGGCATTCTATATGGATCCGGGAGCATTACCTCTTCGGGAATCAAGGATTATATGACATCCCAACTCTCTACCGATCAATTAATCCTGGGGGCGGCGAGCGAAAATGAGGGCTCACCCGGAAGTGCCGTTAGCATTTCAATAAACCTGACGGTAACCTACACCTATCAAGCCTACACACTGACTGCCCAAAACAACTTTGGCACAGACCATGGCGGGCAGATTGGAGTGGGAGTCAACACCGATGCGGTCAGCCGGACCAGCCCATATACGATTTCAGCGATCAACGGGGACTCGATCCATCTGGCCGCCTATGATCACCAGCACATTGATGGCTACGAGTGGGTGTTCAACAATACCGAGGCCCCGGAGAATCAAAGTGAATGGACGATAAAAAAGGGTGGAACCACTAAGCACTTAAGTTCTTCCCAGACAACCACCCACACCGCCGACAACGACCAGGGTGCTGTTATTGCCGATAAACAGTGGAGGCTATTTGAGGTATCCCGAACCTATCAGACTGAAACCGGCACCGGTTCACCAGTGGAGTTTGGCAAGGTCGTGGAAGGAAACGCCACCACTATCAGCGCTCCGGCCAGCAAAGTCCAAAACGGGGATACTCTCGTCTTTGCCGACTGGCAGGGCTTGACATCCGGAAGTAACCCTTTAAGTGTTACGCCAACGGACAATACCACCTATACCGCCCAGTACAAGGGCCTGCAACTTTCCGATGACGCCCCGGCCTACAATTCCAACCAGCGCCACTACATCCAGTCCGAAAACGGCTGGACGCATATGGTCTACGAGAGCATGGGCCATGTGTGGTACGAGCGGAAAGCGCCGGGCGGGAGCTGGCAGTTGATCCCGCAGGGAGGCAGTGCCAATCCCAAACACCTTGACAATACCAGCGGCAAATATCCAGCCATCGATTTTGCTAAAAATTTCCCGGGATATCCGGGTCCGGTCTTGCCAGCGGGGTGTATATCTACCGCCTGACGGCCGAAACATTTACCCAAACCAAACAATTCATGCTGGTTAAATGAGATGAGTTAGATCCAATCGCCCCTGGGAGATGGCAAGGCTCATTTCCCAGGGGCAGTCAATCAGATTCCCCGATTGGCCCCAAACCAATTCAACATTCTCCCACCGAAAATTAATTCAAAATTCAAAATTCAAAATTCAAAATTCTTTCTTTTATCCCTAAAAAACTCCTTCAGCAACGCCTCCGACTCCACATCCATAATCCCCTGGATCACTTCCAGCCGGTGATTGAGGGCGGAGTTTTGCACGATATTCATGATGCTGCCGCAGGCGCCGGCCCGGGCATCATGGGCACCGAATACCAGGCGGTCGAGGCGCGACCATACCAAAGCCCCCGCACACATCGGACATGGCTCTAGTGTCACATACATGGTGCATCCATTGAGAAACTTTGTGCCGAGCGTATTGCAGGCGGCAGTCAGGGCGATGAGTTCAGCGTGCGCAGTCGGATCTTTCAGTTTCTCCACCTGGTTGTAACCGCGCCCAACGACCTCTCCGTCACACACGATAACGGCACCCACTGGTACCTCGCCTTCCGACGCTGCTGTCTGTGCAAGGCTAAGTGCCTGCCGCATAAAGAATCGCATTTGTTGTTGCAAAGGCAACATTTCATTGGTAATTGACGGCATCTATAGTGATTTTACAACAAAACCGCTTTTAAAACAGAATCGTTTTAGTTATAATGGCGATTTGAAAAAACGTGGTGATGTCATTGATGAAACCTTTTGAAAATCAAATCATTGATTATCTGAAGTCGAATATCCGCAATATTCCGGATTTTCCGAAACCCGGGATACAGTTCAAAGATATTACGCCTTTATTGCGCGACCGGCAGGCTCTCGAGTTGACGGCAATGCTATTATCCAGGCCGTTTCAGGGTAAGCCGGTGGATGTCGTTGCGGGTCTGGAAGCCAGAGGATTTTTGTTTGGGACCAATCTTGCGATGAATTTGAATGCGGGATTTGTACCGATCCGTAAGCCCAATAAACTCCCGGCTGAAACGGCTTCCGTAACATATGCGTTAGAATATGGGTCGGATTCTCTTGAAGTTCATAACGATGCCATTTCAAAAGGTACAAAAGTTGTTTTGCACGATGACCTTATTGCGACTGGTGGATCGGCTAAAGCGGCCACCGAACTCATACAGCGTCTGGGTGGGGAAGTGATCGGTTATTCGTTCATTATTGCGTTGAAAGAGCTTGATGGAATTAAAAATTTGCCTGAAAATATTCCTGTAAATATTTTGATCAATCTCTAGATTCAAGCGAAATAGTGGTTTAGTTTCAATAAGAATATCAAAAAAACGTTTATTTTCATTTAGTAAATCCATAATCTTATAACTATTTTTGACACCAATGTATTTGGTTATTATGTTTATTTTTGCCTTATTCGGGCATAACCGACTGAATACTAAACAATAAAGACAAATAAGGTATCCAATTGCCATGAAAATCAGCCAATATGTTACCAGAATAAGCAAGCTGCTAACTGTCCTTTCCCTGCTTTTTGTAACAGCTTGTTCAAGTTCCCTGGTTATACAAAACGTGAACTATGCACAACCCGTTGAGTCGGTGCTTCAGCCCGATGCCAACGGTATGGTCAAAGATATGCGGTATGCAATCTCATTTAATGTGACACCACTGTTGCAAAGTGAGTCCACCAAAGGATCTGCGACCATGAGTGTGCAGGAAGTACATGTAATCAGAGGAGTTGAGGGATATTACTATGTAACTGCTCCGGGATTTAAAGATGTTTACATCATGGCCCCCGGCGACGGTACGCTGAAAACCAAGAAGAAAGTACTTGTTGATAAGAATGGTTTGAAAGATCCTGCCTTCAATCAACGCAATCCTGTCATCCAGTTGGTTGATGGGTCGAATACCTACTCTCTTACACAAAAAGGACTTCAAAAATAGAGTTTGAATAAATGATGGTTAAAACTATGAAAACACAAGTTCAGCGTATTTTAGCTTTTGCTCTGCTTACATTGGTGGCGGCGCTGCCAGTGGTGCATGCTCAGCAAAACCAAACAGATTACCAGGTTGTACAGGGTTTTCGTACTCAGTATAACAACCTGAAAAGCCAGGTTGAGTCTGCACGTACGGTTGATGACATTAATAATGTGATCTCGAAAATCAATGCCCTTGAGAATCAGTATGAATCTCATAAGCAATTGATTGACAGTTCCATCTACCCGGATACATACGACGGGCAGATGAGCGCCCTTAAAAGTTCGGCTCAGACAAAATTGTCCAACCTGCAGACTATTCAGCAACAGAGCCAGCAACTGGCAAATCTGAATCAACAGGTTACTCAGTATTCCAAGCAACTACAGATGCTTTCAACCGAAGCAGATTCCATTCGCAAGGTAATGGTGAAAAGCCAGACAAGTGAGCGCAATCTTCGTGCTTTGGTTCGTCGTTACCGCGACAACATGCAGAAACGTGATCAATTGATTCAATCAATGATCGATACGCTCTATGTTGCTTCCAATAAGAACATGCCTCAAACCGAAAGTGCCAAAGGCAAGCAGATGGGTGTCGATGTTTTGGGAACAATCCATAACCTGATTGAACAAAACATGAACTTCATCGACAACAACCCGACCATGTCGACGGAAGACTTCCTGCATATGTATGATGTTCAGGCTGAATTCTCTGATATGTGGAGTCAACTTGGCGACAAGATTGCCGCTGTCTATTCCGGTAACAAGAAAGCGATGGATGTTGTCAATAACATCAATCAGGCCAACCAACAATGGCACAGCAAAATTTCCGACAACACCTTCAAATCCATTGCTGCCACGTTCAAGGAACAAGGTTTTGATTTATCACAATTCAACGATGGTTCCAGTCTCTATTCTGCATTGCGTACCTATCTGGATAACGCAGTGAAACGCAGCCGGGAACACGCTGATAATGCCGAATATCAAAACTTCCAGAAGTTCTCTGATCTCTGGAATAATACGGTCAAAACGAAATGGGCTGAGTCTCTGGTTACGGGTAAAATCATGACCTACGATCAGATTGCCAATGTCGATGCCCAGATCACTCAATGGGGACAACTGGCACAGCCGAAGTCCTATGCCATGTTCATTTATCTTGGCATTGCACTCCTGGTGATCATTATACTGGCCGTCATGTTGATTCGCGCAAAATCATCGACGGATAAAAGCTGACTAAGCCTGTTAAGTAACTTATTTGAAAGCCGGTCCTGATTAGGGATCGGCTTTTTTTATTGTTGCATGCTGTAGGTCTGACAGCCCCGTCCGACTGGAAGCTGCAACAGATACAGGCGATTGTACGGGTGTAAGGCGTAACCATCCGGACACGAACAAACGGGTCCATTAAAACTATCTTCATTCCTGCGAGATCCCTTAGAAAGATTCCTGAAAGACGCCGGGGTACGCGACATCAGGTTCTTATCGTTGTGGGTAAGGCGAGTGATCGGGTTGAAATGCAATGGGTGTTATCCGACGTCTCATCGTGCGATGTTAGTACTCTCCGGTCACAAGGCCTTAACCTTTCTGAGCACCCATTCAGAGGTTAGCAGAACGAGCACTGCAATGAACCACCAGGGGGATTGATGAAGCGGATAGGAGGCCTCCTCTGTTTTTTTCGTTACGTTCATCAAGCCTTTGTTTCGTATGCCTGTAATTACGCTCCCGGCCTGTTTCCACGAATAAAACATGCCACCTGTAGTCTTTGAGATGTACCGTAACAGGTCGTCGTTTCTTTGGGTGTTCACAAACTCGGTTCCCTTGCTCCCCACCACGAACTCGCCGCTGGCTTTACCGGCCGTGATTTGCTGCTTGCGTGCAGTAGCGGTATAATGATATCTGCCGTCGGGTAACGTCCCGATCTGTATGCTGTACTGGCCGGTTCCGGTATGTTCCATAGTGAAGTGATGATCGTTATACTGATTTCCACCGACTGTTAGTTCTATAACAGCGCCATCCTCCGGTTGCCCATTTTGGTTATTCAGGGTTGCATTGAATACGACAGGTTCTGACTCATCATAAACGGTTTGTGAGGGCTGAAGGCGTAACAGGCGGTCATCAGGCTGAGTAGCTGTCCATTTTGCAATATTGGAGATGAGTTTTGTTACATAGTCGCGTGTTTTGCCAGGCAACTGGTACCAGTGATAATATCCAAAGGCCAGGAGTTCAGCCAATCGCCGGTTGCCTACCGTTCTAAGTGCCAGGATAGGCGAGTTCGTGTTCTGACCATGGTAAGTGGCTTTCAGAAGAACATGAGATCCCTGCGAAGCGGTGACATGTGTAATCGGACCATACCAGAAGGGGGAACTGCTTTGATCATCGATATGTGGCAGGTCAAGAACAGGGTGTCCCTTCTCAGCCGGGTTCTCTTCCAGGGAAATATCCATCGGAATAAACTTCGCAGGGCCGATAAGAGGCAGAACGGCGCGTAACGACTGATCGGCCTGGGATATATCCATTTCCGGAGTTGCAAGCAGCACAACCGGTTTATTTTGAATGAGTCGTCGAATCTCATTCCTGGTTGATACGGGTATGGATGGATTGGGATAACCCTGTAGGATGATTAGATCAAGGGAGTCTGTTTTAACGGGTAGCTTCCCCCCAATGAAGGCGTCACCCGAGATCCATGTTCTGGATTCAAGTTTGATCCCTTTATCCTCACCCAAAATGGTACGAACCGTCTTGACATCCGGATAGATTTCAAAGGCGATATCCAGTATCCGGGTTTGGTTATCCAGCACATTGAGTGTCATGTACCGGTGATTGTTTCGTGTATTGGCTTCCTCTTTCAGGGCAGGGACATTAACCTCGTACTGCTGGAGCCCCGTATGAGTCGGTTTAACTGAGAAGTTGACGGTCATCGATGAGCGTTGGCTGTTTGATTGAATGGTTTTATGATCGACAATATGGCCATCCCTGAGCAATTGAACCTCAATTTTGTGGCCGGAAAAGCCATCATTCAATACGGTGACACTTATTGGCGTCGGGGAATCTTTATACGCTTTATCCGGATGAACGACGTTTTCGACAACAATGTCCCGCTCGTAACTGGTGTCGCCGACCGCCACAGTAAACACAGGGGTGTTTAGTTGATTGACCGTATATGTCGGATCAGGACCATATGTTGAGATTCCATCGGTGACTAACACGATTGCCTTATAATTCTGATTCTGTTGGGTGAGTGACTTCAGGGCGTTGTCGAGGTCGGTATCCTGTCCATTGAGTTTCAGGCTGTCCGGGTTTGTTTTTTTGACATCTTTGGCGAATGAGAAGATTTGATAATGAACGTGGCTGGTATCTGAGAGTTGGAGTGATTTAACCACATTTTTATAGTCCCGGCTGCCCTGGTAGTCCCCCTTATTTATTGTGACACTGGCCGAATTATCCAGTAAAACGGCAATATCCGGTTTTTCTTCCCAGGTATGAGTCATGCGAAAGACGGGATTCAGCAACACGGCCAGAATGAGCCATAATGCCAGGGTCCGCAGCCCTACCAGCAGATATCGCATGGAATTATTCAAAGCAACGGGCATACGGTAGGACCACCATGCTAGAAAAGCTGCTGCCGGAAACAACGCTACGAGTACAATTAAGGCAAAAGTTGAATGGTATGCCGGATTAAAAAGACCCATATACCAGCGTTTCCGTCAGTTTAATATTGGAGAATGATGTGGAGTTACCCTAAAGCTTCTGAAGCAACCGGTTGATCAGTTCGACGCTATCAATATTGTCAGCTTCCGCCGCATAGTTGGGTACAATACGATGTCTCAAAACAGGGACTGCCAGTGAACGTATGTCATCTTCGGTAACATTGTATCGTCCCTTCGAAAGAGCTCGTGTCTTCCCTCCAAGGATCAGGTACTGAGATGCGCGCGGCCCGGCTCCCCAACTCATATATTGATTAATGAAATCCGGTGAGTTATCAGTATTAGGGCGCGACATACTGACGAGCCGAACTGCCGAGTTCAGCACATTTTCTGGAACAGCAACACTTCGAACGAGCTTCTGCAGCTCGAGAATTTGTTCTGCATCGAGGATGGGCTCGACGCTTCCGTTTAAAGAGGCGGTTGTTCGTTTGACAATGTCCACCTCTTCCTCAAATCGCGGATAATCGAGCCATAGGTTAAACATGAAACGATCCAACTGGGCTTCAGGCAGGGGGTAGGTGCCTTCCTGTTCGATTGGATTTTGTGTAGCCAGCACGAAAAAGGGGGGATCCAACTGGTAGGTGCTGCCCGAAGCGGTAACATGATATTCCTGCATCGCTTCCAGTAAAGCAGCCTGGGTTTTGGGAGGGGTACGGTTTATCTCGTCAGCCAGGATAATATTCGCGAATATGGGGCCATGAATGAAGTGAAAAGCTTTGTGGCCGGTTTTCATGTCTTCCTGAATGATTTCTGTTCCCGTTATATCTCCGGGCATAAGATCAGGAGTGAACTGAATCCTGTTAAATTTGAGATTCAGTGTCTGCGAAACGGTACGTACCAGCAAGGTCTTGGCTAGCCCCGGTACACCAATCAGCACGCAATGTCCCCTGGAAAATAAGCTGATCAGCAGCAATTCGACAATAGTATCTTGCCCGACAACAACCTTAGCGATTTCTTTGCGGAGCCGTTCAAAAGAATCCTGAAAAAAACGGGCAGCTTCGGCTAAGTCGCCTGGGATGTGATTCATAAACTTATCCTGATTGTTGTTGGCTCAATTCCATCTTCTGATCGCTCTTGGGAACCGGAATCATATATTCTACATAAACCTGATTACGAAGACCCTGCATCCACTTAGTCATAATCTTCATCTTCTTTTGCTGCAGAGCATAATTTTTGATTAACTCATAGTCCTGTTGGAGATTGGCCTGATGTTCCTTGACGCGATCTTTGAGTTGAACAATCCGGTAAGCTTTTTCTTGCTGCGGATTTTGTATCGTATAAGGTTTCGGTTGGGATATTTCACCCTTTTTGTCGAGAAGCAGAACAATGCGATAAAGAGAGGGGTCGAGCTTGGTCAGATCCAGATATTGATCACCAGTCTGCGGATTGAGCAATTCGCCACCCGATGGCGCTGTCGCCTCGTCATCGGAATATTTTCTGGCCATATCAGCAAAACTCTTGTGATCGTTGAGGACACTGTCGCGGATCTGCGTCAGAAATTTAATTGCCTTCTGATCATCGCGGCGGTCCTTGTCGATTTTGATGAGAATTTGATCGGTATCGATTTTATCACCTACACGCTTGTTCAGGCGTATGATATGATAGCCAAACGATGATTTCACAACCTGGGAAATCTGACCGGGCTGCAATGCTGCCGCTGCCGCCGCATATTCGGGAACGAGATCTTTAACGCTAATCAGTCCGATGTGTCCGCCGTAACTTGCCGAGGGGCCCTGACTCCATCGTTTGGCCAGGGCTTCGAAATTTTTGTGATACACCACAATGGAATCCCGGAGTTCGCTCGCCATGTCGTAAGCGGCTTTCTCAGCGTCTTTGTCGGGTGGCGGTATCTTTACAATTTGTGCAAGTTTTACGCTTTCAGGTATCGTCGGCATGGAATCTTTCGGTATGGAATTATAAAAATCAACAACTTCCGCACGTGAGATGTCTATCTTGCTTAATTCATTCTGGCGCACTTTGTTAACAACAGCATCCTGCCGGTAGAGATCTCTCCATTGTGCCTTAAGTTCAATGATACTCTTACCAAAATAATCCTCCAGTGCTTTCTTGCCGCCCGCCTGTTTTTCCATCTGATCAATACGTTGATTCAAAGCCTTATCAACTTCCTGATCCGTCACCGTCACGGAGTCAATCTTAGCCTTTTCAAGAAGGACATACTTGTCAATTTCTGATTCAAGTGCCTGATACCACATGCTTTTATGAAACGTGACTTTACCTGATTGTTGCTCCGACTGTAAGTATTGAGCCAGCACGCTGTCAACATCCGATTTTAAGATGATGTGGTTGTTCACGACGGCGACAATCTGGTCAAGCACTTTCTTTTGCTGTGCCTGAACAGCAGATGTAACGGTGAGAAGGCCGATCAAGGCCGCTAAAAGAGTCTGAACTCGAAATTTTCGCATATAAAAAAGTTATTTTGACTTCACCGAACCGGTAGAATCAGTGGAAGCCTTCAAAAAGCCAGTGGGTAAATTGATTTCGTTATTGGATTCGGCTCTAAGATAGAGATTCTGCTCGAAAGTACTCAAGGTTTTACGTCGCTTTTCCAATTTCAACCATTCTTTGATTCGGGCAAGGACCCATTTTATGTCCGGATGCGATCCTTTGGGTCTTTGATCTGTGAGCTGAACAAAATGATAACGGCCGTCAATAAATCTTATTGGTGATATCTCCATATTTCCAATGATATGCAGATATCGGTTCATAATAGGATAATCATGAGCAGCCAGGGATATTGGCCAGAATCGTTCAGATGATCGCAATTGGTCGTCGGGGTGCAGACTGTAACGTTGGACCACGGTTTTCCAACTCACCCCATGCAATAGATCCTGACGTGCTTTCTGGGCGCTATCGAGAGAAGCGGCTATCAGATGTCTGAACTTGACGTATCTTTCATTAAGGATGAATTGATCCTGGTGGGCTTCATAATAGTTCTGTGCTTCCTGATCGGTGATGGCGCTGGTATCGGAATGGCTTAAAACATATGTTCGCATCATTTGTGCCAGGAGCTGGTCCTTCATTTCATTAAGTTTCTTCTGAAACGCGGGCCTTTGATCGAATCCATTACGTTTGGCTTCCTGAACCAATAATTGTTCCCTGACCCAGCCGTCCCGGTACTTGAGCAAGGCTTTGAGGCTGTCCTTCTTTAAGACTTCAACAGGGATATCCGACTTCGCTCCATTAACCGTGAGAACTTTAGATCCAACCTGTGCAATAACACCGTTGTTGGCATTGTAACGAGACTGCCGGGAACAGGCGGCAAGGATCAAAATCACCAGAAATGGCAATAAATATTTCGTTGAGTGTTTTTTCGTCACCGCTGTTTAATTATTGGTTTTATCGGCCCGGAATTTTTCCCGCAACCGGTCCGGGTATGCCTGAACATTATACTTTTTACGAAGGTTTTCCAACCATTTCTTTTGTCTTATCGGCTGATAGTCGGTAACCAATTGGTTGTAGGCTTCATCAAATGACATTGGAGCCGGTTTCAGAATTTTACTCAAATAGAATATGCTCTGTTTGTTATTGAATTCGAATGGGACAGTCGATTCACCGGCTGCGAGTCCTTTCAGGCGTTCGTAAGGTTCGCCTTCCAGATCGGTTACGATATCCTCCTGAACAATTAGATTTTGTTTGTTAAACTCATTTCGGACGCTGTCGGGCGACACCCCTTCGTGTATCCGGTCGAGAGCCGCGTTCAAAATAGAATTGCTGTCGGCCATTAGCCTGTAGTACTCGTATCGTTTGGGAAACCAATACTTTGTAGAATCAGAGCTGAAGAGTTTTCGTAACGCGGTCGTATCGTGCTGGGCATAACTCCACACCGAATCGTCTGTGATTTTGTAGACCACCAACCCGTCCATATATCGGTTTATATCTTTTTTAAACTGAGGAAATTGTTTTTCAGTGAGTGGGAGGAGCTCTCTTGCGGCCATACTGTCCTGAAAATGAAGAAATTGAGGGAATAAGAGAGGGTTTTGTTCCTCTTCAGAATCACGTTTCAGCCAATTAAGAAAATCATTAACTGTGTAGGTATGATTATTGATTTCATATACGGGTTTAGAACCAAGGTCTGTGGGTATTTTTATATCTGAGGGTTTGAGGCTGTCCTGCTTATCGATAAGCGTTGCCATGCTGGCATAATTGCCAGCGAAGATGTGAGCGTTGCCAATCTGCTTGATGTGCTGGAGCGTATAAGCCTTGTTGTCCTTATATCGTGGAAGCCGTTTAAGTTGGGCAAGCCAATAAGTATCCTGTTGCTTCCTGTTCTTAAACGATCGTACGGAGTCGATCTTTACAATATGAACGCCATAGCCACTGTAAAATGGATGATACGGTTTATGCAATTGACTGATGCCAAAAATGGTATCTGTAAAGGTGGGACGAAATCGATTATGATCGATCCATCCGATTAAACCATTTTGATGTTTGCTGTTCAGATCTTCAGACAAACCGACAAGTTTATTCCAGCTATCACCATTTTGTAATTGATGGTATACGCTGTCGGCCCGCGTAATAGCCTCCTGTATCGAGTGTCCGTTGCCGCGTGTCCTGAAGAAGATGTGTGATACCAGGCGATCTGGTTGATGTTTGCGCCGGCCCTGAACATAGATCAGGTGATACCCAAACCTCGTACGAACGGGCATGGAAATACTATCTACGGGTGTATTGAATGCAACATCTTCGAAAGGTTTGATGGCCCATCCGGCCTCGATATATCCGAGATCACCACCCATAGGCCTGCCATTCCGTTTCGTTGAATATTCGTTGATAAGCTTTGAAAAAGGTTCCCCGTTCAGAAACTTGCGACGGGCCTCCATCAGCTTATTCCATGCTTCGAGCGTGTCGGAAGGAGGTGCCTGAGGTGGCAAGGCAATGAGGATATGTGAGGCATGGACTTCCCATTTGGAGCGTGCGATGAGGGTGTCGAGCAATTCCTGCCGGATTTTTTTATCCATCCAGAATGTATATGCATATTGTTCGGCATACTGATTCAGTTCCGTCTTTAAACTCTTCTTCTGAAAATAACCGGATTGTTTTGCTTCCAGAATTTTTGCCCGGTAATTCAGATATAAATTCAGGAAATCCGAAAGATTATGATAGGTTGCCGTGTCCGTTCGTACCGTATCATTCGGATTTGATTCTTTATATTGCTTCAATAATTGTTGATAAGTAACAGGTGTATTATCAAGTATACCAACGATATCTGTTTTAATCATTTGTGGACGACTGGCGACTTTCCTGGAACTGCTGCAGGCCATATTTATGAGGAGCGTAACAACAAGCAGCGTGGAAAATTTCACCACGAATTTGTGATTCTTGGTCATATATCTTGATAGTTTTTTAATGCGTAAGGTAATCCAAATTATCTTTTCAGGAAGTAAACAGCATACCGGCGAAGGTAGCTGTCATCAGGTTAGCAAGGGTACCGGCAATAACTGCTTTAATGCCGAAACGTGCAAGTTCCGATTTCCTGTTGGGCGCCAGTCCGCCAATGCCTCCAATTTGAATGGCAATCGAAGAAAAGTTAGCGAAGCCACAAAGTGCAAACGTAGCCATCGTTATCGCTTTAGGACCCAGGCTGCTGGCGGCAACTTCCTTGGCAAGGTCCAGATAACCTATAAATTCTGTAAGCACCAGTTTTGTGCCGAGCAGGCTTCCCACATTAACGGCATCATGCCAGGGAACACCAATTAAGTAAGCAATCGGTGCAAAAATCAGTCCGAGAAGCCCCTGTATGGTTAGGTCAAATCCCGGAAAGAGGTGGGTGAGTCCGGTGTGCACCCCAATCCAGCCAAGTATGGAATTGAACATGGCAAGAAGGGCAATGAAAGCGAGCAGCATGGCACCCACATTAAGAGCCAGTTTCAATCCTTCAGCGGCGCCGGATGCAGCGGCATCAATGCCATTGGCATCGGTTTTTTCCACAGATATCTTAACATTGCCCGCCGTGAGTGATTCTTCTGTTTCGGGAACCATCATTTTTGCTATCACGAGAGCAGCAGGTGCGGCCATAACACTTGCGCCAAGTAGCTGCTGGGCAAAAAGCAGCCGCCCCATGGCAAGAGTCACATGGTGTGCCTGCGAGTAGGCATCACCAAGCATTTGAATATATGCTGCCATAACTCCTCCGGCTATAGTGGCCATCCCGCCAACCATAACGGCCAGAAGCTCGGAACTCGTCATTTTTTCGATATACGGTTTGATGACCAGAGGTGCTTCCGTCTGACCAACGAATATATTGGAGACTACGGAAAGCGTCTCGGCCCCGGAGGTTCCCATCAGTTTCTGAACGCCCTTCGACATGTATTTCACGACAGACTGCAAAATGCCGTAGTGATAGAGCAATGAGGTCAGAGAAGCAAAAAACACAATCGTAGGCAGTACCTGGAAGGCGAAAAAGGAGCCCATGCTTTGATTCTGTCCCGGACTTATTGCCAGATTCCCAAAAATAAATTTGGCCCCGTCTGTCGTAAAATTCAGGATCACCACAAAAAATGAGGATACCCAGCTGAAAAAAATCTTCGGCCAGCCAAGCGGGCCAAAGAAATGCGCCATCTGACTCCCCTTAAGTATAAAAACGGCCAGTACAAATTGAATGGACAGGCCTGTTAAGACCAGTTTCCAGTTAATACTTTTTTTCTTGTTGCTCATTGCATACGCAATGGCGAGAATGGTAATAATACCAATGATACCGCGGATAATTTGCATTTGCGTTCAGGTATTGGATTCTTGTGTAGATGTTTTGGGATGCAGGGGTTTGATGGGTTTTCCCCGTTTGATATCCACGGGTGGGCGGAAACAGCGACGAGCCCTGGGCTCGTAGGCATCTTTCTCACCAAGAAGGACACGTTCATTACTTTCGACAACGCGTTGAGAATAATGGGCAATCATTCCGCTTTCAGAACAAATAGCATGTAGCTTAGTTACATATTCGGCAATAGCCATCAACTGTGGCATCGGCTCGAAGGGACGTCCCAGATAATCCATATCCAACCCAGCGATAATGACCCTGCGACCGTTATTTGCCAGTTCATTGGCCACCTCAATTAGCCTGTTGTCAAAAAACTGTGCTTCATCGATGCAAATAACCCTGGCACCCCCAGCCAGCAGGACAATCTGGTCTGCTGTATCCGCAACGATCCCTGGTAAAAATTTCGAATCGTGAGAGACGACATTCTCCTCGTGATATCGTTTGTCGATGGAAGGCTTTACGATGATCACTTCCTGACCGGCGATGTGAGCCCGCATAGCTCTGCGAATAAGCTCCTCCGTCTTTCCGCTGAACATGCCACCACATACTACCTCAATCCAGCCTACATTTTCTGGTAGGATCGTCGGTTCATTCATATCCGGACTGTATTTTCTTCGCGCATCTTATTCCGATGTAATAAACAGGGAATATATTGGAGGCACACATAAATTAAAAACATTACACCCTCTTAAAATTCAAAATTGGAAGATCATTAGTGATCCCCGAATCCACATCAACTTAGGCTTTGCTCTTACTTTGGCATTTTTGCATCAATAGTAAGCGTAAATAACCTGTATAACGTATTCTCATTAAGAGGATTGATTGTACGCCGCCGTTTCATAAATTGGGGTAATTTTTGAGTCCTAATACAGGAGGGTGACATGAAACTAAACAGAAAAGAATTTCTCAGGAAGATGGGGGTGGCGGTTCCTTTTTTGATGGGAGGACCAGCCTCGCTTGTCTCCGGTAAGCCAACCAGATTTCAAATTTTAAAGCGAAAGAGCAGGGTTCCGGCGAACGACCGGATTCAAATAGGCTGTATCGGCATGGGGATCATGGGGTTTAACGATGTCCATGCCGCGCTTCACACCGATGGCATCGAACTGGTTTCGGTAGCCGACTGTTATGACGGGCGGCTGACACATGCCAGGGAGGTTTTTGGCAACCAAGTGAAAACAAGCCGTGATTACCGTGAGGTGCTCGAAGATTCATCGGTTGATGCTGTTATTGTTGCCACACCCGATCACTGGCATCATACGGTAACCGTTGATGCATTAAAGAAGAAGAAACCCGTGTATTGTGAAAAACCCATGGTTCATCATATCGATGAGGGACACCAGGTTATAAAAGCCCAGAAGCAATCAGGACTGCCGATGCAGGTTGGGAGCCAGTATGTGAGTTCTATCGTCTTCCAAAAAGCACGGGATTTGCTGAGGGAAGGAGCGATTGGTGAACTGAATTATGTGGAAGCCTATGTAAACCGCCACAGTGCCCTTGGCGCCTGGCAGTATTCGATCCCAACGGATGCATCTCCGGAGACAATTGCCTGGAATACATTTCTGGGTGATGCGCCCAAGGTGGCATTTGATCCCGTTCGTTTTTTCAGATGGAGAAACTATCGCGCTTACGGCACCGGTATCCCGGGAGACCTCTTTGTGCACTTGTTCTCGATGCTTCATATGGTTACCGGTTCTACCGGACCCAATAAAATTTACGCTACGGGTGGATTGCGTTACTTTAATGACGGGCGAGAGGTGCCGGATATCATGCTCGGGCTATACGATTATCCAAAAACAGAGAATCATCCGGCCTTCAATTTGAGCCTGCATGTGAATTTTGAAGATGGTTCGGGCAGCGAGGAAGTAGGAATTAAATTTATAGGTTCAGAAGGAGCGATGTCGGCCGGATTCACTTCGCTGACGCTCTCTGTCAATAAATTCCCAAAGGCACCCGGCTATGAAGGATGGAATTCATTTGGAACATTTTCCGAAGCTGAGCAAAAGGAGTTCATCAAAGAATACAATAAGCAATACGGTGATATCAAGCCCCATATGCTGGATCCGGAAAATATGGTATACAAAGCTCCGGAGGGATATACGGGCAACAGCATGCATTACGACCATCTTGCCAACTGGTTTGATGCCATTCGAAATAATGGCGAAACGGTGGAAGGGCCGGTATTCGGACTTCGGGCGGCCGGACCGGCGCTCGCTTCCAACATCAGCTACTTTGAAAACAAGATTGTGAGATGGGATCCGGAAAACATGAAAACGATTTGAAAAAGGGTAGATGAGCAATCCACAAACAATAGACATCTACCCAATTACAAACTTCCCTAATTTCTTATAACCATAACCAATAATTAATCAGAAAGCGGCCTTATCCAGATATTGCGATAACTTACGGGATTATGATGGTCCTGCAACAATAAGGGCATAGGGCCGTGTTTCTCGTAATAAGGATGGCCAATGTACAAGGTCCGGCCCTTGAGCTTTACATTATTTTGAATAAGTACCCCATTCTGAAAAGCAGTTACTCTGGCCGGGTTCTTAACCGTACCATCGTCATTGAAACGGGGAGCGGTAAAAATCACATCATACGACTGCCATTGGCCCGGTGGGCGGCACGCATTTACCAAAGGGGGATATTCTTTGTAGATACTCCCGGCCTGTCCATTGACGTATGTTTTACTATTGTAAGAGTCCAGTACCTGCAATTCATACAGCGACTGGAGGTAGACGCCGCTGTTACCGCGACCCTGACCCTCACCTTTTGGTGGATAAGGCGCTCGCCATTCAATGTGTAACTGAAAGTCCCCGAACGATTGCTTGGTCCTGATATCCCCGCTGCCCGGTTTGATCGTCATGATTCCATTGGATACGGTCCAGCCGGCCGGGGCCCCGGTCTTGGCATTTACCCACTGGTCCAGATTCTTCCCGCCGAATAAAACGATGGCATCAGAAGGGGGATCAGCTTGGCTTTTTCCAGGAGTAACAACCTTGGGCACCGGTTTATAGTATTCGGTGTCCTCAGGTTTCATGAGCTTATTTCCCGGCGGTTCCTGTGCCAGTGCATTAATTGCAGACAACGTCAGCATAAATATTGTGATCAGAATGAGCTGTTTCATCTTTTAAACATTGAGATTGGTAATAAACCTTACAAAGGAAGGGTGATTTAGTAACGGATAAATACGCACATATGAAGTAATAATAAAAAAATAATAGATGAAAGATAATGCGCGGGACGTAAAAAATTTTGACCCTTTGTTTTTAGAAAGTATAATATCCGAACATTGGTGTTTTAAACTAAGTGGAAGCTAAAACAGTGTCGTTTCATTAACTATATAAGAATATGAAGACCTATATTAATTCAACATTGGTCATAATCGCTTCTTTGATTATGATGTCCTGCGGTACTTCAACGAAGAAAACAACACCCGCCGATTTGGGTTGGGAGATGGGTGCTCAGGCCTATACATTTCGTAAGTTTACGTTTCTGCAAACCATAGACAAGCTGCAGGAGCTGGGACTTCACTACGTTGAAGCATATCCCGGACAGGATATTGGCGGGGACATGCAGGGGAAAATGAGCTATGAGATGAGCTCGGCTTACAGGCAGAATATCCTGGATTACCTCAGGCAACATGATGTCAAATTGATGGCGTATGGCGTCATCACTCCTGATACAAAAGCTCAATGGGATTCTTTGTTTGCTTTTGCAAAAGAGATGGGCATTCAAAACATAACCTCCGAGCCGAAGAATGATCAGATGACGTATGTATCGCAACTATGTGACACATACGATATTGACGTGGCGATCCACAATCATCCGCAGCCTTCCCATTACTGGAACCCGGATACCCTGTTGGAGGCCATAAAAGGGCAGAGCTCACATATCGGTTCGTGTGCTGATTTGGGGCATTGGGTTAGGTCGGGGCTGGATCCGCTCGAGTGTGTTAAAAAACTGAGTGGGCATATTAAAGAAATACATATAAAAGACGTTGCCGAGAGAAGCCCGCAGGCTGTGGATACGGTTTGGGGTACAGGTGTCATTGACATGAAAGGAATTCTGGAAGAGCTGCACAGGCAGCATTTCAAAGGATTGTTTTCGATTGAATACGAAAGTCATCCAGAGAATAACATGCCAGAAATCAGGAAAAGCCTGGTGTACTTTGACAATGTAGTCGCTAAATTGAAATAATTTTGTGTGAAATAGTTATTCATCTGTATTACAGTAAGTTACTTGAATAGATGAATAATATTTATACAGGCAATCTGGTCTGATGTAAAAAGTGATTCCTGTGTCAGTATTTGAATCGCTACTAAGAAATTATTAATGTGATGACTGGTTTTAAGCCTGGCATTGATAGTGGATTTTTACGGACGGCCATGCCGGAGGCGGCGTTTTCGGTTTGATGAATATCAATTACCCGTCAATGTGTCGATTAGTGCAAACTGCAACAGGTATCGGCAGAATGTAGTGTTACCTGCTTTATACCATAACATCCATAATTGAATAAGTATGGAGAATCAATCCAGTTCAAGGAAGTTGTTTATCACGAGCTGTCTGGCTCTGGTCGTAACGTCTATGACTTTTGCCATTCGTGCCGAACTTGTATCCATTTGGGGAACGGCTTATAAACTCAGTGGAGAGCAATTGGGGCTCATCGCTGGAACCGCTTTCTGGGGGTTCACGCTTGCCCAGATTGTTGCCGGTCCGTTCGTCGATGCCATAGGGATGAAGAACGTCATGCATATCGCATTCATCGGGCATATGATTGGGATTGTGGTAACGATATTTTCAGCCAGTTTTTGGCCCCTATACATCGGCACTTTGTTGATTGGCATAGCTAATGGAAGTGTGGAAGCAGCCAGTAACCCTCTTGTAGCGACCATTTATCCCAGGGAGAAAACCAAGATGCTGAATCGTTTCCACGTTTGGTTCCCCGGCGGCAACGTTATTGGCAGTGTGATTGCCTACATGATGATAGAACGTTTGAACTTAAGCTGGCCATGGCTGATGGCCGTGCTTATCCTTCCGACCCTGGTTTACGGCTTCCTTGTCTTTACATTGACTTTCCCGGAAACCGAACGGGTAACCTCGGGCGTCTCGTATAAGGAAATGCTCAAGGCCTGTGTGAGTCCGCTCTTCATCTTCATGGTGATCTGTATGCTCATGACCGCTTCTACCGAGTTGGGTACCAGCCAGTGGATTAGCCTTTTACTGGGACAGGTTGGAGTTTCAGCCATCCTCATACTTGCATTTATCAATGGAATTATGGCTTTCGGCCGCGCTTTTGCCGGACCCGTCGTTCACCGGTTTAGTCCACCCGGGGTCCTTCTGATGTCATCCGTATTTGCGTTCATCGGACTGATGTGGCTGAGCTTCACCCAGGGATATGCTGCTTTTGCCGCTGCTTTTGTATTCGCAGTCGGAGTGTGTTATTTCTGGCCGACCATGCTTGGCTTTGTCTCGGAGTATATCCCGAAATCCGGAGCTCTCGGATTGAATATCATGGGTGGAGCCGGGATGCTGTCTGTTGCTTTTATCCTTCCGATCATGGGAAGCTGGTATGACGACTATAAGGTAAAAGCCCTGAAACAGGGGTTCGCTACCGCAAATGCCGAACTTCAGGCCGGACGTGACACACTGCAGATCGTCGCTATCATTCCTTTGATACTGATGGTGGCATTTGCCTTTTTATATTTTAGGTATCGTAAAAGGCCGAAAGAAGAACTGGAGGTCAAACTTAAAAGTGCATAAAGAGTATTTTATCAATGGATAGAAAATTACGAATGGGAATGATCGGGGGTGGTCCCGGATCTTTCATCGGAGCTATTCACCGTCTTGTCGCTTCGATGGATGGCGAGATTGAGTTGGTTTGTGGTGCTTTCAGCAGTGATCCGGAAAAATCCAAAGAGATGGGCAAAAACCTTCTGTTATCTCCGGAGCGGTCGTATGATACCTATCAGGAAATGATTGCGAGGGAAAGTGAACTCCCCGAATCAGAACGGATGGACTTTGTGTCTATAGTCACGCCCAATCATGTTCATTATGATCCGGCACGGCTTGCTTTGGAGAAGGGTTTCCATGTGGTTCTTGATAAGCCGATGAGTTTTGATTTGGATGAAGCCAGACGGCTCAAAAAATTGGTCGATGAAACCGCTTTGGTGTTCTGCCTGACACACACCTATACCGGTTATCCCATGGTAAAAGAAGCCCGTCATCTTGTTACATCGGGTAAATTGGGCGCTATACGAAAGGTATATGTTGAATATCCACAAGGATGGCTGAGTACCCGGCTTGAAGACACTGGAAACAAGCAGGCGGTATGGAGAACGGATCCTAACCGCAGCGGTCGCGGTGGCGCGCTGGGC
>Ga0102953_1000857_pt1 | contig 20034 bp, 15 predicted proteins | sample SalPon2A_C_D2_MG_FD_78509 | JGI IMG/M metagenome (GOLD analysis project Ga0102953, IMG submission 78509) | Soil microbial communities from South San Francisco under conditions of wetland restoration - Salt Pond MetaG R2A_C_D2_MG | ecosystem: Environmental > Terrestrial > Soil > Wetlands | place... | reverse complement strand
GGCTCGGGTACGTAGCCGTAGAACTCCTGGATCTCCTGCAGCACCGGCATCAGCGCACCCTTCATCTGCAGGTACTTGTCGATGACCTCGTTGGCACCCGTCAGGTCGACTTCCTGTTCCTCGAGTTTTTCGGCGGTATTGCTCATGATCGTCCTCTTCCGGCGCTTGCGCCGATCAAGGTGGTCGTTATGGGCGGGTCGGGCCGGACGGCGAGCGCCCCGGTCCGGCTCAAATGCGCTGCAATGATAATGCCGCCTCCGACGGGAAACGGAAAGCGGCAACAGGTTTCGGGCCGAAGGGTCCCTGTCCGGGTCGGATCGCCCCTTTTTGTAACAGTTTCCGCTCGGCGAGCATTTCACGCCAAAGCAGTCCGGGCCTTCGGACGGCAACGCGGGGAACGTCCCTTTTCGCCCCACCTACCCTCCCCCGATCAAGGGAAAGAGGGAGACGGCGTCTCCCTCGTCGAGTACCTGCTCAAGGGGCGCGTGGCGTCCGTTGACAAGCAGGATGCCGAGCTCCTCCTCGCCGATCCCGACGTCCGCGAGGACTTCACGACAGGTGCTTCCCTCCGGATAGTCGCGGCCCTTCTCTCTGAAGCGATCCACCCGGAAGGTGGCGAATAACTTTACCGTGATGTTCATCGTCTAATTCTTCCTGCCGGTTGAAAAAAACCCGGACGGGGCTTCCTTTCGGAAGCGCCCGCCCGGGTGGAGAGAGCAACGGGCTATCAGAAGTTCCAGAACTCGTCGATCTCGGCGTCGGTGAAATCCCACACGGCATTGTGAGGCGCCACCGGGTCGAGCTTGAAGAATTCGGGCAGGCGGTCGTCGGCGCTGGTGAAGCCGGCGGCCTGGTTGAAGGCGTGCTCCGTCTTGAGGACGCTCTTGCCCAGCTCGGTCACGTCGTCACCGGTCAGCTCGATGCCGAAGCGGGCGTTGATCATGTCGATCAGCGCCGGCAGACACTCGGGGATGTCGAGAGCCGGGAAGGCGACGAAAATGCACATGCCGGTCGAGTCGACGGCGGCGGTGGCGATCTGCAGGTTGCGGGAGAGCTCCACCTGGCCGTCCTTCTTCAGCGGGTCGACGTAGCCGCCGACGTTGAGAATGTTGGTGGCGATGGTGTAGCCGGAGGTATGGTCGGCGCCCATGGTGCTGGTGGCGTAGGTGATGCCGATCCCCTTGACGCTGCGCGGATCGTAGGCCGGGATGCCCTGGCCCTTGACCACCGGAACGCGGGTCACGCCGTAGGTCTTGCCGACGTTGGCGGTGCCCCCGCCGAGGATGCGGCCCAGCGGCGTCCCCTTGCCGATCTCCTCCTTGAGCATGCGAATCACCCCCTTGCCGTCGCCGAAGGGCAGGACGTCCGCTTCCATGGCGACGCCGAACATAACGGCGGACTCGATGGAGTCGACGCCGATATCGTCCATGATGTTGTCGGCCTCGGCGATGTCGTCGAGGTTCTCGATGCAGCAGTTGGCGCCCATCCCCCAGATGGTCTCGTACTCGAAACCGGAGGTGACGTACTTGCCCTGCTCGTCGGTGTAGACCTGGGAGCACTGGATGATGCAGCCGGCATGGCAGCCGTGCTTCGGCTTGCCGCCGCGGGCGACGATGGTCTCGTGCATCGTCTCGCCGCTGATCTTGTCGTGGCCGTCGAACTGGCCGTAGGTGAAGTTGCGGGTCGGCAGGCCGCCGGACTCGTGGAGGATGTTGACCAGGACGTTGGTGCCGTACGTCGGCAGGCCCTCGCCGGAGACCGGGTGATCGAGCATCGCCTTGGCGAAAGTGCGGGCGGCGGTCTTGAACTTCTCCGGCTCGGCGACCGTCACCCCGGGGGCGTCGGCGTCGTCGATGGTGATGTACTTGATCTTCTTCGAGCCCATGACCGCGCCGAGACCGCCGCGGCCGTGGCTGCGGATCTTGCTGTCGGGGTCCTTGACGGAGATGTTGGCCATCGCCATCTTCATCTCACCGGCCGGGCCGATGGTGAGGACGCCGGTCTTCTTGCCGAGCTTGCCTTCGAGGGCGTCGATGACGGCGAAGTTCCCCTTACCGATCAGATCCGACTCCTCGACGATGGTCACGCCGTTGTTGCTCACCTGCAGGCCGTACCACGTGTCGTCCTTCGGCATCCCCTCGATGATCAGGGCCTTGATGCCGAGCCGGGCGAACATCTGGGCGGCGGTGCCGCCGGCGTTGCTCTCCTTGATGGTGCCGGTCAGGGGGCTTTTGGCTCCGGCGGAGAGGCGGCCGGACTGGGCCGCGGTCGTGCCGGAGAGAAGGCCGGGGGCGAAGACGAGCTTGTTGTTGGGCCCCAGGGGATGGCAGGTCGGATCGACCTCGGCGGCGACGACGGTCGAGGTCAGGGCGCGGCCGCCCAGACCGGCCCAGGCCGCGGGAACCTCTTCGAGAGCGGTGGAGAGGTCGGTCATATTTACGCGAAGAATCTTGTTCATTTCTTTCTTCTCCCTTTCATATTCCCGGATCCGTGAGATCTGACCCCGATCCCACGGATCCGGGATATTGCTTGGAAAACCCGCCACAGCGGGCCGAATCTCCTTTCCGAAAGGGAGGCCCCGCCGTTTCCAGCGAAACCCGTCGGCCTTCAGCCCTGAGGGAGGACCCTGGTAGGCTGCGACGGAGACGATTGTAGGGGCGCAGCACGCTGCGCCCCTACGGGGCCTCCGGATAAAGGCTCGGAGATTACTTCATTTTATCCCTTACATGGCCGCCTTGTAGATGCCGACGACGTCGTCCAGGTTGGCCTTGCGGGGGTTGGTCAGCATGCAGGCGTCCTTCTGGGCGTTCTCGCCCATGACGCGCAGGTCGGTCTCCTTGACGTCGAGCGCGGTGAGGCCGGCGGGGATGCCGATGTCCGCGGAGAGCTTGCGGATGGCGGCGATGCCCTTGGCGGCGGCGTCGACGTCGGAGAGGCCGTCGATGTTCTCGCCCATGGCCACGGCGATGTCGGCGAAGCGCCTGGGATTGGAGATCATGTTGAACTCGCAGACGGCCGGCAGCAGGATGGCGTTGCAGACGCCGTGGGGCAGGTTGTAGAAGCCGCCGAGCTGGTGGGCCATGGCGTGGACGTAGCCGAGGGAGGCGTTGTTGAAGGCCATCCCGGCCAGGTACTCGGCATAGGCCATCTTGTCGCGGGCCTCGAGGTTCTCACCGTTGGCCACGGCCGGACGCAGGAACTCGGCGATCAGCTCGACGGCCTTGATGGCGCAGGCGTCGGTGATCGGGGTGGCGATGGTGGAGACGTACGCCTCGATGGCGTGGGTCAGGGCGTCCATGCCGGTGGCGGCGGTCAGGGGAGCCGGCTTGCCGACCATCAGGACGGGGTCGTTGATGGCGATGTTGGGGGTGCAGCGCCAGTCGACGATCGCCATCTTCACCTTGGTGTCGGTGTTGGTGATGATGCAGAAGCGGGTCATCTCGGAAGCGGTGCCGGCGGTGGTGTTGATGGCGACGAAGGGGGGCATCGCCTTGGTGGTCTTGTTGACCCCTTCGAGGTCGCGGATGTGGCCGCCGTTGGAGGCGACCATGGCGATGCCCTTGGCGCAGTCGTGGGAGGAGCCGCCGCCGAGAGAGATGACGGTGTCGCAGCCCTCGTCCTGGTAGATCTTCAGGCCGTCGTGGACGTTCTTGTCGGTCGGGTTCGGCTCGGCGCCGTCGAAGATGACGACCTTGACGCCGGCGGCCTCGACCTGATCCTTGATCTGGTCGGCCATGCCCATGCCGGAGATGCCCTTGTCGGTGACGAGAAGAGCCTTGGTGCCGCCGAGGGCCTTGACCTGGTCACCGGTCTCCTTGGAGGAGCCGACGCCCATGAGGGAAACCGTGGGAATGAAGAATCCGAAAGTCTGATCTGCTAAAGCCATTTTGTTCTCTCCTTTTTCGTGTCGTTTTTGATTTTTCCTTCTGACGTGACGGTCTACCCCTTTGATTCAAATTAAAAAGCAAAGCATGAATGGGTTGCGCGGCACCTCCTGTTCTGGGGTTTAATGAATAAAACAGTGGTTGGGTGCAAGAGCAACAACGGTGCCAGAACCATGATTTCCTGCTTAACATACTGTAAACAATAGACTTTACATCCAGGCACGAAGCCATATTCGTGGTCACGGAACAGACCGGCAAACGAACAACAATGGAACACTCTGACCCCCGATGGACCGATCTGTTCCATTCGCCCTGGACGCTCGGCGGGGAAAGGTTCGGACGCCGACCATGTGCTGCCCGCTCCATTTTGGAACAAAGTGGTCCAGACCGGAGACGGTGGCGTGTAACACCCGCCGTCGGGTCGCCGGTGTTCGGCGGAATTTTTTACGCATATGCGTTCACTTTCACGATGGGCACGCTTCTGGTCAACCGTCTACGAGACGGCGTTTATCCGCTGGTTCGTTCATCGGGAAGCGCCCGCCCGAGGAAGCGGGGAGGGCATTAGGAAAACGATAATGATTAAAATTTACATGAGTCTTGCAGAAGCAGATTCGTATACGCGGGGCGCCGCCCCGGATTCGCAATGACACGGCGGGAAGAATCCGTCGGAGTATTCCATTTATTATGGGGGGGGGAAGAGGAACGTTGCCGCGGTGGCGTGACGCCGGGCGGGCGTGCTAATATGGAACAGTTATGGAACAGCGTGCGGGACGGGGCGTCGGGACAAGCAAGCGCCGGCATGCCGGGCACCCGAGACCATCGCCGTCAAGGAGAAGCCGTGAATATCAGCAAGTTTGTTTCGCCGGAGATCATCTTCGGCCCCGGCAGCCTGAGCCAGATAGGGGAGAGCGCCGCACGCATCGGCGCCTCCCGGGTCTTTCTGGTCAGTGACGAGGGAGTGATCAAGGCCGGCTGGGCCGAGCGCGCCATGCATTACCTGAACGCTTCGGGACTGGAGACGGTCCTGTTCTCCTCGCTGACCACCAACCCCAAGGACTACGAGGTGCTCGAAGGATTGGAGCGCTACCGGCGCTCGGGCTGCGACGCGATCGTCGCCGTCGGCGGCGGCAGCCCGACCGACGTGGCCAAGTCGATCGCCATCCTCGCCAGCAACGGCGGCCAGCTGCGCGACTACGAGGGGATCAACAAGATCTCCCGCCCGCTGCCGCCGATGGTCATCGCTCCGAGCACCGCCGGGGCGGGCTCGGAGGTCACCCAGTTCGACATCATCGTCGACTCGGAGCGCAAGCTGAAGATGTCGATCATCTCCAAGTCCCTGGTGCCCGACATCGCCATCGTCGACCCGGAGCTTCTCACCACCAAGGATGCCGAGCTCGCCGCCGCCACCGGGGTGGACGCCTTCACCCACGGCATCGAATCGTACGTTTCGCTGGCGGCGACCCCCCTCACCGACATCCATGCGCTCAAGGCCATCGAACTCGTCTCCAAATACCTGCGCCGCGCCGTGCGCGACCGCCAGGATCTGGAGGCCAACACCAACATGGCCATGGCCAGCCTCACCGGCGGTCTCGCCCTGTCCAACGCCATTCTCGGGGCCACCCACGCCATGACCCACCAGGTCGACGGCCTTCTCGACAAACACCATGGCGAGTCGAACGCGGCCATCCTGCCGCACGTCATGGAGTTCAACCTGAGCGCCTGCCCGGAACGTTACCGGGACATCGCCGTAACCATGGGAGAGAACGTCGCCGGCCTTCCCCTGCAGGAGGCGGCGCGCCGCTCCATCGATGCGGTTCGTTCCCTGCTGAGCGACATCGACCTGAAGAAGGGGCTCGGCGAGATCGGCCTCGACGAGAAGGTTATCCCCCAGCTCAGCCGCAACGCCCTCAACGACGCCTGTCTGGTCACCAATCCCCGCCCGGCCTCGGTCGAGGAGCTTGAGGCCATCTACCGCCAAGCACTCTGGCAAGGGGAAAAGACGTGAACAACCAGGAAAAACTCCTGCAGCAGCTGACCGGAGTCGACTCCTCCAAGCTCAACTACTACGTCGAGCTGAAGAAGCGCAATGCCGAGGTTCTGCAGCAGAACCGTCGTCTCGGCATCCTCCATCAGCTGGCCCGGGACATCAACATCGACATGTCGATCTCCGATATCATCGGACGGGCCTTCACCAAGTTGCCCCAGACCCTGCCCTGCGACTTCCTCGGCCTGGTCACGGTACACCAGGGGGAGTTGACCCTCAAGGCGATGGCCCCGAGGAACTTCTGCCGGATCGACAACTTTCCCGCTCATTCTCCCTCCCAGAAGGTCATAGACCGGAAGAAGGCCGGGATTTTCAACCTCAAGCCGGAGGAGATCGATCACATCCGCCAGACCCCGGCGTACCCGTTGCCCCTGAAGGCGCTGGCCGTCGCTCCGATGTTCAAGCGGGACGACGTGATCGGCGCCCTGATCGTCGGCAGTATCGCCGATTCGGCCTACGGGGAAAGAGATCTGAGCTTCGTGCAGCATCTGGCCGATCAACTGGCGATCAGCATCCAGAACGCCCGCCTCTACAAACAGGTCTCGCGGGCCAAGAAGGAATGGGAAGAGACCTTCAAGGCCGTTACCGATCCGATCTTCCTGATCGACACCGACTACAATGTCCTGCTCCATAACGACCGGCTACCCCCGGAGATGAACGCTTCCTGGAACCAGGCGCTGAGCGACAAATGCTTTGCCAAGCTTCACGGCCGCGACCGTCCCTGTCCGAACTGTCCGATCGACGAAATCAAGCGGACCGGCAAGCCGGTTTTCCAGCGCTGGCAGACCGAATCGGGGCTCCTTCTCGACCTCTCCTACTACCCGGTGTTCAATGAGGAGAAGCAACTGGCGGCGGTGACCATCATCCTCAAGGACGTCACCGAGAGGACCAAGATGGAGGCGCAGCTGGTCCACTCGGCCAAGCTGGCCGCCCTGGGGGAAATGGCCGCCGGGGTCGCCCATGAGCTCAACAGCCCGATGACCGTCATCATCGGCAGCGCGCAGATCCTCGCCCGCGAACTGCAGAAGGAGGAGCGCCCCGAGGATGCCGAAGCCCTGGAGGACATCGCCAACTGCGGACTGCGCTGCAAGAGAATCATCCAGAACCTGCTGACCTTCTCCCGCCAGGACCAGCTGCCGGCGACCGAGATCGATCTCAACGCCGAGGTGGTGCGGGTGCTGAGCCTGATCCAGTACCAGATCAACCGCAGTCAGATCCGCATCGTCGAGCGCCTGCAACTCGACCTGCCGAAACTGACCGCCAACGGTCCGCAGATCCAGCAGGTTTTGACTAATTTGCTGGTCAACGCCCGGGATGCGTTGGCGTTGGCGGACCGCGACGAGAAGCTCATCGAGGTGACGACCTCGCTTCGACGGCGGGAAGACGGCAGGGCGGCCGTTCTGAGCGTCAGGGATAACGGCACGGGAATCGCGCCGGAGAACCTGTCGAAGGTCTTTACCCCCTTCTACACCAGCAAGGAGGCGACCAAGGGGACCGGCCTGGGCCTTTCGGTCAGCCTGGGGATCGCCGAATCGCACAACGGCACCATCGAGGTCGAAAGCCGGCCCGGCGAGGGGTGCACCTTCTCCCTCGTGCTGCCGCTGGAGACAACGTGATGGATGGTCATTGGTCAGCCGCTGGCGCGGCGTCAGGCCGCTTCGCGGCCGTCATTGGTCATGGGTTATCCCTGAACTCGTGAGTTTGATTTGTCTCCGCGGATTTATCGGTATTTGGCAGATACCGGCAGGTGAGGAGTGAGCCGTGAGGGGTGAGGCGTAATTCTTCCGGCGAAAACCAGGCCTTGGATTTTTCCTCCTCACTCCTAACTCCTTACTCCTCACGGATTCAGGTATTACAAATGACGCCGCGCCAGCGGCTGACGGCGCGAAGCGCCTGACAAATGACACGAGGTTGAGCGAATGTCACAGATCCAAGTTCTGATTATCGACGACGAAGCGGAGGTCTGCACCTTTTTCCGTCGCCTGCTTTCACGCAAGGGCTACGGCGTCGTCACGGCGGTGAACGAGCCGGAGGCGACGCGAGCCCTCGAGGAGGGCACCTTCAACGTCGCCCTGGTCGACCTGAAGCTCCCCGACACCGACGGACTGACCCTGCTACGGAAGATCAAGACCCGGCAGCCCGCCTGCGAAGTCATCATCATGACCGGCTACAGCACGATCAAGACCGCGGTCACGGCGATCCAGCTCGGTGCCTACGAATACATGGAAAAGCCCTTCGACGACATCGATGAGATCGAGACCCTGGTCGAGAAGGCCGCCTCCCACGGCATCGACCTGCAGCGGGGTCGGCTCGGCGGGGAGGAATGGTCCGAGGTCGCCCGGGCCGTCGGCTTCCGGGTCGGCAACTCGCCGGCCATGCGGCGCCTGGCGTCGCTGGCCTTCAAGATCGCCAACAAGAACATCAACGTCCTGATCCAGGGCAGGACGGGGACCGGCAAAGAGGTCCTGGCCCGCTTTCTCCACGCCGCCTCGGACCGGGCCGACCAGACCTTCATTCCGGTCAACTGCGGCGCCCTGCCGGAGAACCTGCTGGAAAGCGAGCTTTTCGGCCACGAAAAGGGGGCGTTCACCGGCGCCAACCAGACCCGCCGGGGCATCTTCGAACTGGCCAACCGCGGCACCCTCTTTCTCGACGAGATCGGCGATGCCAGTCCCATGATCCAGGTCAAGCTCCTGCGGGTGCTCGAAACCGGCGAATTCATGCGCGTCGGCGGGGAGAAACCCCTCAAGACCGATGTGCGCATCGTCGCCGCCACCAACGTCGACCTGGAGGAAGCAATCCGGGAAAAGACCTTCCGCGAGGACCTCTACTATCGTCTCAATGTGGTGCGACTGGAAATCCCGCCCCTGCGCCGCCGTCCGGAGGACATCCCTCTGCTGGCCGAGCACTTCATCCGGCAGTTTCACCCGGGCCTGCGTCTTTCACCGGCGACCCTCGTCCTGCTGCAGGATCACCACTGGCCGGGCAACATCCGGGAGCTGGCCAACGTGCTGAGACGGGCGGTGGTTCTCTGCAACGAGGGCACGATCCTGCCCGAGCACCTGGGCAACGCCCTCGTCGCCGCTTCGCCGGAGGAGGCCCCTCCCCCTGCCGCAACACCGCCGAGCGAACCGACCGCCGCCCCTTCCTTGTCGCTGGAGAGCTTCTGGGAACATTACGGCAAGGAAGGGATTCTGGAGCAGATGAAAGACGGCGAGCTCAACCAGATGCTGCACTCCCTGCACGGGCTGGAGACCACCCTGCTCTCGGTGATGCGCAAGAAGGGGCTCGCCCCGCCGGCCAATCAGGGGCTCAAGGACACCGAGGTCGAGACGATCCGCAAGGCCCTGGACCAGCACCACTGGAACATCACCGAAACCGCCAGGGCGCTCGGCATCGCCCGCAACACCCTGCACCGCAAGATCAAGCGCTTCAACCTGCGCCACCCCTGAGCGCCGGCAGCCGGTTGGGCCGCCTAGACAATTGCCTCGGCCACGACCTCGGCGATGTCCTTCACCCGGACCTGATCGGCGCCTTCGTCCTTGAGTCCGTCCTCCAGCATGGTCATGCAGTAGGGACAGGAGACGCAAAGGGTGTCGGGCTGCTGCTCCAACGCTTCCTTGACCCGCTCCCGGTTGATGCGCTCGCCGGTAACCTCCTCCAGCCACATCCGGCCGCCGCCGGCGCCGCAGCAAAAGCCCTTCTCCTTATTTCGACTAAACTCACCGGGAACGCTGCCGGTGGCGCTTGCAAGGACCTCCCGGGGTGCCTCGTAGGTGTCGTTGTGCCGTCCCAGGTAGCAGGAGTCGTGGAAGAGGAACCTGCCCTGCTCGGCGAGGTGGGGCAACTTGAGTTTGCCGTCCCTGATCAGCTCGCCGAGCAGCTCGCTGTGGTGGACCACCTCGATCTCCAGGCCGTACTGCCGATAGTCGTTCTTCAGGGTGCTGAAGCAGTGCGGACAGGCGGTGACGATCTTGCCGACCCCCTTTTCCCTGAAGAACTCGACGTTCTGCTTCGCCATCCGTTCGAAGATGTACTCGTTGCCCAGCCGCCGCAGGCTGTCGCCACAGCACAGCTCCTCTTTGCCGAACATGCCCCAGCTAATCCCGGCGGCATCGAGGAGGGTCGCCACGGCGACCGAGACGTGCTTGGCGCGGGTGTCGAAGGCACCGGCGCAGCCGACGTAGAAGAGGATGTCGGTCTTGCCCGCCTCGAAGGGGCGCTCGCCGAGCTGGCCGGCCCACTTGCCGCGCTCGGACGGGGCGATGCCCCAGGGGTTGGAGCGCTGTTCCATGTTCTCGAAGAGGCCCAGCAGCTCCCCGGGAAAGTGCGCGCGCTCCTGCACCAGGTGGCGGCGCATCTTGACGATCTTCGGCATCTGCTCGATCAGCACCGGGCAGACAGCCAGGCAAGCGCCGCAGGTGGTGCAGCTCCAGATCGCCTCCTCGCTGCTGGTGCCCTCGGCCTGCTTCTCGCCGATCAACGGCAGGCCTCCCGCCTGTCCGCTCTTCAGGGCCGGGCCGTTCTCCAACAGGTTGGCCTTGATGTCGTGGACGACGCGGCGGGGGTTGAGCGGCTTGCCGGTGTTGTGAGCCGGGCAGAGGTCCTGGCAGCGGCCGCACTCGGTGCATGTCAGGCTGTCGAGAAGATCCTTCCAGGTGAACCGGTCGACTTCACTGACGCCAAAACGCCGGCCCTTATCGAAGCTCTCGCGCGGCACCGTGTTGGGCTTTTCAAGAGAGCGCAGGTAGGTGTTGGGGATGGCGGTCAGGATGTGCATGTGCTTGCTGCGCGGCAGCACGTTCATGAAAACCAGCAGCACCACCGCATGCACCCACCAGGAGGCAACGGCCACGATTTGGAGAGGAAAAGCGGGAAGTCCGGCCATCAGGCCGCCGACGGCGGAGCCGACCGGCCTGAAAGGCTCAACCTTCCCGAGGGCGATCTGCGCTCCGTGCAGAACGAAGAAGGCGACCATCAGCGTGGCGATCATCCCCAGGATGAGCAGGGCCTCGCCGCTGCGCGGAGAGGTGAAGTCATTGCCCAGGTAGCCGGGGGCAAAGAAGAAGCGGCGAATAAAGGCAACGACGACGCAGGCAAGCGCCAGCAGCGACACGACATCGAACACGAAGGCCAGGCCGTGGTACAGCGGGGCCGGCAGCCGCGCCAGGGATACCGAGGGAAAGAGTCCCTCGAGCAGGAACTCGCCATTGGCCAGCAGCAGCAGCATGAAGGCCCAGAAGAGCAGGAAGTGGTTGACGCCGAAGGGCCTTTTGACCACCCGCTGCTGCCCGAAGGCGTATTTGAGCATCCCGGCCAGGCGCTCGCCCGGCCGGTCCGTGCGGTTCTCGGCGGCGCCGAGGCAGATCAGCTGCAGCCGGCGGTAGCAGCTGTAGGCGAAAAACAGGATCGAAGCGGCGAACAGGGGAATGTATATCGTTTGATTGATCAACATTGGGTTATCCTCGCGTGAAAATCGGGTCGGAAACTCAGGCCGCCTGGTCTTTGCCGCGGCGCTGCTTTTTGAGCTCGCGGATGCGCCGGGTCAGCGCCGGCACCACCTGGAACAGGTCGCCGACGATGCCGTAGGTGGCGACCTGGAAGATCGGCGCTTCGGGGTCGCGGTTGATGGCGATGATGACGTCCGAATCCTGCATGCCGACCATGTGCTGGATGGCTCCGGAGATGCCGCAGGCGATGTAGATCTTGGGGCGCACCGTCTTGCCGGTCTGGCCGACCTGTCGGCCGTGGGGCATCCAACCGGCGTCGACGGCGCTTCTGGAGGCGCCGACCACCGCGCCGAGCTCGTCAGCGAACTCCCGCAGAATGGCGAAATTCGCCTCGTTCATCACACCCCGGCCGCCCGAGACGACGATCTCGGCCCCGGCGATGTCGACCTGGTCCTTGCCGTCGCGCTCGCCGATCACCTCGAGAACCTTGACCGGGATATTCTCTTCGACCGGCGCGAAACCCTCGCGGACTACCTCTCCGCCCCTGGCCTCCTGCCTCTCGGGCATGGTCATGACGTGGGGGCGCACGGTGGCCATCTGCGGACGGAACCGGTCGCACATGATGGTCGCCATGATATTGCCGCCGAAGGCCGGGCGGGTTTGGCCCAGGTTGCCGCGCTCGTCGATGTCGAGGCCGGTGCAGTCGGCGGTCAGGCCGGTACCGACCACGGTGGCTACCGCCCCGGCGAGATCCCGTCCCTGGCCGGTGGCGCCCATGAGCACGATCTCGGGCCGGTGCTTGCCGATCAGGTGGACGATAGCCTCGGTGTAGGCCTGGGTGCGGTAGTGGGTGTACACGGGGGCCTCGAGCAGGAAGGCCTTGTCGGCCCCGAAGGCGAAGGCCTCCTCGCAGAGGTGCCCGACCTTGTGACCGATGACCACGGCGGATAGCTCGACTTGAAGTCGGTCGGCCAGCTGCCGGCCGGTGCCGAGCAGCTCCCAGGAAACCCTGGCCGCCTCGCCGTCGTACTGCTCGACGAAGACCCACACGCCCTTGTAGGCGGCGAGTTCCTCGCGAAGCTTGCGTTCCTCCTCGTCGAGTTCGTCCTCGCCGGCGCCGTGCTGCTCTTCCCAATTCCTCAGCTGCTCAAGCTCCTCGGGGCTGTAGAACATCTCCAGGGCGTTCGCCGCGCAGGCCTTGACGCACTTGAGGCAGCCGATGCACTTGTCCGCCTCGATCACCGGCTCGCCGGCCTCGTTCATGGCGATGCCGTCCACCGGGCAGGCGCTCACGCAGCGCTCGCCGCAGCCGATGCACTTGCCCTCGACATAGCGCGCCTTGCCGCGCGGTTTCTTGATCCTCTTCTTCTCTTCAGTCATGGATGAAATTCCCCTGTAGGGGCAGGCCCCTGTGCCTGCCATAAATCGGGCGGCCACGGAGGACCGCCCCTGCGTGTAATTTACAACGCCAGCAGATCCCTGGAGAGCAGCCTGTCGAGCAAAAGACCGGCCGTTCCCTCCGGGTCGTTCATCCCGTCGCCGATCATCTCTCCCTGGTCGCGCTCGGGCGAAAAGATCTTGCTGACCCAGGTGGGCGAGCCCTTCAGCCCTACGGTCCCGGTGTCGAGCTTGAGCACCGCGTTGTCCCATACCTCGACCTCGGCCTCCTCGGCGGCCAAACGCATCGGCACGGTGGGGTAGCGGGGACGGTTGAGCTCGCGCACCACGGTGATCATCACCGGCAGGGGCGCCTCGACGATCTCGTGTCGGCCTTCGAGCTTGCGCCGCACGCGGATAGTCTTTTTTTCCGGGTCGAGGTGCTCGATGCGGTCGACCAGGGTCAGCTGGTGCAGTCCGAGCCGGGAGGCGATGCCGGGGCCAACCTGGGCGGTATCGCCGTCGATGGTCTGCTTGCCGCAGAAGACGATGCCTAGCTCCTCCTGCCGCGCCAGGCGCTCGATGGCGGCGGCGAGGACCTTGCTGGTGGCCAGGGTGTCGGCCCCGCCGAAGCAGCGGTCGGAGAGCAGGATCGCCTCGTCGACGCCCAGTGCGCAAGCCTTTCTCAGCGTCGCCTCGGTGTTGGGCGGCCCCATGGACAGGGCCACGGCCCTCAGGCCGAAGTCGTCCTTGAGCCGCAGGCTCTCCTCCAGGGCATGGGTGTCGTAGGGGTTGACGATGAAGGGGATGCCGTCCCGGACCAGGGTGTTGGTCACCGGGTCGATCTGGACCTGGGTGGTGTCCGGGACCTGTTTGATGCAGGCGATGGCGAGCATGGGTTGCTCCTTTGGATAAATATGTTTCGGGACCTTCCTCACCGGGGAAAGTCCGCTCGAAGGCAAACAAAAGCTAAAAAATCCACCCGAACACGGATCAAATCTGATTTATTCGGATTTTCAATGAGTCAAAAATGATGAGACCGCAAAATCTCAAGCCTAACCACAGAGAACGCTGAGGGACGGCAAGACCACAGAGAAAAATAATTGATTTTGTTAGGCTTTCTCTGGGCTCTCGGCAATCTCTGTGATCTCTGTGCTCTCCGTGGTGAATGATTTGACTTTTTGCGACGCCATCAAAAATCCAGCATGATGCCTGAAGGGTCAGGCTGTAAAATGAGGAATATTTTTTCGATCTATCCGCGTTTATCCGTGCTTATCCGTGGCGAATAGCTTTTTTGGGGTTATGGTTTTCTCTACGATCGGCGGCCCCGAAAACACGGAAGCCCGAAAGGGATCGCTCCCCCCGGGCTTCATTGCCTGAGGCCGGATACGTCATCGTATCGGTTCGGGCGCGCAGAGCCCCGCCCGTTTATGCACCGCGGCCCTCCCCGGAACCGACTCAAAAAATACGGAACTTGCTGAAAATCCTCAGCTCCCGGTTGCTCTTGATTTCGGAGTGCAGACAACCGATTCTCTGGCAGATTCCGATACAGTTGGCAAAATCCCCCCCAGGGCTTGAAAACAACGAAACCAGGTAGGCGCCACAGGTGCAGATATCGTAGACCGGGAGGGATTCCGAACAGGTGGGACAAGAGATATCGACGATTTCACCCTCGACGGGTTCGAAATCGAAAAACCTTCGCCTGCGATCCCCGATGACAGGACTCAGGGACAGCAATCCTTCCTGACTGTCCGTCTTCAGGTTGATGTCTATCCCGAAATGGGGGCCGAATTTGGCGGAAGCGCCAACAAGGTTATGCCCCTGCGCGCAGTAACACGCGGTAACAACCGGATTGCGAGGGCCCTTTTTTCCTGCCCGTGACCCCATCGTCCTGAACATCCCTTCGGCCCCTCGACTCAAAAATCCAACTGACCTTGATCTCATCGGCTATGGACCCCGCCATAAAAAGATTCCGTTTGAGAGAAAATACCTTTCCATCACTATCAGCAACTAGGATGCCAACAGGCCACCCCCTCACAACGCACCGAAACCAAACGGTTTTTTAAACAATCCCCACTGCCGGCCCGCCTTCCCGCTCCGGAACGGTCCGCTCCCAAGTGGCTCACATCGCTCCATACCGTCACGCCAGCAAGGACCTCGGGAACGACTCGCCACCCCGTTCCTTGCAGAAGAAGATAATGGAAAGCATGAGGTTTTTCCCTGGGATCCCTGCGTGCTCTAGTGGGCGATACGAGCGGGCGAAAGGGAAGGTTTCAAGCGTTTCTGTCGGGGCAGGCCTTGTGCCTGCCAGCAAAGACCGAAAGCAAAAAATGCCCGCAAGTCGTTGGACTTGCGGGCATTTAAATTTGCAAGGGACGGGGGACGTAATCGCCCTGTTTATCTTCCTTTCATCGCACCCAGTCCGTGGTATGGCGCACGATTTCCCCCTCGATCATGTAGTAGACGTCCTCGGCGATGTTGGTGGCCAGGTCGGCGATGCGCTCCAGGTGCCGCGAAACGGTCAGGTACTGGGTCAGCTCGTCGAGCTGCTCCGGGCGGGAGTGGATGCGTTGCTTGATCAGCCGGAAGTTGTGGCTGTGCATGGCATCGACCTCATCGTCCAGGTCAAGTACATGTTGCGCCAGAGAGGTATCCATCTTCACCAGGCAATCGAGGCTACCCTCCAGCATCTGCTGGGTGCTGAACGCCATCTTGGCGAAATCGAAGGGGGGCTCGATCCGGGGGAAACCGACCAGGGCAACGGCGCGCTCGGCGATGTTGGCGGCCAGGTCCCCGATCCGTTCCAGGTCGTTGTTGATTTTGAGTACGGCAACGATGAAACGCAGGTCGATGGCCACCGGCTGGTGCAGGGCCAGAACCTTGAGACACTCCTCCTCCAACTCGACCTCCATGCGGTCGATCTGATCGTCTCCGTCGATGACTCTTTCGGCCTGCTGCTGATCGTACTTCTCCAGAGAGAATATCGACAACTGCACCGACTCCTCGACCACGGCGGCGAGGGCCAGCAACTGTTTTTTCAGCTTGTCCAGTTCGTGCTGCATCAGCTGTGTCATATATCGCTCCTTCCTGAATCCGTGACTTTGGTTTGTCTCTTCCGTTTTTGAGCCAATTGGCACATGCCGCTAGGTGAAAAGTGAGGCGTGAGGGGTGAGGCGTAATTCTTCTGGCGAGAACAGTATCTTATATTTTTTCTCCTCACATCCGACTCCTCACACCACGCGGATTCAGGTTCTTCTCAGCCAAAGCGCCCGGTGATGTAGTCTTCGGTCTGCTTCTTGTCCGGTTTGGTGAAGAGCTTCTTGGCAGGTCCGAATTCGATGATCATCCCCTGGTAGAAAAAGGCCGTGTAATCGGAGATACGTGCGGCCTGCTGCATGTTGTGGGTGACGATAACGATGGTGAAGTTGTCCTTGAGTAAGGAGATCAGATCCTCGATCTTCGCGGTGGCCACCGGGTCGATAGCCGAGGTCGGCTCGTCCATCAGCAAAACCTCCGGCTCCACGGCGATGGCCCGCGCGATGCAGAGACGCTGCTGCTGTCCCCCGGAGAGGGCGGTGCCGGGCTCGTCGAGTTTGTCCCTGACCTCCTCCCAGAGAGCCGCCTGGCGCAGGGCGGTCTCCACCCGGTCCCTCATCTCGCTGCGCCCCATGCGGTAGTGCAGACGAAGTCCGTAGGCCACGTTGTCGAAGATACTCATCGGGAAAGGAGTGGGTTTCTGGAAGATCATCCCGACCCTGCGGCGCAGCTCGAGGATATCCCGGGAGGGATCGAGGAGGTTCTCGCCGTCGAGCACGATCTCTCCCGTCACCCGCTGATTGCGGTAAAGCTCGAAGATGCGGTTGTAGGTTCGCAGGTGGGTCGACTTGCCGCAGCCGGAGGGGCCGATGATGGCAGTAACCTTGTTGGTCGCGATGTCGAGGTTGTTGTTAACCAGGGCCTGTTGCTCACCATAAAAGAAATTGAGATCGCGGGTGGAAATCTTCACCGCGTTATCCCCGACCAGCGATTGGCGTGCTGTATCCGCGAGCGCGGCCGGGGCGGAGGCAGTTGTTCGGCTATCCACTTTTTTCACCTCTAATGCCTGGAGTCGATTCATTGGTTTCTGCTCCGATACCACAAGATCCCCCGCGTCAAAACGGTGGCCCCGAGAACCCCGGCGGTGATCAGAAAAGAGGCCCCCCAGGCCATGGCCTGCCAATCGTCGTAGGGGGACATGGCGTAGTTGAATATCGTCACCGTCAGGTTGGAGGTCGGCTCACCCAGCGACCTGGGCCAGTAGGGGCTGTTGAGGGAGGTAAAGAGCAGAGGAGCGGTTTCCCCGGACACCCTTGCCACCGCCAGCATGATGCCGGTGATCAGACCGGTCCTGGCTGCGCGAAAGACGATGCTGAGCGTGATCTTCCAGCGGGGCGCCCCCAGGGCCATTGCCGATTCCCGCAGGGCGTTGGGAACCAGGCCGAGCATATCCTCGGTCGTGCGGGCCACCACCGGCAGCATGATGACGGCCAGGGCCACTGCGCCGGCGTAGCCGGAGAAACTCTTCAGCGGCACCACCAGCAGGATGTAGACGAAGACGCCGATGATGATCGAGGGGGTGCCCATGAGGATGTTGGTGCAAAACCGGACCCACTCGGCAAACCGGGTTCCCCGGCCGAACTCGGAGAGGAACACGCCGGCCAGCAGACCGATGGGTACGCCGATGAGCATGGCCAGCACGGTCATCAGGAGGGTGCCGACAATGGCGCTGCCCATTCCGCCGCCGGGCATGCCGGGGGGAGCGGGAAGCTCGGTGAAAAAGTCCCAGTTGATGGCACCCATCCCCCGGACGAGAATAACGTAGAGAATCCAGCCGAGAAAGACGATTCCGATCAGCGCGGCCAGGCTGGAGAGAGCTCGGACGAGCAGGTCGGTGAGCCGGCGAACGGCGATGGAACGCTCTCTCATAGGCCGACCCCCATCTTCCGCCGGGTCCGTCTCAGCCAGAGCTGGGCGGCAATCTGGAGAATGACGGTGACCGCGAACAAAACCAGTCCCAGCTCGATCAGGGAGCTCAGATAGATATCCTCGGCGGCCTCGGTGAATTCGTTGGCCAGCGTGGAGGCGATGCTGTTCCCGGCCGAGAAGAGGGAGAGGGAAATCTCGTGACGGTTGCCGATGACAAAGGTCACGGCCATGGTTTCCCCGATGGCTCGTCCCAGCCCCAGGAAGCAGGCTCCGACCACCCCCTCGATGCCGTAGGGAATGGTCACCTTGCGGGTCACCTCCCAGGTGGTCGAACCCATGCCGTAGCCCGATTCCTTGACCACGGCCGGGACCATGCGAAAAACGTCCCTGGTCACCGAGGTGATGAAGGGCAGGATCATCAGGGCCAGAATGATTCCGGCGGTCAACATGCCGATTCCCATCGGCGGGCCCTGAAAAAGGGGAAGATTGCCGCTGATGCGGGCCAGAAAGGGTTGCACGTGGTCGGCCATGAAGGGAGCGAAGACGAACAGCCCCCACATGCCGTAGATGATGCTGGGAATAGCCGCCAGCAGCTCGATGGCGCCGCCGACGAGGCGGCTGACTCTCGGCGGCGCCAGCTCCACCAGGAACAGGGCGATGATCAGGCTGAGCGGCACTGCGATGAGCATGGCGATGGCGGTCGAAACCAGGGTTCCGTAGATGCTGCTGGCGGCGCCGTACTCCTCGGTCACGGGGTTCCACGACTGGGAGAACAGGAAGCCCAGGCCGAACTTGTCAAGAGAGAGCCGAGAGCCGTGGACCAGTTCGATCAGAATCCCCGCCAGCAGAAGCAGGATGAAAAAACCGCAGGCGATGGTCAGCCAGCGGAAGGCGGGATCGACGTTGAGCCGCGGTTTCAGGTTAGTGGGTTTGTCCATCCTGTCTCGATAATTCAAACCTGGACTCCGTACTTCAAAAAAGGCAAAAATGCACGTCTGCGGGGGCGAGACTTTCATTCCGTCCCCCGCAGGTTGCATTTACCTTCAGGCCGGTTTTGTCGTTCGATCCGGGAAGAGCGTTCTTATTTCCAGACCGGCTTGCCGTTGGCGCGGATCTCCTTGGCCCAGGTCGCCTCGACCATATCGACCACCTTTTTCGGCATCGGCACATAATCGAGCTTGAGAGCCGTCGACTGGCCTTTCTTATAGCACCAGGCGAAAAAGTCAAGAACCCTCTTGGCCGTCGCGGCGTCGGGCTGATCCTTGTAAATCAGGATGAAGGAAGCGCCGGTGATCGGCCAGCTCTCGGCGCCGGGCTGGTCGGTCAGGACCATGTAGTAACCCTTGGCATGGGCCCAGTCGGCGTTGGCCGCGGCGGCCTGGAAAGCCTCACTGGTCGGGGCGACGAAATGGCCGGCGCGGTTCTTCAGCAGGGCATGGCTCATCTTGTTCTGCAGGGCGTAGGCGTACTCGACGTAGCCGATTGAGCCGTTGATGCGCTGCACGTAGGCGGCGACCCCTTCGTTACCCTTGCCGCCGACGCCGGCGGGCCACTGAACGGCCTTGTTGTTGCCGACCTTCCGGGCCCACTCGGGGGAGACCTTGGTCAGGTAGTTGGTGAATATCCAGGTCGTGCCGGAGCCGTCGGCGCGATGCACCACGGTGATGGCCCGCGCCGGCAGGTCGAGCCCCTTGTTTTCGGCCTTGATCCTGGCATCGTTCCACGTGGTGATCCTGCCGAGGTAGATGTCGGCGAGCACCTCGGCGGACAGACGCAGCGCACCGGGCTTGACGCCCTCGATGTTGACCACCGGCACCACGCCGCCCATGATCATCGGAAACTGCATCAGACCCGAGGCATTCAGATCCTCGGCCTTGAGGGGCGCATCGGAAGCCCCGAAATCGACGGTCCTGGCCTTGATCTGCTTGATGCCGCCGCCCGAGCCGATCGATTGGTAATTGAGACGGACGCCAGTCTCCTTATCGTAGAGGTAGGCCCACTGGCTGTAGACCGGGTAGGGAAAGGTGGCGCCGGCACCGTTGATGGTGGTGCTGTCGGCATGGACCGAGGGGGCACCAACCAGGGTCATGGTGACAGCCACCGCGACCGCCAGCAGGAGGGTGTTGAACTTGATAGCCTGTTTCTTCATCGTTGAACATCTCCTTTGTGGTTTGGATTACGGATTAAAGTTGATGCTCTCGCAAAAACTCATGGGATGGCTAAGCAAAAATTTCGTCCTACAAGGCTTGGTGGTTTTTCAGGGGCGAAGGCATACATGTGGTATGCCGAGGTCCTGAAAAAACGCCGTAACGCC
>Ga0102953_1000856_pt1 | contig 20035 bp, 19 predicted proteins | sample SalPon2A_C_D2_MG_FD_78509 | JGI IMG/M metagenome (GOLD analysis project Ga0102953, IMG submission 78509) | Soil microbial communities from South San Francisco under conditions of wetland restoration - Salt Pond MetaG R2A_C_D2_MG | ecosystem: Environmental > Terrestrial > Soil > Wetlands | place... | reverse complement strand
GCCGCGATCGCCCACGCCGCCGTGGAGCGGCGGATCAGCACCGTCAGCGGCGCCGCGATCAGAGGCACCACCACCTCGAGCGCGGGCAGGTGGGCGAAGGTCACTCGTCGTCCCCGCCGGCGCCGTCCGCAGCGAGGATCTCGTCCTCCTCGATGCTGCCGTACTCCTCGCGGATGCGCACCACCAGCGCGAGCCCGAGCGCCAGCGTGGCGACGCCGACCACGATCGCGGTGAGGATCAGCACGTGCGGCAGCGGGTTGGAATAGATTTTGAAGGCCGGGGAAACGATCGGCGCCGTGCCGCCGATCAGCTTGCCGGGCGCGATGTAGAGCAGGTAGACCGAGGTCTGGAAGATCGACAGCCCGATCAGCTTCTTCACCAGGTTGCCGCGGGCGATGACGATGTACAGGCCCGCAACCATCAGCAGGATCGTGACCCAGTAGCTGAAATGGCTGGCGACGCTCATTCGTCCTCCGCGCTGCGCTGGCGGCCGGCGAACATGTAGAAGATCTTCAGCATCACCCCCGACACGGTGACCGCAACGCCCACTTCGACCCAGAAGATGCCGCGCTCCTGGCCGTGCACCGGCGAGTGCGCGAGGACGAAGTAATCCAGATAGTTGCCGCCCAGCAGCAGTCCCGCGACCCCGACGCCGGCGTAGATCAGAACGCCGAGCGCCACCATCGTCTCGACCAGCGCTTCCGGCACCAGCTGGCGCGCCGCCGGCAGGCCGAAGATCAGCGCATAGAAGATCATGGTTGCGGCGATGATGACGCCCGCCTGGAAGCCTCCGCCCGGGCTGTAATCGCCATGGAACTGCACGTAGAGGGCAAATACCAGCATGAACGGCATCAGCAGCTTCGCCACCACGCGCAGGACGAGGAAGCCCCTCACGCCTTGTGCCCCCCGTCCTTGCGCCGGCGCAGGCGGCGCAGCAGCGCGATCACGCCCGCGCCGGCGGTGAACACCACCGTGGTCTCGCCGAGCGTGTCGTAGCCGCGGTAGCTGGCGAGCACCGCGGTGACCACGTTCGGCACCCCGGTTTCCCTGAGCGCGTCGTGCAGGTAGCGCGGCACGACGTGGGTGTGGATCGGCGCCGTTGGGTCCGAGAATGCCGGCAGGCCCAGGGTGCCGTACACCAGGGCGCCGGCGATCACGAGCGCGATCGCCAGCGGCAGCCAGGGGCGGGTAAGCGGCTTGGCCTCCTCGCCCCCGCAAAGGTAGAGCGCGCCCAGCAGCAGCACGGTCGAGATGCCGGCCCCCACCGAGGCCTCGGTCATCGCGACGTCGACGGCGTCGAGCGCGACCAGCGCCGTCGCCATGAGGAAGCTGTAGGCCCCGCTCAGCACCACCACCGCGTAGAGGTTGCGCTGCAAGGCGATGCCGAGCGTCAGCGCGGCCATCAGCGAAAGCAGGACGATGACGATCAGCTCTTCGATGACACGTCCTCCTCAGGTTGCGCCAGCATGGGCCGCAGGCCCCGCGCCAGCGCGGCCTGCGCCAGCGCGTGGGTCGAGGTCGGGCTGGTGAAGAAGATCAGCAGGCCGATCACGACCAGCTTGACCGTGATCAGCGTCAATCCCGCCTGCAGCATCAGGCCCAGCAGGATCAGCCCTGCGCCGAGCGTATCGGTGACGCTCGCGGCATGCATGCGGGTGAAGAAGTCGGGCATGCGCACCAGACCCAGCGCGCCGATGACGCAGAACGCGCCGCCCGCCAGCAGCAGGGTCCACGACAGGACGTCGATCAGGGCGCTCATCTGGCCGTCGTCTCGTCGCCGGGCTCGCCGAGATCGCCGTAGCGGAAGAACTTCAGCACCGCGATCGTCCCCACCACGTTCAGCAGGCCGTAGACGATCGCGAGATCGAGGAACTCGGGCCGGCCCGTGAGGAAGCCGATCACCGCCAGCAGCAGCATCGCCACCGTACCGATGGTGTTGGCCGCCTGCGCGCGATCGAACACCGTGGGCCCGGCGAGCGCCCGCACCAGGGCGAGCGCAACGGTGACCAGCAGGGCCAGCGCGGCCGCGGTGAACATTCAGTTGCTCCCCTCGAAGCGCCGCACGCGGCGGTCCATCTCGCTGTCGATGCAGCCTTCGGCGCCCTCTCGGGTGAGCCCGTGGACGAGAAACTCGTCGCGGCCGGCCTGCACGGTGATTGTGCCGGGCGTCAGGGTAATCGAATTCGCGTGGGTCACCAGCCCCACCGTCGATTCCTGGCCCGGCTTGAAGCGCACCAGGGTCGGGCTGATCGGCAGCTTCGGATCGAGGATGATGCGCGAGACCTGGATGCCCGCCTTCCAGATCTCCTTGATCAGCCACGGCCAGTAGCCAATCGCGGCTGCCGTGAGATGCATGGGATGTCCCTCGCGGTCCATCAGCTCCAGGCGATGCGCGAACACGGCCACCGCGAGCGCCGAGCCGAACCCCGCCGCGAGCAGGAAAGGCGTGAAATACCCCGACATCAGGATCCAGAAGGCGTAGAGCGAGGCAAGCAGGCTTGCGAGCTGGAGCATGGTTGTTGTGTGCGAAACGGCAGCGGGGCCGCCGCGATTGTAGCCGCATGCGCGGCGCTCGGCCAAACCGCGCTCAGCGCGCGTCGGGCGGCGTCCCGGCCCAGCGGGCCGCGGACTCGCGCACCACGTCGGGCAGCGAGCCGCGCACCGTGTGGCACTCGAGCAGCCAGTTGGCGTCGGAATAGCCGAGGCGCACGTCGGCCGCGAGCTCGGTGAGCGCGTCGGCGCCATCGAGCTGCAGCGCATGAGGCATCACGGTCTCGATGGTCTCGAGAATGTCGGCGCCGATCTTCTTCCTGCGACTCTCGTAGGGCTCGACCAGCTCGCCGCGACAACCGAAGCGGCTGGCCTCGAACCGGTTGAAGCTGTTGACCAGGTAAACCGCGCGGGCCGGCGCGCGCGGCCGTTCCTGCAGGTGATAGGCGACCAGCGCCTGGGCATAGGCCCCCAGCAGCGCCGCCCGCTGCACGGTGAGCGGCGTGTCGCAGACGCGGATCTCGACCGTTCCATACTCGGGTTTGGGCCGGATGTCCCAGTAGAAATCCTTCATGCTGGTGACGATGCCGAAGCCGCGCATCTTGTCGTAGTACTCCAGGAACTCCGCCCAGTCGCGCACGAACGGCATGTGCCCCGCAAGCGGGAAGGCGCTGATCGAGGTCAGGCGCGAGGACTGGAACAGGGTGTCCTCGCCCTGGTAGAACGGCGAGGCGGCAGAAAGCGCGATGAAATGCGGCACATAGCGCGTCAGCATATGGATCAGGTACACCGCGTCGTCGCCGCTCGGGCAGCCGACGTGGATATGCTGCCCGAATACCGTGAACTGCTTCGCCAGGTATCCGTATCGCTCCAGGATCGAGCGGAAACGCCCGGTCGGGAAAATGCGCCGGTCGGCCCAGTCGTGGAAGGGGTGCGAGCCGCCGCCCGCGACGCGCAGGTTGAGCACGCCGGCCTCTTTCACCACCGCGTCGCGCATCACGGCCAGCTCGTCGCGCAGCGAGCCGTGATGCCGATGAACCGAGCTGTTCAGCTCGACCATGCTCTCGGTGATTTCGGGCTTCACCGCACCCGGCAACTTGCGCTTCTCCAGCAGCGCCAGAAGGTCGCCGGCCCCGCGCGAAAGGTCGAAGTCGTGGGCGCGCAGCAGCTGCAGCTCGAGCTCGACCCCGAGGCTTGTCGCGGCGGAAGGCCTGAAGTCCATCTCGTCCACGGCGCCTGCCTCAGCCACCGCGCGCCCCCGGGTCCGCCTCGCCGGCGCGCCGCAGCGCGAACTGGGTCGCGAGCGGCCCGAGCAGCTCGGAAATCGCTACCGCCGCGAGCAGTATCCCGGCCAGCTCCTTGCCGAAGGCCGGGGACAACTCGCTCGTGTCGCGCACCATTCCGACCGCGAGACCCGACAGCGGCAGCAGCGCGATCGCCAGCAATCCCGCGCCGCCCGTTCGCACCCCCGAGAGGCGGCCGAACAGAAGGATGGCGAGCCCCTTGCCGAGAAAGCGCACCACCAGGAGCGTGGCGACGAGCCCCGCCGCCGTGGCCCAGGCGCCGAACTCGAGGCCCGCGCCGGTAAGCACGAAGAGGATGACGAAGAACAGCTGCCCGCCGTAGCCGAAGCGCAGCGGCATCAGGACGTGGCGCCGGTCGAGGTTGCGCGCCAGCACGCCGAGCGTCATCAGCGCGATCATCACCGACAGATTGAGGCTGCGCGCCACGCCTACGGTCAGCACCACCATCGCCACCAGCAGCACGAACTGTCGGTCTTCGCGTTTTCCGAGCCAGCGGGCAAGCGCCAGCATCAGCATGCAGGCGGCGGCGCCCGCGAGCAGCGAACCGCCGAGGATATACAACGGGCGCAGCAGCGCTTCGAGCCAGCCGACCTGAAGTTCGATGTGCAGCAGCGGCAGCAGCAGGGTGAGCGCGACATACGCAAACACGCTGTTGACCGCCGTGAACAGCAGCGCGCGTTCGGTAATCTGACCCTCGGCCCGCAGCTCGTGCGCGACCAGCATCACCACGGCGGGCGAAGTGGCGGTGCCGATCGCCGCGGCGCTCGCCGCCAGCACGGGCTCGAAGCCGAAGTATGCCAAGGCGCCGAAAATGGCGCCGAACCCGAACAGGCTTTCGGCGACGGCCGTCACCAGCAGCCAGCGGTTGCGCTTGAGCCACGCCCAATCGAAGCGGAATCCCAGCTCGAACACGATCAGGCCGACCGAGAGGTCGATCAGAACGCTGAGCGCGTGCAGCACTTCGCTGCTGAGCAGCCCGCTGAGCTGGGGGCCGAGCGCGACCCCGGCCAGCGCGTAGCCGGTAATGCGCGGCAGCGACGCATAGCGGTTCGCCGCCTCGCCGGCCAGCAGGCCCGCCGCGAGCAAGGCGCCGAACATGATCGGTGCCGACAGCGCGAACGGGAGCTGCGGCAGAAAGCTCAGATCCAACGCTCCTCCTTGCTCTTGCCTAGCCGCGCGCTGCGCGCAGGAATTCGTCCAGTATCGGGGCGCTGTCGAGCACGCTGTCGTCGCCCGGGGCGTGGAACTCGGGGTGCCACTGTACGGCGAAAACGTAGCTCTTGCCCGTACTGCGTACCGCCTCGATGAGGCCGTCGGGTTCGGACCGCGCTTCGATGGCAAGGTTCCGGCCGAGCGCCTTGATCGACTGATGGTGGATCGAGTTGATGCGCGTCGCTTCGACCCCCGGGTACAGGCGCGCCAAGCCCGACCCGGGCTCGATGCGCATCTGGTGCAGGTTCTTCTCGTAGGCGCCGGTCACGTGCGCTTGGGCGGCGGGCAGCTGGGTGCCGATGTCCTGGTAGAGCGTGCCGCCGAAGCCGACGTTTATCAACTGCGCGCCGCGGCAGATGCCGAGTACCGGCTTGCCGGCCTCGACGAATTCGTGCAGCAGCTCGATCTCGTAGACGTCGCGCAGGCGGTCGCCGGCCCATTCGGCGTCCAGCGGCTCCTCGCCGTAGGTCAGGGGGCTGACGTCGGCGCCGCCCTGCAGCACCAGCCCGTCGAGCACGCGAGCGTAATCGGCGACGCGGATATTGCTGCGATGGAACAGGCTGTCCTTGTCCACCGTCGGCACCATGAACACCAGCACGTCGCGCGACATGACCCAGTGCGCGACAGACTGCTCGAGGTACTGCATGCGCTTGCCCTGCAGGCCGATGGCGTCGGGGCGGGGATGGAACAGCCGCGCCGACATGCCGATGCGAAGCGGCGGCGGCGGCAGTCGTCGAGCGAGAAAACCACGCAGCGTGCGCGCGCCGCCGGTGAGCTTGCTGCGCCAGGCCGCAATGTCGCTCGCTCGCATGCTCCGGGGCCCCGGTCGCGCGCGGCTCAGCCGACCAATACGATATGAACGCGATAAGGGCCGTGCGCGCCGAGCACCAGGGTCTGCTCGATGTCGGCGGTCCGCGAAGGCCCCGATATGTAGTTCACCGCGCGCGGCAGCTGGCCGAGCTCCGCGCGCATCAGATCCCAGGCGTCCTCCATATGGCGCACCACGCGCGCCAGCGGCACCACCGCGATGTGCGTCTCGGGCAGAAGACTCGCGCTGGCGGGCGTGTCGCGCCCGGAAACCATTGCCAGGGTACCGGTCTCCGCGAGCGCGCAGAACGCGCCGGTCACGCCGATCATGTCGTCGCCCCTCGCCGCCCGCGGCTCGAGCTCGAGTCCGGCGGCCTTCCAGTCCAGCCCGGCCAGGCTCGGCCAGACGCAGCCGGACCGGGGAAGGCCATGCGCCTCCAGGTAGCGCACCACCGCGCCGGGCGCCTCGGCCATCGCCGCTACCCGGTCGCAGGTGCTGGCGCTGGCCTCGGCGCGCGCGCAGAAGCGTGTCGCGAGGTCGCCGGCGACTTCAGGCAGCGGCCCGCGCGGATGGGCGCGAAGATACGTCTGCAGCTGCTCGCGCTCGGCCGCCGGGGGCGAGGCCCCGCCGCGCCCCTGGCGCTTGCGGATTGCGGCGAGGATCTCTTCCCTCGACCCCATATGGGTCTAGTCGAGCGCCTTGACGAGGTCTTCGACCACCTTCTTGGCGTCGCCGAACACCATCATCGTCTTGTCCATGTAGAACAGCGGATTGTCGAGTCCGGCGTAGCCCGCGGCCATCGAGCGCTTGTTCACCAGTACCGTGCGCGCCTTGGCCACCTCGAGGATCGGCATGCCGTAGATCGCGCTGCCCTTCTCGTGCGCGAGCGGGTTGACGACGTCGTTCGCCCCCAGCACCAGCACCACGTCGGTGGTGCCGAATTCTCCGTTGATGTCGTCCATCTCGAACACCTGGTCGTAGGGTACTTCCGCTTCCGCCAGCAGCACGTTCATGTGCCCGGGCATGCGGCCGGCAACCGGGTGAATCGCGTAGCGCACGGTCACGCCCTTCTCGATCAGCTTGTTGGCCATTTCCTTGACCGCGTGCTGCGCGCGCGCAACCGCCAGGCCGTAGCCGGGCACGATGATGACCGACTCCGCGTTCGCCATCAGGAACGCCGCGTCGTCCGCCGAGCCCGAGCGCACGGTCTTCTGCTCGCCGCCGGCAACCGCGGTGCCCTCGGCGGCGCCGAAGCCGCCCAGGATTACGCTGAAGAACGAGCGGTTCATCGCCTTGCACATGATGTAGGAGAGGATCGCGCCCGAGGAGCCGACCAGCGAGCCGGCGATGATCAGCATCGCGTTGTTGAGCGAAAAGCCGATTCCCGCCGCCGCCCAGCCCGAGTAGCTGTTCAGCATCGAGATCACCACCGGCATGTCGGCGCCGCCGATCGGGATAATGATCAGGAAGCCGAGCACGAAGGCAATCGCGGTCATCACCGCAAACGGCGTCCAGCCTTTGTCGTCGGCCATGAAGAACGCTATGCCGAAGCCGATCATGACGAGCGCGAGCACCAGGTTGAGCAGGTGCTGACCCTTGAACACCACCGGCGCCGACGAGAACAGGCGGAATTTCTTGCCCAGCCCGGCAAGCTTGCCGAACGCGATCACGGAGCCGGAAAAAGTGATCGCGCCGACGAATGTGCCGATGAAGAGCTCGAGCCGGTTGCCGGCGGGCAGCGGGTCGTGCTCGCCGAACGCGCCCGGATTGTTGACCACCGCGATCGCGATCAGCACCGCGGCCATGCCGACCATGGAGTGCATCGCCGCGACGAGTTCCGGCATCTGCGTCATCTGTACGCGCCGCGCGACGATCGCGCCGACGGTGCCGCCGACCAGCATCGCGATCAGGATCAGGTCGATGCGGCCGTGCGCCACCACCGCGATGGTGGTCAGCACGGCGATGGTCATGCCGACCATGCCGAACAGGTTGCCGCGCCGCGCGGTGGTCGGCGACGACAGCCCTTTGAGCGCCAGGATGAAGCACACCGAGGCGACCAGGTACCACAGGGTAAGCTGGTTGGCGCTCATTTGCCGCCCTCTTTCTTGGGTTGCTTCTTCCTGAACATTTCCAGCATTCGCTGCGTGACGAGGAAGCCGCCGGCGACGTTGATCGACGCCAGCGCGACTGCGATCACGCCGAGGACCGAGCCGAAGTCCGTCTCGTTCGGCGCCGCGGCGAGGATCGCGCCGACGATAATCACCGACGAGATGGCGTTGGTGACGCTCATCAGCGGCGTGTGCAGCGCCGGCGTCACGTTCCAGATCACGTGGTAGCCCACGAACACCGCGAGCACGAAGACCACGAGGTTTAGGATGGTGGGGTCTACGGTTCCTGACATTTCAGCCTCGCTTGGTTACCGCACCGTCGGCGCAGACCATGGTGCCGGCGATGATCTCGTCTTCCTTGTCCAGCTTGAATTCGCCGCTCTTCGGATCGAGCATCAGGGCGAGGAAGTTGTACAGGTTGCGCGCGTACAGCGCCGAGGCGTCGAACGGCACCGTCCCGGGCAGGTTCGTCAGCCCGATGATCTTGACGCCGTGCTTGAGCGCGATCTTGCCGGGCTCGGAGCCCTCGACGTTGCCGCCCTGCTCGACCGCGAGATCGACGATCACCGACCCCGGCTTCATCTGCCGCACCGTCTCGTCCTTGATCAGCTTCGGCGCCGGGCGCCCCGGGATCAGCGCTGTGGTGACGATGACGTCCGACTGCGTCGCGCGCTGGTGCACCAGCTCGGCCTGGCGGCGCATCCAGTCCGCCGGCATCGGCCGCGCGTAGCCGCCGACCCCCTGCGCGATCTCGCGCTCCTCGTCGGTCAGGTAGGGCACGTCGAGGAACTTGCCGCCGAGCGACTCGATCTGCTCCTTCACCGCCGGGCGCACGTCGGAGGCCTCGATCACCGCGCCCAGGCGCTTGGCGGTGGCGATCGCCTGCAGGCCCGCGACGCCCGCGCCGAGAATCAGCACGCGCGCCGCTTTCACGGTTCCCGCGGCCGTCATCAGCATCGGGAAGAAGCGACCGATCTCGGCCGCGGCCAGCACCACGGCCTTGTAGCCGGCGATGTTCGCCTGCGAAGAGAGCACGTCCATCGACTGCGCGCGCGAGATGCGCGGCAGCGACTCCATCGCGAAACCGGTGACGCCGCGTTTGGCGAGCGCCTCGATGCCTGCCGGATCGAAGGGATTGAGCAGGCCGATCAGCAGCGACTTGGGCTTGAGCAGCTCCAGCTCGCCCCCTGCCGGCGCGCGCACCTTGAGCACCAACTCCGCGTCGTAGGCCTCGGCCGCCGAGGCAACCAGCTTCGCCCCCGCCGCCTCGTAGTCCTTGTCCGGGATGCTCGAGCCGCTGCCCGCGCCGGACTGGACCCGGACCTCGTTCTTGGCGGCGAGCTTCTTGATCGTCTCGGGGGTCGCGGCAACGCGGGTCTCGCCCCCAAGGGTCTCGGCGGGAACGCCGATTCTCATGGTTTGGTTCTCCCTTGTTTGTATTAACGGCGATTCTAGCGCGAGCGCGGCGCGAACGCGCGCTCGATCAGCTCAAACATGGCATGCGCGATAAGTGCGAGCCCTGCCGCCGGCAGCGCGCCGGCGAGCAGCATCACGTCGTCGTTGAGCGCCAGTCCCTGCACGATGCGCTCGCCAAAGCCGCCGGCGCCGATGAAGGCGGCAATTGTCGCGGTGCCGACATTTATCACCGCCGAGGTCTTGATCCCGGCGAGGATGGTCGGCGCCGCAAGCGGCAGCTCGATCTTCGCCAGGATCGTGCCGCGCCGCAGGCCGAGCGCCAGCGCGGCCTGGCGCAGCCCGGCGGGCACGCCGCCGAGGCCCGCATGCGTATTACGCACGATCGGCAGCAGCGCGTAGAGGAACAGCGCGATCAGGGCCGGCCACAGACCAATGGTGCCGGTGAGCGGAATCAGGAACGCGAGCAGCGCGAGCGCCGGGATGGTCTGCACCAGGCCGGTGAGCGCCAGCACCGGCTGCGCGAGCGCGCGCAGCTTGGCCGCCGCGATGCCGAGCGGGACGCCCGCGAGCGCCGCCGCGCCGAGCGAGGCCAGCACCAGGAAGACGTGCTCGCGCAGCAGGCGCCAGAAGTCGGGCGCGAACACCGCCGCCGCGAGCGAGCGCCGCTTGATCGAATCGCGCCCGGAAAGGAATTCCGAGGCCACCGCGGCGAACGAGCGCTTGTCGAGCTCCGCGCGCGCGTTGAGCTGCATCATGTGCGGCGCGTCGATCTTTCCTTTCAGTCCGCGAAAGGCGGCGAAGGCCGCGGGGAAGCGCCGCGGCGCGTCGAGGCGGTAAAGCAGCACCGCGTCGTAGACCGGGAAAAACCTGCGGTCGTCCACGAGCAGGGTGATCTGGTAGCGCAGGATCTTGGCGTCGGTCGTGTAGACGTCCATCGCGTCGATTTCGCCCTGCGCCAGCGCTTCGTAGGCAAGGCCGTGGTCGAGTCCGCGCGGCTTCTGCGGCAACCCGTAGGCCGACTTGAGCCCCGGCCAGCCGTCGCGACGGCCGAGAAACTCGTGGCCGAAGCCGAGCTTGAGCTCCGGATGCTGCGCCAGGTCCGAGATTTTCTTTATCCCCAGGCGCTCCGCCTGGCTGCGCCGCATGCCGATCGCGTAGGTGTTGTTGAATCCGAGCGGCACGCCCGCCTCGAGTCCGAGCCGGTGCAGGCGCGCGTTGAGCGCGGGCAGGTCCGGCGAGCGCCGCCGCAGTTTCAGGATCTCGCGCGCGATGGTGCCGGTGTATTCGGGGTAGACGTCGATCGCGCCGGTGCGCAGCGCCTGGAACAGGATCGCGGTGCCACCCATGCCCGGCCGGTGCTCGGCCGGTCGGCCCGCCGCGCGCGCGGTCTGGGTGAGGATTTCGCCCAGGATGTACGACTCGGTGAAACGCTTGGAGCCGACCTGAAGCGGCTCCTCGGCGCGCGCGCCGGCGCACGCCGCGAGCGCGAGCGTCCCCGCGAGCAATGCGGCGACCGCCTTCAGGCAGCCAGCTCCACGTCCAGGAACTGCAGCGCGGCGAGGTTCGCGTACAAGCCCGCCTCGCGCATCAGCTGCGCGTGCGTGCCCTGCGCAACGATCGCGCCGCGCTCCAGCACCACGATGCGGTCGGCATGGCGCACGGTGGCGAGCCGGTGCGCGATGACGAGCGTCGTGCGCCCGCGCTCGAGCTCGTCGAGCGCCTGCTGCACCATGCGCTCGCTGGCGGCGTCGAGCGAGCTGGTCGCCTCGTCGAGCAGCAGGATCGGCCGGTCGGCGAGTAGCGCGCGGGCAATCGACAGCCGCTGGCGCTGCCCGCCCGAAAGCGTCACGCCGCGCTCGCCGAGAGGCGTGTCGAACCCATGAGGCAGGCGTTCGATGAATTCGAGCGCGAACGCGCGCTCGCAGGCGCGCTCGATCGCGGCGCGGTTCGCCTGCGGGCGGCCGTAGCGGACGTTGTCGAGCACGCTGGCGGCGAAAATCACCGGCTCCTGCGGCACCACCGCGAGCAGGCGGCGCAGCGCGCGCGGCTCGAAGTCGCGCACGTCGATGCCATCGATGCGCACCGCGCCGGCCTGCGGATCGTAGAAGCGCGCCAGCAGCGCGAACACGGTCGACTTGCCGGCGCCCGAGGGGCCGACCAGCGCCACGCGCTCGCCGCGCACGACCTTGAGCGAGAAGCCGTGCAGCGCCGCGGTGCCGGGACGCGCCGGGTAGGCGAAGGTCACGCCGTCGAACTCGATCTCGCCTCCCGCTTCGGCTCCGAGCGGGCGCGGCTGCGGCGGCGCGACGATGCCGGGCTGTGTCTCGAGCAGCTCGACCAGGCGCTCGGTCGCCCCGGCCGCGCGCTGCAGCTCGCTCCACACCTCGGACACTGTTCCGGCGCCACCCGCCACCACCAGCGCGTAGAACACGAACGCCGCGAGCTCGCCGGCGGTGAGCCGGCCGGCGAGCACGTCGTAGCCGCCGATCCACAGAATCAGGCCGACTGCGCTGAACGCGATCAGCATAACGCTCGAGATCAGCAGCGCCTTCTGCCGGATGCGCGCCACGCCCACGCTGTACGCGCCTTCGGCGTGATGCGCAAAATTCGCCCGGTCGGCGTCCTCGTGCGCGTAGGCCTGCACCGTGCGGATCTCGTGGACCGCCTCGTCAACGTAGGCCGAAACGTCCGCCACCCGATCCTGATTGGCGCGCGACAGGCGCCGCACGCGGCGGCCGAGCAGCAGGATCGGAACCAGCGTCGCCGGAACGCCGAGCAGCACCATGAGCGCGAGCTTCCAGCTCACCACGAACAACATCAGCGCGGCACCGACCATCATCAGCAGGTTGCGCACGAACATCGACAGGCCGAACCCGATCACCTGTTGCAGCAGCGTGGTGTCGGTGGTGAGGCGCGAAATCACTTCGCCGGTGCGGGTGGCCTCGAAGAAGCCGGGCTCGAGGCCGAGGATGTGGTCGAACACCGCGCGCCGCAGGTCCGTGATCACCCGCTCGCCGGTGGTCATCATGAGGAAGAAGCGGAAGTAGGTCGCGATCGCAAGCACCGCGGCGACGGCGATCATCGCGCCGAGCGCCTCGTCCAGCAGGCGCGGGTCGCCGCTGCCGAAACCGTTGTCGACCACGTGCTTCAGACCCTGGCCGAGCGCGAGCACGCAGCCTGCGGCCACCACCAGCGCCAGCAGCGCGCCCGCGATCCGGGCGCGGTAAGGCAGCATGAAGCGCGCCAGGCGCGCGAACTGTCCCCAGTCGCCGCGCCGCGGCGTCGGTGACAGCCTGGTTTGCGGGCTGCTCATGCGGCCACTATACCGCGTGCCTCAGCGGCCGTAGAACTTGTACTGGCTCCGGCCGAGCTGCTTGGCCCGGTACATGGCGACGTCGGCGTTGCGCAGGAGCGTTTCACCGTCGCCGGCATCCGACGGGAAGACCGATATGCCGATGCTCGCGCCGATGCTGAATGCGCGCCCTTCGACGCGAAACTCCGGCTCGAGCGCGCGCAGCGCTTTCTCGGCGACGAACTGGCAGTCGGATTCGCGCTGCAGGTCCGGCAGCAAGGCCACGAACTCGTCGCCGCCGTGGCGCGCAAGGGTATCGGATTTGCGCATGCAGGCCGACAGCCGCTGTGCCACTTCGCGCAGGACGGCGTCGCCAGCGCGATGTCCGAGGGCGTCGTTGACCTGCTTGAAGTCGTCCAGGTCGATCAACAGCGCCGCAACCTTAGCATCGCGCCGCTGCGCAAGGTACACCGCCTGGCGCATGCGATCGTCGAGCAGGCGCCGGTTGGGCAGGCCAGTGAGCGTGTCATGGTAAGCGAGGAAGCGAATCTCCTCCTCCTGGCGCTTGCGCTCGGTGATGTCCTGCGATACGCCGATCATCTTGGTCGCTCCCCCTTCGGGCGGCCTGAGCACGGAGCCGTGGGCCGAGATCCAGCGCACCTCTCCGTCGCGGGTGACGACGCGAAACTCCGCCGCGTAGGGCTCGCCCGAAGCGAGCGCGTGGCGTCCCGTCGCCAGGTAGCGCTCGCGGTCCTCGGGGTGAACCATCTCGCGGAAATCCGGGTAAAGGTGCGAGCGATCGTCGGGGCGCCCGATCAGACCGCCGGGGTCGCGGCCCCAGCCCAGCTTGTCCGCGCTCAGGTCCCACTCCCAGTAGTACAGGTCGGCGGCATCCACCGCGAGGCGCAGCTTCTCCACGCTCTCGTGCAGCGCCGCGGCGGCGCGCTTCTGTTCGCTCACGTCGTGAGCCGTTCCGGTGGCGCCGGCGACAGCGCCTTTCGCGTCGCGCAGGGCGGTAGCATTGAACGATAGGTCCACGTAGCTGCCGTCGCGCCTCGTGTGCCGCGTCTCGTAGTCGAATACCTGCTCGCCTTGCATGACGCGGCCGAACACCGCGGCATCGCGCTCGCGCACGGCCTGTGCGCTGCGCTCGATCAGCGGTCGCCCGATCAGTTCGTCCACGCTGCAGCCGTAGATCCGCTGCGCGGCGGCCGGGTTAAGGTAGGTCCAGCGCCGCTCGAGGTCGATCGACCAGATGAGGTCTCTCGAGGTCGCGACCAGGTTGCGGTACAGCGCCTCGCTCGCGCGCAGCGCCTGCTCGGCGGCGATACGCTCGCTGGCGTCGGAAAAGACGAAGATCGCCGATTCCTCGGGCGCCGAAGGGTCCAGCGAGCGGCCGAGCGCGCGGCACCAGAAACGCGAACCGTCGCGACGCACCAGCCGCGAATCGCCCTCGATGATTTCCCCGCTCGCCAGCCGCCCATAGGCCTCTTCGCCCGCCGCGTCCCACTGCTCGTCCGACGAATACCAGACGCGGGTCGGCTTGCCCTGCAGCTCGCCCGGCGCGTAGCCGAGCATCTGCTCGAGGTGCCGGTTGCAGCGCAGGATCACCCGCCGCTCCACGAAGGCGACCCCGACCGGCAGGGTGTCGAGCACGAGGTGCTCCTCGGCCAGCACCGCGAGATAGGCATCCTGAGCGCGCTTGAGGTCGGTAATGTCGCTGACCACGCTGACGTAGCCGCCGAGCACGGTGGGCACCGACCTGCCCTGCTTCCAGCGCCCGTCTCGCGTCTGGAATTGGCGCAGCACGCCGGTCTCCTCGTGGTGCTGGCGCACCCGCTGTTCGATCCAGTCTTCCCGCCGCCCCTCATAGCCGGACGGCTGCTCGGTCTCGTAGGCGGCGTGCGCGACTTCCGCGTACGGCGTGCCGACGAGCTCGGTCGGCCGCCGCCCGCCGCCGTAAAGGCCGGCGTAGGCATCGTCGCAAACCACCAGGCGGTCGTCGCCACCCCACACCGCGATGGCGTCGGGAAAGCTCTCGATCGCGTCGCGCAGGCGCGCCTCGCTCCCGGCGAGCCGCTCTACCAGGTCCTGATTGCGCAAGCGGGTGCGCAGCGCCTCGACGACTGCGCCGTGGATGTCACGGTAAACCCGCACCATCACCACGCCAAACACCACCAACGTCAGGCCGAGCAGCTTGTAGGTTCGGCCGGGCTGGAGCAGAAGCTGCGCCGCGATGGCGACCGATGGCAGCGCGGCGAAGGCGTAGAACGCAAGCCGGCTCGCGGCATACACCCCTGCCGCACCGATGATGCTGCCGCCGACGACGAACACCACGGCCATTTGAAGCAGCGGGCCGCTTTGCGGGAACAGCCATGCCGGGGCGTAGGCCCAGGCTGCCCCCGTAGCGAGCGCGCCCAGTGCGAAGCGATGCTCCCAGCCGCGCGCGGCGCCTTCGGCGTCGGCGCGCGCGAAACTGCGATGCAGCGCAACGCGCACCAGCGTCACCGCCAGCACCGCCGCGTACCATCCCAAGAGCGCGGTTTCGTCCCTCGCGCCCCACAGCACGGCGACCAGAATCGCCGCATTCACGAGCGTCGTTGCATAGGCGGGCCGGGCGACCCGGTACAGGGTGGACACCCGCGCCGCCTCCAGGCTTCGATCTTCCCCCGCCGCTGCGGCGCGCTGCTCCATTTCAGGCTTCGAGCAGCGCCTCGAGCACGGCGCACCACGCCATGCCGAGGTTCTCCAGGCTGTAGCCGCCGCCGCCGAAGGCCATCAGGCGGCCCTGGGCATGGCGCTCGGCGAGTGCCGCGAGCCGCCGCGCGGCGTGCGCGTGCGCCGTGGGGGTGAGGCGCAGGTCGGCGAGCGGGTCGCCCGCGAGGCTGTCGGCGCCGCACTGCAGGATCACGAACTGTGGCGCGCGGTCGTCGACGAAGCGCTCGGCCTCGTCCCAGGCACGGAAGAATTCCGCGTCGCCCGCGCCCGGGCGCAACGGCAGGTTTAGCTTGGTGCCTAGCGCAGCCCCCGTTCCCGCCTCGTAGGCGAAGCCCGACCCCGGATACAGAAAAGAGCCGTCCTCGTGGATATCGGCGACGATCAGCTCGGGGTCGTCCTCGAACTCGTAGTACACGCCGTCGCCGTGGTGCACGTCGATGTCGACGTAGGCAATGCGCCGAATGCCGTGCTCCGCGCGCAGGGACTCGATCAGCACGCCCAGATCGTTGAACACGCAGAACCCCGCGGCAGCACCGCGGCGCGCGTGGTGCAGCCCGCCGATCGGCTGAAAGGTGCGCCGCGCCTCGCCGCGCACGACGCGCCGCGCGCCCTCGAGCGCCGCGCCGACCAGGTGCGCCGCCGCCTCGTAGCAGCCGGGAAACGCCGGGGTGTCGCCATAGTCGAGGTAGCCGGCACCCTCGCGCGAGGCGGTGATCACGCGCTCGACGTATTCGGGACGGTGGAAACGCTCGATCTCGTCTCGTCCGGCGGGCGCGGCCGCCGCCAGTGTGACGCGAGAGTCGATTCCGCGCGCCGACGCGGTGCGCCAGAACGCGCCCTGGCGATCGATCGACAGGGGGTGTCCGGCCGGGAAACCGTAGCCGCCTAGCTCGTCACTCAGGAACAGATGCGTTGCGCCCGGCATCGCCCGGCTCTCCCGTCTCTCAGGCCGATGTTTCGACTTGCACCAGGCAATCGTAGAAGGTCGCGCCGCCGCCGAGGTCCGCGGTGCGCTGCGAGGTGACCTGGTTCGCGTTGCGGCCGTCCGGCGAGAATTTCTTCCACCACACCGAAGGCGCCACCACCACGCCGCGCCGCGGCCTGGCGTTCACGCACACGCGCAGGTTGAACTCGCCGCGCGCGTTGAACACGCGTACCCGGTCGCCGTCACGGATGCCGCGCGCCGCCGCATCGTCCGGGTGCATCTCGAGCCGCGGCTCGCCTTCGAAATCGCGGAACCGCTTGAGGTTGGCGAAGGTCGAATTGAGGAAGTGGCGCGCGGGCGGCGACAGGAAGGCGAGCGGGTAGCGCTCGGCCAGCGCCGGGTTGCTCACCACCGACTCGGCCGGCGGATTGAAGAACGGCAGCGGATCGAGGCCCTGCCGCGCCAGCGACTCGCTGTAGAACTCGCACTTGCCCGACGGTGTCGGGAAGCCGCCCTCGGCGAACGGGGCGAAGCGTTCCGGCAGCCGCAGTCGCTGCCAGCCCTTTTGCTTCACCTCGCGCCAGTCGACGCCGCGCATGCGCGGGCTGGCCGAGGCGAGCGCCTGCGCGCAGATGTCCTCGTCGCTGTCGCGGAAGCACGCTTCGTCGAACCCCATGCGCGCGGCCAGGCGCCGGAATACTTCCGAGTTCGGCAGCGACTCGCCCACCGGCGCGATGGCGGGGTTGTTGGCGAGCACGTACAGGTGGCCGTAGGACTTGTGCACGTCGTGGTGCTCGAGCTGCGTGGTCGCCGGCAGCACGATGTCGGCGTAGTCCGCGGTGTCGGTAAGGAACGAGTCCATCACCACGCAGAACAGGTCTTCGCGCGAGAATCCCGCGATCACCTTTTCCGAATCGGGGCAGACCGCGACCGGGTTGTTGTTGTACACGATGGTCGCGCGGACCGGGGGCTCGGCGCGGGTCAGCGCGTCGCCCAGCGCGGAATGATTGATCACGCGCGGCCGTCGCGCGCCTAGCAGGTCCGGCCGCTCCAGCGCGGCGTGGTCGAAGCCGTAGAAATCCGCGGTGGTCAGGACGATGCCGCCTGCCGCCTCGCGCCAGGCGCCGGTGAGCGCCGGCAGGCAGGCGATGGTGCGCGCGGCGATGCCGCCGCCGGCGTGGCGTTGCATGCCGTAGTTGAGGCGGATCGCCGCCGGACGCACGCTGCCGTACTCGCGCGCCAGGTTCACCACCTCCTCGAGCGTGATGCCGCAGGTGCGCGCCGCCCACTCGGGGGTATGGCGCGCGACGCGCGCGGCGAGCCGCTCGAAGCCGAGCGTGTGGCGCGCGATGTAGTCGCGGTCGATCAGCCCCTCGGCGATCAGAACGTGCATCATGCCGAGCGCAAGCGCGCCGTCGGTGCCCGGCAGCGGCGCGATATGCTGGCTGCACTTCTCCGCCGAGAGGCTGCGGTAGGGGTCGATTGCCACCACCTTGGCGCCGCGGCGCTTGGCTTCCTGCACCCGCGACCACAGGTGCAAATTGGAAACAACCGGATTCGCGCCCCAAAGCACGATCAGCTTCGCCTCGTCGAAGCGCTCGGGGTCCATCCCCACCGAGCCGCCGAGGGTCGCCTTAATGCCGAACTTGCCCGCCGTGGAGCACAAGGTGCGGTCGAGGATCGAGGCGCCGAGCTTGTGGAAGAAGCGCCGGTCCATCGAGCTGTACTGCACCATGCCCATGGTGCCGGCGTAGCTGCACGGTAGGATCGTCTCCGGGCCTTCGGGCGAGGCGGCAAGCGCTTTCAGCCGCGCGGCAATCTCGTCCAGCGCCTCGTCCCAGCCGATGCGGCGGAATTCGCCGCTTCCCTTCGGCCCGACCCGCCTCAGAGGGTGCAGCACGCGCTCGGGAGCGTAGGTCCGCTCGAGGTAGTAGGCGACCTTGGTGCACAACGAGCCGTCGGTGAACGGCATCGACGGGTCGCCCCGGATCTTGAGCGCCACGCCGTCCTTCACGCTCACCAGCATGGCGCAGGTGTCGGGGCAATCGTGCGGGCACGCGGCGCGCACCACTTTCACCTCGCTGTCGGCGTCCGCGAGCGTGTCCGCTGTCTGGGGCGCGTTCATGCGGGAATTGTACGCTGCAGCGCCTCGTCGACCAGCTCGATCCAGTGCCTGACCGGCGTCCCGGTTCCGGCCTGGAGGTGGGCAAGGCAGCCGACGTTCGCGGTCGCGATCTGCGCCGGCAGGCCCGATTGCAGCGCACTGAGCTTGCGGGCGCGCAACTGCAACGACAGCTCCGGCTGCAGGATCGAATAGGTCCCCGCCGAGCCGCAGCAAAGGTGCGCCTCGGCCACCGGCGTGAGCTCGTAGCCGGCGCGGGCGAGCAGCGCCTCGACCACGCCGCGAATCTGCTGGCCATGCTGCAGCGAGCACGGCGACTGGAACGCGACCCGCGTGCGCGGCGCGGCGTCGCCGAGGCACTCGCCGAGCGCGTCGGCCTCGGCAGCGATCACCTCGGACAGGTCGCGGGTCATGGCGGCGATGCGGGCCGCCTTTTCGCGGTATTCCGGGTCCGCGGCCAGAAAATGAGCGTACTCCCCGACGGTCGCGCCGCAGCCGCTCGCGGTCATCACGATCGCCTCGACCTCGCCGCGCTCGACCGAGGGCCACCAGGCGTCGATCAGCGCGCGCATGTCGTTGCGCCCGCCCTCCTGGTGGTTAAGATGAAAGCGCACCGCACCGCAGCAGCCCGCGCCGCCCGCCTCGAGCAGCGAGACGCCGACGCGGTCGAGTACGCGCGCCGCCGCGGCATTCACCGACGGCGCCAGCACCGGCTGCACGCAGCCCGCGAGCACCAGCATCCTGCGCGTATGGCGCGGCGCCGGCCAGTCGCCGGCCACGGCCGCGCGCGGGGGCACTTTCGCTTTCAGCGCGCCGGGCAGAAGCGGACGCACGAGTTGCCCCAACCGCAGCGCGCCGCCGAACAGGCGCGTGCGCGGCAGCGCGAAGGCAAGCGCCGCACGCGCGCCGCGGGCGGCCCAGCCGCGCGGCGCGCGATCCTCGACCAGCGCACGCCCGATGTCGACCAGCCTGCCGTACTGGACACCCGAGGGGCAGGTCGACTCGCAGGCGCGGCAGGTCAGACAGCGGTCCAGGTGCAGGCGCGTGCGTTTGGTCACCCGCTCGCCTTCGAGCGCCTGCTTGATCAGGTAGATGCGCCCGCGCGGTCCGTCCAGCTCGTCACCGAGCAACTGGTAGGTGGGGCAGGTCGCGGTGCAGAATCCGCAATGCACGCACTTGCGCAGGATCGCGTCCGCCTCACGTCCCTGCGGCGTGTCGCGGATGAAGTCTGCCAGGCTGGTTTGCATTGTTCAGACCCCGCCGCAGGCTCTATAGTTGCGCCGGCCCCGCGCGAAGGGAGGGCGCATGGAGCGAGCCAATTGGAAAATGATTCTGCCGCTGGCCGCGGGAATCGGGTTCGTGCTGACCGGGTTCTGGGGCCTGCTGCTCGGACCGGTCGCGGCCGTACCAGTCGTATCGTGGCGCCGCCGGCGCGACGGCGCCGAGCCGGCGGACGACGAGGAGCGCAGGTTGGCGGCTTTCATGGCCGGGACGCTCGCGGCGTCGGCGCCGAAAAAGGCGGCGCCCGCGGCGGCGAGCAAGGACGCGGCCAAGCCGAGCTTCGAGGAGACGAGGGCGCGCGCCGCGCAGCTCGACCCGGCCGGGCTTTTCGAGGCCTTCGCTGCGGCTCGACTGGCGCT
>Ga0102953_1000854_pt1 | contig 20077 bp, 21 predicted proteins | sample SalPon2A_C_D2_MG_FD_78509 | JGI IMG/M metagenome (GOLD analysis project Ga0102953, IMG submission 78509) | Soil microbial communities from South San Francisco under conditions of wetland restoration - Salt Pond MetaG R2A_C_D2_MG | ecosystem: Environmental > Terrestrial > Soil > Wetlands | place... | reverse complement strand
GGCGTCCTTGAATTCCTTGGCGACCTCGAGGGCGTTCACGACCCGTCCGAGGTCGCCGTGGGTTTCGGTGTCGGCGAGGACGAGGATGGCGATCTTGTTCATGGAGCGGCTCCTTCTTCGAGTAGTGGCTGGGCGTGCTTTGGCGCCAGTCGGTGGTGTGGTCAAAGCCAACGGTGGCGTAGGGCCGCGACGAAGCCGAGGAAGAGGACGGGTGCGCCCATGTCGATGCGTCGCCAGTGAATGTAGCGGCCGAGGAGTGGGTTGACGAGAATGGTGATGGCGATCAACAACCCAACCATGAGGAACGCGCCACCAGTCGGGGGGAGCCAGTGGCGCTTGCCGCGCGGCTTTGTTGGGCCCAATTCAGCCGTTGTCGCGTCCTCGCCCGCGACTCCGTGGTCAGGCTGGATGCTGTGATCGTACGGCCGCCGGTGCTTCATGGCGATGCCCCCTGGTTCGTCGAGGATGGCTATCTGGTAGCCGGCCCCGGTACCTCGCGACGATAGGGCGTCAGGCCTCGTGAGTCCCGTCAACTGCTAGACGCGGCGCACCCTGAAGGCGCCGCGTGGCGTGCTGACAAGTTGTTGCAGGGGACGGGGGGCAACAGGCGGCCAACTCCAGGCGTGCGGTGCGCACCTCATGTGCACCTTATGACCCCGAGAGGCGAGCCTCGCGGCTCAAACGAAGTCGCAACATCGAGACGGGAATAGCCGACCAGGACTGTATTTCTTGGGACGTGTGGGGGCGCGCCGGGAAGGTCTTCGCGCGGCTCGTGATCGGCGGGTCCCGTTGAGGAGTCATGACCTACCGAGGCTGGTTGCTGAGGTGACAGATGCCTGGCATGGAGGGCCCCGGTGAAGTCCAATTCTGGCCGAGCATCCAGCCAGCAGTGGTGTGTTGCTTGTTGTGCCAACCTCTCCAGAAGGGCTCGATTTCGGGCGCTCTCAACCCAACTGCCCGGATCTCGCATGTGCGACAAACGCTGTCTCACGAGCACTCAACTGCATGCGGCTGTCTCGAGCGATGAGCTCCGCCCAGCCTACGGATCACAAGGTCCGGGGTTCGAATCCTTGCGGGCGCACCAGAGTGGGGGCCCCGTCGCCGGCGGGGCCTCTCGCGTACGGCGCCGTTGGCGCCCGTCGCGGTAGGGGGCGGCTTCAACCGCCTCCTTCCGTCTGCGCCGTTCGCGCTGCCGTCTCGTTCCCATGAGGCCGTTCCCGGCCTTGGCGCACCACGCGCGTGAGCCGGTGGAGGAAGAACACGCCCAGCAACAGCGGGAGCCAGTAGTTCATGCCGCGGAACGCGATGATGATGCCGAAGGCGGTGGCGGGGTGCATGCCGAGGGACGTGAACACCAGCCCCATCACGCCCTCGACGGCGGCCACGCCCTGCGGCACGACCGCCACGACGAAGAACACGATGCCCAGCGTGAAGCCCGCGATGGCGGGCCCGAACGTCAGCGGCTGCCCGAAGGCAACGAAGAGCAGGTACAGCCCCGCCAGGTTCGCCACATGCGTCGCGACCCCCAGCGCAGCGAGGCGCGTCACCGTCAGCGGATGATTGACGATGGCGCGCGCCGCGAAGCACATGTCGCGCGACTGGATCTCGGCCCAGTCGTCGGAAAGCGGCGGGTCTCTGTGGAACCAGCCCCACGCCCGGGCAACTTGCCGGCTGAACCACTCCAGCCCGGACCGGACGGCGGCCTCCCGGCGCCGGGCCACGACCACGGCGCCGATGAGGCCGCCGATGAAGGCGACGTATGCGGCGATCCCGAGGATCTCGAATGTCTGCAGGTCCGTCCTGCCGTTCAAGACCCACACCGTCGCGGCGATGAAGGGCAGCAGCGTCGCCAGGTCCGCGATGAGCACGATCACCGTGCCGATGGCGGCGCGTGCGGGCGGTTCGCCGCGGGAGCGGGCGTCCGCCACGAAGACGGACGCGCCGGACGTGCCGCCGGAGGGCGCCACCGTGTTCAGGTAGATCGAGGCGAAGTAGACCGGGATCAGGCGCCAGGTGTTGGCGGACACGCCGACGGCCTTGAAGCCGTACTCGTAGAGGGCGCCGTAGAGGATGAAGAACACCAGGTGGGTCGCGAACGCGGCGGCGACCCACAGCGGTTGCGCGTGCGACAGCGCCTGCCACAGCTTGCCAGGGCTCGTGAACAGGCTGATGTAGAGCGCCAGGAGCCCGAGGGGCAGGATCACCAGCAACCACTTGAGGCGGGACATGGGCACCTCCGGACGCTGGCAGAGGGCCGGTGGCGGGGCTACGCGCACGCCTCCGCCCACGTAGTGGGAGCAGTGTAGGGCCAGGTCCGGCGGGCGATTGCAGGGCAGAGGACGCGAGCGTCACCCGTGGCGCCCGTCGGCGGCACGTCCGCAAGGACGGACGGACCCGACGCTCTCGCCGACCGTGCCTTGCCCGCCGTGCCTTGCCCGCCGTGCCTTGCGGGCGTGCCTTGCGGGCGTGCCTTGCCGTGTCCTTCAGCGGCGAGGCTGGGTCTGCCTCGGGCCGCCGCGCTCCCGGCTCTCCGGCCAGCGCGCGTCGGCCAGCACCACCGACTCCTCGATCTGGCGGTCGGGGACCGTCCAGTACCGTCGCAGCAGCTGCTCCGTCTCGTTCCGGGAGAGCAGCCGGAAGCCGTGCCGCCGGTAGAAGCGCACCGCCCAGGTGGCGGCGCGCCAGGTGCCGACGAGCATCGGGCGCTCGGTGAGCGACCGCAGGTGTGTCAGCAGGGCGCCGCCGTGGCCGTGACGCTGCTGGTCCGTGCGCACGTAGGCGTGGCGGATGAGGGTCACGTCGCGCACGTCCTGCAGGCCCATCGCTCCCACGATGCGGCCGCCTGACTCCACCACCCAGAAGCGCACGCCGGCGGCGAGCTCGCCGCGAAGCGCGTCTTCGGGCATGTACGGCTCGTGCCAGCGGTCGGCGGCGATCACGCCGCGGTACGCCTCCGCGCCGTCGTTGATGATCTCGAGGATGGCGGGGACGTCTGCCTCGGCCGCCGGTCGGATCGACGCCGCGTCGCTCCCGTCCGCGTCGCTCCCGTTCGCGTCGCTCCCGTTCGCGTCACCCACGGCCGTGTCACCCACCGCCGTGTCCCCCACGGCCGTATCCGCTCAGATCGGCCCGCTCGGCGTGCCAGTGCCCGACGCTGCGCATCGACGATCGCCTCCGGCCCGAGCGTAGCGCACCGGAGATCCGTAGGCGACAGGAGGATCTTCGGCTCGGTCCACGCTCAGTCCCCGCTGCGCGCCAACACCTGGCTGACGGCGTTCTCCACCGCCACGGCGGAAACCTGGTAAGCGCGTGGGATGCGCGCGCGGATGCGGCCCTTGGGCCCGACGATCACGATCTCGCCGTTGTCCACGATGGTGGGGGGCCCCTTGCTGGCCAGAGGGTTCCACGCACGCGCGTAGAAGTAGGTGCCGTTCGCCTTCTCCCTGGCGGCGTAGGCTGCGAACGCCTTGGCGTCGAGGCGCTGGAAGGGCACGCCGTAACCGTGACGCACGACATGCGCCACGGTGGCCCAGGGCGCGCTCAGGAAGGCCCAGTCGGCCGGGGTGGCCGGCACGTTGCCGAAGCCCACCACCTGCTTCAGGAAGGCCGCCGTGGGCTCCGGCCCGTCGGGGCGCGGGTTGACGTCGATCGACACGAACACGACGTCCGTCCCGAACTGCTTCGTGCCCTGGAGGTCGGCCTTCAACGCCATGAGCGTGTTGACGGCGATGACGGGGCTGACGCGCGTGCCGCGCGGGTCCAGGAAGCTCACGACCTGGACCTTCCCGGCGAGGCTCGACGGGTCGAACGGGGCGCCTCGCTGGTCGGTGAAGCCCGCGAGGTCCGGCGCCGGGCCCAGATCGCCGACGGGGAAGGTGGTTGTGGCGGTTGCGGCAGGAGTGCCGCCGGCGCCGGGAGCGCCGCGATGCACGAGCAGGCTGACGGCGAAGGCGAGGGCCAGTCCGAGGACCAGGCCCGCGACGACCCGGCCGAGTGCGCCCAGCCGCGGCACCGCGCCTTCGGCGCTCACGCCGCCGTCCCGGTGGCTGCGGTCGGGCGCCTCATGCGCCCGACCGCAGCAGGCGCGCCACGTCCCTCGCCACGGCATCGGAGGGCACGGTACTGGCATCGCCGAAGGCCGCCCGCACCCAGCCGTGCCGGTCCACGATGAACAGCGGGCTCTGGTGCATGATCGTGAAGGGCGCGTTCGCCTTCTCCGCCAACGGGTTGCGCATCCGCGCCTGGAAGGTGCCGGGGGCGAGCTTGTCGGCCTCGGCGTTGGAGACGCTGTAGTAGCTGGTGTGGTAGCCGTCGCGGACCACGCTCCGCACCTCGTCGGCCGGTCCCGTGAGGTAGTCGAGCCAGCTCACGTTGGGGTCGAGGCCCTCCTGGTCGAGGAAGCCGCGCAGCTGCGCAGGGCCCGCGAGCTCGTCGATGGAGAAGGCGACGAACTTCACGGAGACCGCGATGCCACGGCGCTGCAACAGCGCCTCCAGATCGCGGACCTTGGAGGCCGTCAGCGGGCACAGCGTGGTGCAGTAGGGGTCCATCGTGACCACCACGCGGACCTCGCCCAGGAGGTCGCTCGAGGCCACGGGCCGGTCGAGCTGGTCGACCAATCGGTAGCTGGGGGCCCGGAACAGCCGCGGCAGGGGGGAGGGCGCGCCGGCCGCCGTCGCGAGCGGCCCGGGCCACAGGAACAGCGCCAGCCCCGCCAGGATCCCCACGATCCCGCCGGCCGCGAGCAGGCGCCAGCGTCTGGGTGCCATCACCCCTCGAGGCTAACGCTGCGGGCGTGTGCCTCATGAGTGCTGGGAGGCCGCGTCGGCCGGCCGGGGGTTGCCGCCTCGTGGGCCGGGACATATGTCCTGGAGGGGTCAAATGTCCCTTCAAGTGATGGCCGCAGCGGGCGAGGATTGGCCCCGTTGGCCCGAGAGGCCACGGAAGAGCTCGACGCGAGCTCGGACGAGGAGAGACCATCATGACCAAGTTCCCCAAGGGCGCGACGCTGATGCTCGGTGCGATGCTGCTCATGGCGCTGACGCCTGCGCTCGCCGCCAGCACGCCCGCCCCGGCCGATCTGACCATGGTCGTCATGCACACCAACAAGGTCGCCGGCGTTCAGGGCAAGCCCGGCCCCGACGGCACCCTCCACGACGCCTTCATGCCTTCGGACCTCGTGCTCGAGCCCGGCCAGCGGGTCACGCTGACGGTCATCAACTACGACGACGGTGACCACACCATCACCGTGCCCGAGATCAACATGAACCTCGTCGTCAAGGGCGGTACCTTCACCAAGGACGCCGCCGGCAACGAGACCGGCTTCACCCCCGGCACGAGCACGTTCACCTTCACCGCGCCGACCAAGTCCGGCTACTACCGCTGGTTCTGCGCTCTGCCCTGCGACGGCCCCACCCACTACGGGATGAGCAAGGGCTTCGACGGCCAGGACCAGGACGGCTACATGGCGGGTTACCTGGTCGTTCGCTGACCGAGGGCGCCGTACGCCCGCGAAGCGGGCGTCGGATGAGCGGGCGGGCGCTTCGGGCGCCCGCCCGCTCCGTGGGGCAGGCTGAGCGTCAGAGCGGCTCGAGCACGGCGCGTACCGGTGAGGCGTCGGCATGCGGCATGCGCAACGGCAGGCAGATCAGCCGGTACCGCCCGGCCGCGACGCGGGTCAGCTCCAGCCCCTCCACGATGGCGAGGCTCGCCCGGAAGCATGCCCGATGGGCCGGCAGGTCCTTGCTGTCGATGGGATCGACGCTGGGGGCGTCGGTGCCGACGAGGCGCACGCCGCGTCCGGCGAGCGCGGCGATCAGGCCCGGCGTCAGGGGCCGGAAGCTGGGGAAGCGATCCCAGCGTTCGGCCTGACCGGTGTACAGCAGCACCCGCGGCGGCAGCGGCGTGTCGGGCAGGACCGTCTCCGGCACGCCGCCCTCGCCGCGCGCGTCCACCACCAGGGCCTCTCCGACGAGCACGTCCAGGCCGACCGACACCAGCCGCCCGCCGCTGGCGGCGTAGTGCCAGGGGGCGTCCACGTGCGTACCGAGGTGCGTCGTAGTGGTCAGCCGCATCACGTTGACGGCGCTTCCCTGGTCGATGCTGCTGACCTGCTGGAGGTCGTATCTGCTATCGCCCGGCCACACCGGATGGCCCTCGGCGAGCTCCCGCGTGATGTCGATCATGGCCCATGCTACGACCGGCGTCGCCGGGCGGCAGTGGCGGCGGCCCGACCGTGCGTTCACGGTTGGGCCGGGCGATCGGCGGAACCTTCGTGTTCCTCTCACGCCGGCGGCGGGGGGCGCGACGTAGGGTAGCGAAGATGGCCATGTCCTTGCACCTCCCTCGGCCCGTCGCGGCGGGCGTGATCGCGCTGCTGGTGGCGGCGCTGTGCGGTACCAGCGCGTTCGCTCAGACCGGCGCCACGGCCGACACGGTGACGGTGGCGGCCGCCGGCGACATCGCCTGCGAGCCCGGATCCCAGCCGAGCCTTCGCGCCTGCCAGCAGGCGGCGACCGCGAAGCTGGTGCAGGCGATGCACCCCGACGCGGTGCTCGCCGTCGGCGACCTGCAGTACCCGACGGGCCTGCTCACCAGCTTCCAGGGGTCCTACGACGAGAGCTGGGGGGCCTTCAGAGCGATCACCTACCCGGTGCCCGGCAACCACGAGTACTACAATCTCGCCAACGGCTACTTCGATTACTGGGGCTCGCGTGTCGGCACGCGCGACGAGAGCTGGTACAGCTTCGACCTGGGCGGCTGGCACATCCTGGCGCTCGACTCCAACTGCCCCTACAACGGCGGCTGTCAGGAAGGCTCGCCAGAGGTGTCTTGGATCGAGGCGGACCTGGCCGCGCACCCCAGCACCTGCGCGCTCGCCTTCTTCCACCACCCGCGCTTCAGCTCGGGCCCGCACGGCGACAACGAGGCCATGGCTCCCATGTGGCGGGCGCTGCAGGCGGGCGGGGTCGACGTGATCCTCACCGGGCACGATCACGATTACGAACGCTTCGCCCTGCAGGACGCCGACGGGCGCCTCGATCCGGCGCACGGGATCCGCGAGTTCGTGGTGGGCACCGGCGGCGCGCCGCAGTACTTCGTGTTGTGGCGGCGGGCGCACAGCCAGGCGCTCCAGGTCGGCACCTTCGGGGTCCTGAAGCTCACCCTGCAGCCGGACGCCTACGGCTGGAGCTTCGTTCCGATCGCCGGCGAGACCTACAGCGACAGTGGCAGCCACGCCTGCCACGCGCCGCCGTCTCCGTAGCCACACGCTCGGCGTGACCGCGCGGCCGGCGGGACGCTCGCCCGCGGGGCCGGACGCCCGCGGGGCCGGACGCCCGAGAGGCCGTCGCCCGGCGGCTCAGCCGGCCGCCGGGGCAGCGCTCAGTCCGCTGCGCCGCGCCGCAACAGCGCCCACCCGCCGCCGACCACGATGCCGATGGCGAGGCTCAACAGACCGGCGCTCCACGCGGTGAAGACGCTGGTGGCATACTGCAGCCAGACGCCCAACGTGGCGGTGAAGCAGATGCCTATGCCCAGCGCATAGCCCAGGACCGTCGACCAGGAGCGTGGGGCGGGGTTCGAGCTCATGGCACGACTATACTCGGCCGGAGCCGGCGGGGCGGGCCGGCGGGGCGGGCCGCCGGCCCGCGTGTCAGGAGGCGGCCGCCTCCACCGCGGCCGCGACCTCCCTGGCAACCTCGCCCACCAGCGACTCGTCCTCGGCCTCCACCATCACCCGCACCAGCGGCTCGGTCCCGCTGGGCCGGAGATTGATGCGTCCGGCGTCGCCGAGACGCGTACGGGCGGCCTCGACCGCTCGGCTCACGGAGGGCTGCTCGAGCACGCCCTGCCGGGCCTCGAGCGGCACGCGCACGTTGAGGAGGCACTGAGGGTAGACGGGGATCTCGTCCATCCACGCCTCGAGCGCGCGGTCCGACTTGCGCACCGCCGCCAGCACCTGCAGGGCGGTGAGGATGCCGTCGCCGGTGGGAGCCTTGTCCAGGAACAGGACGTGCCCGGACTGCTCCCCGCCGAGGCGGAGGCCGCGCCGGGTCAGCTCCTCGTGCACGTAGCGGTCGCCCACCTGAACGCGGTGCATGCGCACGCCGCGCGCCTGCAGGAAGCGTTCCACGCCGAGGTTGCTCATCAGCGTGGCTACCACCTCCTCGTCCCCGGAGGTGAGGGCGCAGATGGCCATGATGTGGTCGCCCGTCACCAGCCGGCCCTTGCGGTCGACCAGCAGCGCCCGGTCGGCATCGCCGTCGAAGGTCACGCCCACGTCGAGCTCGTGGTCGACGACGCGGGACCGGACGCTGACGGGATCGGTGCTGCCGCAACCGACGTTGATGTTCTCGCCGTCGGGCCTGGCGTGGATGACGTCGAGCCGGGCGCCGATCTTTTCGAAGACCTTCGGCGCGATCTGCGAGGCCGCGCCGTTGGCGCAGTCGAGCGCCACCCGCAGGCCGTCGAGGTAGGGGGCGTTCGACAGCAGGTGCTGCATGTAGTGGCCGTCGGCCGTTCGGTAGCGCGTGGCCGAGCCGACGGCGTTGCCGGTGACCGGCGGCAGGGCCTCGGGGGCGACGTCGAGCAGCGCCTCGATCTCCTCTTCGAGGGCGTCGGAGAGCTTCTCGCCGTCCTGGTTGAAGAGCTTCAGGCCGTTGTCGTCGAAGGGGTTGTGGCTGGCGCTGACCACCACGCCGGCATCGCAACCGAGCTTGCGTGCCAGGTACGACACGCCGGGCGTGGGGATGACGCCCAACCAGGTGACGTCGGCGCCGCGCGAGGCGAGGCCCGCGGACACGGCGTGGGCCAGCATCGGCCCGGAACGGCGGGTGTCCATGCCCACCACCACCTTGGGCCGCTCCCGCCCCCGCCGCCGCAGTCCCTCGGCGGCGGCGACCCCCAGCCGGAACGCGAAGGCCCCTGTCATCGGGTGCTCGCCGGCGACGCCGCGAACGCCGTCGGTGCCGAAATATCGCCTCTCTGCCATGGCGGCCATTGTATCCGACCCGTCTCGAGGCGGGCGCGTCAGCGCGCATAGCGGCTCCCGCGCGGAGCCGCTACCCTGTCGCCCGCTACTTGGCCTCCAGCCAGTTGACGCCCACGCCCACCTCCGCCACGAGCGGCACCTTCAGCGGGTAGGCGTCGGCCATGGCGTCCTCGACCAGGCGGGCGACCTCGTCCGCGCGCGCCTCGGGCGCTTCGGCAACGAGCTCGTCATGCACCTGCAGCAGCAGACGTCCGCCCGAGGCGGCGAGCGGCGGCGCCAGCCGCAGCATGCCCAGCTTCATGATGTCGGCCGCGGTGCCCTGGATGGGCATGTTGTAGGCCGTGCGCTCGGCGTACTCGCGCGCCTGCCTGTTGGGGCTGTGGATGTCGGGGATGGAGCGACGACGTCCGAGGAGCGTCTCCACGTAGCCCCGCTCGCGGCAGGCTTGCAGCGTCTCGTCGATGTAGGCGCGTACCCGCGGGTAGCGCTCGAAGTAGGTCCTTATGGTCGCTTCCGCTTCGGGGAGGTCGATGCCGAGGTCGTTGCTGAGGCGCCGCGGGCCCATGCCGTAGAGCACCCCGAAGTTGATCACCTTGGCCCGGCGGCGCTGCTCCGCCGTGACGGCCCGCCGGTCGACGCCGAAGACCTCGGCGGCGGTGGCGCGGTGGACGTCCTCGCCGCGCTCGAAGGCCGCGATCAGCGCGTCCTCTCCGCTGATGTGGGCCAGCACCCGCAGCTCGATCTGGCTGTAGTCGGCCACCACCAGCCTGGCCCCCGGCTCGGCTACGAAGGCGCGCCGGATCTCGCGGCCGAGCTGGGTGCGAACGGGGATGTTCTGAAGGTTCGGATGGGCCGACGACAGCCGCCCGGTCGCGACCACCGCCTGGTTGAAGGTGGTGTGCAGGCGCCCCGTGTCGGGGTCGACGAGGTCGGGGAGAGGGTCGAGATAGGTGCTCTTGAGCTTGCTGAGCTCGCGCTGCTCGAGGATGAGCGCCACCGCCTCGTGGTCGCCCCGGAGCGGCTCGAGCGCCGACACCGCGGTGCTGCGCTTGCCGGTGGCGGTGCGCTTGCCCGGACGCAGCCCCAGCGTCTCGAAGAGAAGCTGCGCCACCTGGTCCCGTGAGTTGAGGTTGAGGCCGTCATCCCCTGCGATCTCGCGCACGCGCGCCTCGACCGCTGCGATCCGTTCCGACAGCGCCTCGGACTGCCGCCGCAACAACGGCACGTCGAGCTTGACGCCCGCCAGCTCCATCTCCGCGAGCACGGCCTGCAAGGGCCGCTCCAGGGTCTCGTAGACATGGCGTTGTCCCCCGTCCAGCCGGCCGCCCAGGATGCGGAGCAGCTCGGCGGTCACCACCGCCCGCGAGGCGGCATCCGCCCCCCACTCGCCCGCGCCGTGCAGGCGCGCCAGCCGCTCCGGAGTGGCGCCGCTGGGGTCGAGGAGGTAGGCCATCAGCAAGGGGTCGTCGCCGGGGACGGCGTTGAAGCCGTAGCGCCGGGCCACCACCATCAGCGCCTTGGCGTCGCAGGCGTCCAACGGTCGCTCGCGGCCGAGCACGCTGCGGACACCGTCCTCGTCCGGCGCGCTCGCCACCTGCCCGCGCATCGCCAGCGCCAGCGCCCGCACGCCGGCCCGGCTGGGCCGTTCGTCGTCCAGCACGAAGCCGATGGCGCCGTTGGGAACGAGCTCGCCCCAGGTGACGGGCGCGTACTCGGTGCGCTTCGCCAGCCCCATCTCCGCCAGGATCGAGCCGAACTCCAGCTCGCGCAGCAGCTCGCGCAGGCCGTCGGTGTCCGCGCTGCGTCGCCCCCACGCCTCGGGGTCGACGTCGATGTCGGCGTCCGTGCGGATGCGCGAGAGCTGACGCGAGAGCTCGAGAGCGTCCAGCGACGCCTGCAGCTTGCGCCGCTGGGATGCCGGCTCCACGGCGTCGAGGTCGTCCAGGATGGCATCCACGGAGCCGTAGCGCCGCAACAGGCTGCGTGCCGCCACCTTGCCGATGCCCATGACGCCGGGCAGGTTGTCGCTGCTGTCGCCGGTGAGGGCGCGGTAATCGACCCATTGATCGGGGCGCACGCCGTAGCGCTCTTCGACCGCAGGCGGTCCGATCGGCTCGGCGGTGTCCGGGCTCCTCACGGTGACGGCGTCGCTCACCAGCTGCAGGGCGTCCCGGTCGCTGGTGACGACCTGCACGGTGAAGCCCCGCTCTGCGCATGTGCGGGCGATGGTGCCGATGAGGTCGTCGGCCTCGAGGCCGGGGCGCTCCACGCGCGGGATGCCCATGAGGTCGAGCAGGCGCTTGATGATGCCCACCTGTTGCGGCAGATCGTCGGGCGTCGGCGCCCTGCCCGCCTTGTAGGCCTCGAAGCGCTCGTGGCGGAAGGTCGGCGCCGGCGCATCGAAGGCGACCACGAGCGTCGTCGGGTCGGCGTCCTCCGCGAGCAGCCTCAGCAGGGCGCGCGCGAAGCCGTAGACGGCGTTGGTGGGCTGCCCCCGGGAGGTGGACAGCTCGCGCATGGCGAAGTAGCTGCGGTAGGCGAGCGCGTGTCCGTCGATGATCACGATGCGGCGCGCCTCCCCCGCAGCCGGGCGGCCGGGGGGCCGTGCCGGCGCGTCGAAGAGGCCGTCCTGGTGAGGCGCGGCACGGCGTGCTGCACCCTCGTGCCGACCGGAGCCGTTCGCCATCACCCGAGCATACCCGCATCCGCCGGTGTGCCGGATCCTGGCCTGGGCGCGCTCTTGCCGCGATACGTGATGCCGCGTGGTAGTGTCTCCGGAGATGGTCGGCCTAGGACGTCATGTCACGCCCGTGCAAGGGCGCGTCTACACCAACGAGTTCCGGCTCTACGGCCAGTTGCACCTCCCGGAGTCGGTCGGCACCGCCCGCATGCTCAACCTCACCGACCGGCCCTACCTGCCGGTCACGGATTGCCTGGTCTACGACGCGGGCTTCCGCCATCCTCCCGAGCACGAGTCGCTGCAATACGAGACGACGTTCGCGGCGGTCCCGAAGGAGCACATCCTGTGGATCGTCGGGGGACGCGGCGAGGAGCCTTCCGAGCACGCCAGGCGTGAGGCCCGCCAGGTGTACATCATGTACGCCAGCTACGTCCTGTCGGGGCGGCTCTACCTCATGCCCGGACAGCGCGTCTCCGACTTCCTGCACACGGTCTTCACCGACCGGCCCTTCCAGGACCTCCACGGTGCGCGCGTGCTGCTTCCCAAGCGCGAGGTGCACCTCGAGGAGTTCGACGTTCTGCAGTTCCACGAGTTCGTGACGGTGAACCTCAAGCAGGCGGGCGGCGTGTTCGATATCGGCAACGACGCCGGCAAGGGGTTCCGCTTGGAGCCGGGCGAGGACTGAGCCCTCACAGGTTCCAGCCGCCGGCCACCTCGATGGTGGTGCCGGTGACGTAGGCGGCCTCCTCCGACAGGAGGTAGCGGACCGCCGCCACCAGCTCCTCGAGCCTGCCCGGCCTGCCCATCGGCACCTCGCTGGTGGGTTGGGTGACGCTGTTCTCCATCACGCCGGGGCTGACCACGTTCACGGTGATGCCGGTTCCCGCCTCGGTCCGGGCGAGCGCCTTCGAGTAGAGGATGACCCCCGTCTTGGCGGCGGCGTAGGCGACGATGCCGGGCCGGGCCTTCAGCAGCTCCGCCCCGGCGTAGCCCACGTTCACGATCCGTCCGCCCCCCGCCTTCCGCATGAGCGGCACCGCCGTCTGGCAGGTGTAGAAGGTGGCGTGCAGGTTGCTGTCGAACATGGCCCTCCAGGTGGCCGCGTCGAGCTCGCTCAACGGTCCGAAGTGGTAGTTGCCGACGTTGTTGACCAGCACCGTCAGGCCGCCGAGCGCTGCGTGCGCCCGCGCCACCAGGGCACGCGCCTCGGCCTCGACGGTGACGTCGGCCCGCATGGTCACGGCCCGCACGCCGAAGCTCTCGGCCTCCTCGGCCACGGCCGCGGCCTCATCCCGGCTGCGGCGGTAGTGCACGGCCACGTCGTAGCCGTCCCGGGCGAGTGCCCGCACGATGGCGCGGCCGATGCCGCGGGCGGAGCCCGTGACCAGCGCCTTGCCTGGGGCGGCCGTCCTGTCGTCAGGCACGTGGCCCTTCGCCTGCCTGCGCGACGGCGGGCGTGGTGAAGCCGTGACGCCGGTAGTGCTCCACCAGCACCCGGGTGAAGCTGTTGAGGTCCATGGTGAGGGTGTCCTCCGGGCTCACCCAGGCGTAGCTCTCGGCCTCCCGGTTCAGCGTCACCGCCTCGCTGCGCGAGCGGCCGACGTAGTTCAGCAGGATGAGATGGGCGGGCCGGTGGAACTCGGGGCTGTCGACGGCCTCCTGGACGGGTGCCCAGTGCAGGTCGTAGACATCCAGGCCGGTCTCCTCGCGCAGCTCGCGGCGAGCCGCGGCGGCCATGCCTTCGCCGTAGGCGATCTTCCCGCCGGGCACGCCCCAGCGCCCGCCCCACTTGTGCGTCCGCACCAGCAGGACACGCTCCGACGGTCCCACCACGAGAACGCCCACCGTGGCCAGAGGGGCGTCGTCGGGCTGCCCGGGGACGCTCACGCCGCGCTCCCACGGTCGACGCCCATCGACCGGCGGAACCGGAGGACGCGTGCCGTCTGCACGAGCGCCGCATAGACGAGCTGCAGCAGGACGAGCGGCACGTACAGGTAGGGCCTCCCGGCGAGCGCCAGCGCGCCGAGCAGGGCCAACTGCGTGCTGAGCCCCAGGTTCACCACCGAGGCGGTGGAGAACAGGTCCGACCAGGCGAGGCGCAGCGCCGCCGGGGCGTCCGCTTCCGCCATGCCGGCGGCGAGCCCGAACAGCGCGTCGTCGAGGCGCGTGAACAGGCGGTCCTGGGGCGCCAGCAGCGCCGCGTAGACCGCCCGCGGGGCGTTCAGCAGCCACGCCGGTGCTCCGGGCGGCAGCGCCGGGGCCGTGCTCTCGCGCTCGCCCCGCAGCTCGCGGTAGCGAGCCTCCAGCGTGTGATCGAGGGACAGCAGCAGCGTCAGCGCGACGAGCGCCAGCAGCGCCGGCACGGCCGGACCGTGGCGGGCCAGCGCCAGGAACAGCGCCACGTTGACGGTCAGATCGACGACGGTGTCGAGGTAGCGCCCCGCTTCCGTGACCGTTCCCGTGGCGCGGGCGAGGCCCCCGTCCATGTTGTCGAGCAGCGTCTTGGCCTGCAGGAGCAGCGCTGCGGCCACCAGGGACGCCGCGTCCGGGGCCGACAGCAGCGCGGCCGCCACGAGGCCCAGGCAGCCGTGCGCCAGCACCACGGCGATGGGGGATACGCGCGCCCTCGCCAGCCACAGCACGCCGCGGCTCGCCAGCGGTTGGACGAGGACCATGATCCACTCGCGGCGCGGGCGGGGCTTCGGTGCCTGGGTGACGTTCACGACGCCACCATGCTAGCAGAGGGCGGCTCGCCGGACGGGCCCGGTGGGCACGCGCGGGGGGCCCGACGGCGGGACGGTCGAGCGCGGCGCGAGGCTATACTCGGACGATGCCCTGGCGCCCCTTCGGCACGCCGGCCGACGTCCTCGCCTACCTGCTGCTTCTGGCGGTGGGCCTGGCCGTGTGGCGGCTGATGTGGCGCGGCCGGCCGTTGCCCGGCGTGAAGCGGACGGGCACGCTGCTCGTCGGGCATCGAGGCACGCGCGGCGTCCGGCCGGAGAACACGCTCGCCGCCTTCCGCCAGGCGTTCGATGCCGGCTTGGACGGGATCGAGTTCGACGTTCAGAGGACGCGCGACGGCGCTCTGGCGATCACCCACGACAGCCGGGTGGACGGGGTGGCCGTGGCGGAGCTGTCGCTCTCCGAGCTGCGCGAGCGGCTGCCCGACCTGCCGACACTCCAGGAGTTGTTCGCGCTGGCACGCGACTACCCGGGGTGCCTGCTCAACCTGGAGATCAAGGCCGAGAGTGCGCGCACCCGCGGGCTGGAGCGAGCCGTGGAGCGCGCCGTGAGGGCTTCCGGGTTGCAGGACCGCGTGCTGCTCTCGAGCTTCAATGCGCTGGCATTGCTGCGCGTGCGCCTGCTCGCCCCGCGGCTGCGCGTGGCGCTGCTCTACGACCCGTCCACCGTCGAGCGTGCCGGTCTGCGGCCGCGGCCGGCGTGGCTCCACCTGGACGCGATCCACCCGCACCACAGCCTGGTCGACGCTTCTCTGCTGCGGTCGGCGCACGGGCGCGGCGTGGCCGTGAACGTGTGGACCGTCAACGAAGCCGAGGACATCCGGCGCTTGCACGCGATGGGCGTGGACGCCATCATGGGCGATGATCCGGAGACACTGGTGCGCTCCACCCGAGGAGGCTAGCCGATGGAACCGAAGTTCAAGCTCGTCAGCTCCAACAACTTCGAGCTCTTCGAGGAGCGGCTCAACGACTTCGTGGCGTCCCTCGCGCGCGACGACGTCATCGTGGACGTCAAGTTCTCCACCGCCTCGCTCGACATGACGGTCGAGTACTGCGCGTTGGTGCACTACCAGCAGACGGAGAGCTGGGATGGGTGACCTGCCCTGCGCCGGCGGAGGCCGCCGTGTCGCGGGTCCGGGGGCGCCTTGACCGGACGCCGGCGTGGTCGATTCCTTCATATTGAGCGGCGCACGCGCAAAGTAGACTTCGGGTGATGTCGACGACGCTCGTCATGGTCGTGGACGACGAACCCGCGACGCTCAAGGTGACGGAGCTGAGCCTCGTAGGCGCCGGGTACGCCGTGCTGACCTTCGAGAACCCCCATGAGGCCCTGGAGGAGATGCACGAGGGTCTCCGCCCCGACGTGATCGTGTCGGACATCTCCATGCCCGGCATGGACGGCTTCGAGTTCTACGGCGAGGCGCGCACGATCCAGGAGCTCAGGGCGGTGCCGTTCCTGTTCCTCACGGCCATGGAGGACCGCGGCTCCATGCGCCGCGGCATGACGCTGGGCGCGGACGACTACCTCACCAAGCCGTTCGACAAGGCCGAGCTCCTCGACGCCGTGGCGGTCCGGCTGAAGCGCATCGCCGAGTTGCGGCAGCCGCTCGAGGGCGTCGTGAGCGCGAAGGGCTTCGGGCACCCCGTCATCAACCGGGACGGCCGGCGCCTCGACTGGGACTCGCTGAAGGCGCTGGAGCTGCTCTTCTACCTGCTCGAGCACCGTTCCGGCGTCACCACCTTCGAGGTCGCCGAGGCGCTGTGGCCGGGCAAGACCGAATCCAAGGCCTCCAGCAGCTTCCACACCACGCTCTACCGGCTGCGCAAGGTGATGGGCGGCGAGCTCGTCGAGTCCGCCAACCGCCGTTACTACCTGCACAGCAAGTTCAACATCGAGTACGACGTCGACGCGTACCGCCAGCTGAGCCAGCGGGCGCGCGAGTCGAGCGACCTCCGCGACTACCAGGCGGCCCTCGACGTCTACCAGGGGCACTTCCTGATCGGATTCGACTCCACCTGGATCGAGACCATCCGTCTCAACATGCAGGCGGAGCACCTCACCCTGCTGCAGTCGGCGGCCGCGCGAGCCGAGGAGAAGGACGACCTCACGCGGGCGACCATGCTCTACCAGAAGATGACCGAGCACGAGCCCTTCAGCGAGGTCGCCTGGGAGGGCCTGGCGTCGGTGTGGGAGGCGCGCGGCGAGCGCGGCAAGGCCAGCGACGCGCGCGAACGCTTCGTGCGCCTCATGGCCGACGGTTAGCTCCAGGAGCGCCGCGCGGCCGGGGTAGACTTACGCAATCGGGAACGTGACTGACGCGCGGCGGCGCGGTACGTGAGCGCGCCGATGTGAAGGGAGCATCATGTTCGGCATCGATCTGACCGGAAAGAATGGCCTGGTCATGGGGGTCACCAACCAGCGCTCCCTCGGGTGGGCCATCGCGCAGCCGCTGGCGCAGGCGGGGGCGCGTCTGGCCTTCAGTTACCAGGGGGAACGCTTGCGGCCCACGCTGGAGAAGCTCACCGCGGAGATGGAGGGTACGGTCCTGGCCGAGTGCGACGTCACCAGCGACGGGCAGCTCGACGCGCTCTTCGCCACCGTCGAACGCGAGATGGGCCGTCTCGACTACGTCGTGCACGCGCTCGCCTTCGCGCCGCCGAGGACCTTCGAGCGACCGTTCGTGGAGACGGCGCGGGAGGACTGGCGCATCGCCATGGAGGTGTCCGCCTACTCCCTGGTCACGGTCGCGAACCGGGCCGCCCGCCTGATGACGAACGGCGGCAGCATGGTGACGCTCAGCTACCTCGCGGCGGAGCGCGTGGTGCCCCACTACAACATGATGGGTGTCGCCAAGGCGGCGCTCGAGGCGAGCATGCGCCATGTGGCCTACGACCTGGGCCCCAAGGGGATCCGGCTCAACGCCATCTCCGCGGGCCCGGTCCGCACGGTGGCGGCGCGTTCGATCCGGGGCTTCGGCGCCATGTACGCCGAGGTGAGCGGGAACAGCATGCTGGGGCGCAGCATCGACGCCGAGGAGGTCGGCGGGGTCGCCCTGTCCCTGCTGGTCGATGAGCTCGGCGGTGGGGTCACCGGCGAGACGGTCCACGTCGACGCCGGCTATCACGCCATCGGCATGTTCCTGCCGGAGGGCGCCGAGCAGGGCTGAGGCGTCTCGGCCGTGCCGCGCCACGCTGACGGGCGGGGTGCCGGTATACTCGCGGCATGGCCGTTCTCCACTCATGGACCGGGGCACTCGGGCGATGGCGCCAGGCCATCGTTTGAGCACGTCGTGACGCGGCGGTAACGCGCGTCGGCCCCTCGTCCCCGGATCGGAGAACCCCCTTGCCCTCACAGACTCGCGCCTCGAGCCGCGTGCGCCCGGTGTACCGGGAGCTGCTGGCGGACCTGGAGACGCCGCTCACCGCCTATCTCAAGGTCGCCGGCCATCCCTCGTTCCTGCTCGAGAGCGTGGAGCAGGGCGAGCACGTCGCGCGATACTCCTTCATCGGCACCGGGCAGCGCCGCCGCATCGAGGTCCGCGGCCACGACGTCACCGTCACCGGACCCGGCGGCAGTGACCGCTTCCGCAGCGACGACCCGCTGCGCGCGCTGTGGGATATGACCGTCCGGCCGGCGGCGGGCGCTCCGGAGCTGCCGCCGTTCTGGGCGGGCGCGGTGGGTTACGCCAGCTACGACCTCATCCGCCTCTACGAGCAGCTCCCCGACGCCAATCCCGATGAGCTCGGCGTGCCCGACCTGGTCTTCGTCGAGCCGGAGGTGCTGGTCATCTTCGACCATCTCCGCCGCCGCCTCTACGTCGTCGCGCCCGCGGTCGAGGGCGACGATGCCGACGAGGCGCGGGCGCAGGCGCTGGTCGACAACACCTACCAGCGTCTGCGCGGTCCTCTGCCCGGCGTCCCCGGCGACCGGGCGGGTCGCGTCAGCAGCTTCGCCAGCAACTTCACGCGCGAGGCCTTCATGGCCGCCGTGGAACGGTCGGTGGCGTACATCCGCGCCGGCGACATCTTCCAGGTGGTGCCGAGTCAGCGTCTCAGCGCGGACCTGGGCGTCCATCCCTTCGCCATCTACCGCGCCCTGCGCTCGATCAACCCCAGCCCCTATCTCGGCTACCTCGATCTGGGCCCCGTGACGCTGGTGTCGAGCAGCCCCGAGAGCCTGGTGAAGAGCGACGGCCGCCGGGTGGAGACCCGCCCCATCGCCGGCACGCGGCCCCGGGGGGCCACCCCCGAGGAGGACGCGGCACTTGCCGAGGAGCTCCTGAGCGACGACAAGGAGCGTGCCGAGCACGTCATGCTGGTCGACCTGGGGCGCAACGACCTCGGCCGGGTGTGCGGCTTCGGCAGCGTGCGCGTGTCCGAGCTGATGAAGGTCGAGCGCTACAGTCACGTCATGCATCTGGTGTCCTCGGTGGAGGGGGTGCTCGCGCCCGGCCGCACGCCGCTCGATGCGCTCGCCTCGGCGTTGCCGATGGGCACGGCGTCGGGCGCGCCCAAGATCCGCGCGATGGAGATCATCGACGAGCTCGAGCCGGTCCGGCGCGGCCCCTACGCCGGCGCCTTCGGCTACCTGAGCGTGTCGGGCGCCATGGACATGGCGCTCACCCTGCGCACGGTGGTGGTCGCGGGCGACCGCCTCCACCTCCAGGCGGGATGCGGGGTCGTGGCCGACAGCGATCCCGCATCGGAGTGGCAAGAGTCGCTCAACAAGCTGGCGGCGCTGCAGCGCGCGGTCGAGATGGCCACCGAAGGGTTGGGGTGAGCGCCGTGCCGCGCGTATTGGTGGTGGACAACTACGACTCGTTCACCTACAACCTGGTCCAGTACCTGGGGGAGCTCGGCGCCGAGCCGGTGGTGTGGCGCAACGATGCCTTCGAGGTCGAGGAGGTCGCCGACCTGGCGCCCGACGGCCTCATCGTGTCCCCGGGCCCGTGCACGCCGGCGGAGGCCGGGTTGTCCGTGGCGGTCGTCCGCCGCTACGGCGCCACCATCCCGACCTTGGGCGTGTGCCTGGGGCACCAGGCCATCGGAGCGGCCTACGGAGCCGACGTGGTCCGCGCGCGCCGCCTCATGCACGGCAAGACCAGCCAGATCGAGCACGACGGCAGCGGCATCTTCGCCGGGCTGCCCAGCCCGCTGCAGGCGACCCGCTACCACTCGCTGGAGATCACCCGGCTTCCCGACGTGCTTCGCGTGAACGCCTGGGTGGACGAGGACGGCGGCCGCGTGGTCATGGGCGTCTCGCATACCGAGCACCCCGTCTGGGGCGTCCAGTTCCACCCCGAGAGCATCCTCACCGACACCGGGCACGCCATGCTGCGCACCTTCCTGGCGCGGCTGTAGGGCAGGGGGAACGCCGTGTCCTGTCCCTACATCAGCGTGTTGACGGTCTCGACCGGCCGGCGCGGGCTGCTCCTCGAGAAGGCCGAGGCGCTACGGGCGCAGACCTTGCCGCCCGAGCGCTTCGAGTGGGTGGTATGCCTCAACGGCGGCGACGACGGCAGCGCGGACGCGCTCGACGCCTTGCGGCTACCGTTCACGCTCCGGCTGTTCGAGACCGATGAGCGCCTTCCTGCGGGCAAGGCGCGCAACCTCTGCGCCCAGCGCACCTGCGGGAGCATCCTGCTCTTCTCCGACGACGACTGC
>Ga0102953_1000853_pt1 | contig 20085 bp, 17 predicted proteins | sample SalPon2A_C_D2_MG_FD_78509 | JGI IMG/M metagenome (GOLD analysis project Ga0102953, IMG submission 78509) | Soil microbial communities from South San Francisco under conditions of wetland restoration - Salt Pond MetaG R2A_C_D2_MG | ecosystem: Environmental > Terrestrial > Soil > Wetlands | place... | reverse complement strand
CGTCCATAGGCGCCGGCCCGTCCTTGAGCCAGTCGAGTGTCGGCGGCATGGAAGCCGACGAAGTAGACCCGATCGCGGAGGCCGACGTCTACATGGCCTACGGCCGCGACGCGCAGGCCGAGGAGATCCTCAAGGAGGCGCTGCAGAAGGACGCGAAGCGCCCGGCGATCCACGCCAAGCTGATGGAGATCTATGCCGGGCGCCGCGACGCGGCATCGTTCGAACAGGCCGCGCGCAATCTGCAGTCGCTCACCGGCGGTTCGGGTCCGGAATGGGAGAAAGCCGCGACACTCGGCCGCAGCATGGACCCGCAGAACCCGCTGTACGGCGGCACCGCAGAAGCGGCAGGCGCAGGCGCGTTTGCCGTTTCGGGGGCGGCAGCCGAGCCCTCGCCTGCGCCGGTGCCGAATCTGGATTTTGATCTGGATGCGGCATCCGCCCCTGCGTCCGGTCCGGATATCCCCTTGGATGTGGGCGAGACGGAGCATACGGAGCCGGTGGCGCCGGCAGCGTCGGCGGCACTGGATTTCGACATCGGCGGCAGCACGAGCCAGATGCGAGCGAGCGACTTTGCCAGAGGCGGCACTCTGCGCATGGACAAGAATGCCGAGACTCCGCCGGAGGAGTCGGCCGGTCTCGATTTCGATCTCGGCGGAGGCGGCGGCGAAACGCAGAAATCGGCCGAAACCGGCGCAATCGACTTCGAGGCGCCCGCGGCAAAACCGGAGCCGGAGCCGGAGCCGGCGACCGCTCCCGAAGACACTCTGGGTTCGATGGATTTCAATCTCGATCTCGATACGGGCGAGACCAAGCCAACCCCGAGCCCCGCGGCGGAGCCGGCGGCGCTCGACCTGTCCTCGATCAGCCTGGATCTCGACATGCCGGGCGAAACCGCGGCGCCGACCACCAACGCGGATCCGAAGTGGCAAGAGGTTGCCACCAAGCTGGATTTGGCCAAGGCCTACGAGGAAATGGGCGACAAGGATGGTGCGCGCGAGCTGCTGAACGAGGTCGTGAAAGAAGGCGACAGCGCGCAACAAGGTCAAGCCAAGCAGATGCTCTCCAGCCTCGGCTGAGAGCCAATCCCCTACAATTAGCCACGGGCTGCGCCCCTGCGCGGCGCCGTGGCTAAACTTTTTCTGGCATGCGACTGGCGCTCGGTATCGAATACGACGGCAGCCGGTTCCTCGGCTGGCAAACGCAGCCCGGCGGAGGCACGGTGCAGGACGTGCTGCAGGCGGCACTCGCGGCAATCGCGGGGGAGGAGGTGAAGGTCGTCTGCGCGGGCAGAACCGATAGAGGGGTGCATGCCTGCGAACAGGTCGTCCACTTCGATCCGCCTGTGGCGCGCCCGGAAAGTGCCTGGGTGCGAGGCGTCAATGCCATACTGCCGGATTCGGTCGCCGTGTTATGGGTGCGGACGGTGGACGACGCGTTTCATGCCCGTTTCAGCGCCATGTCCCGCAGCTATCGCTATGTTCTTCTGAACCGCGGCGTGCGGCCCGCGCTGGCCGCACGCTACGCCGGATGGTTCCATCGCGAGCTGGATGTGCGCGCGATGCGCGTTGCGTCCGGATACCTTGTCGGCGAGCACGATTTCTCCGCTTTCCGCTCCTCCGAATGCCAGGCCAAGACGCCGGTGCGGAACGTGAATCGAATCGAGATTGAACGCCGCGGCGAGCGGATCGACTTCACCCTCACGGCCAATGCCTTCCTGCACCACATGGTGCGCAATATTGTCGGCACGCTGGTGTACGTGGGCAAAGGCAAGCACCCGCCAGCCTGGGTGCGCGAGGTGCTGGCATCGCGCGAACGTGCCCGCGCTGCGCCGACATTCGGCCCCGAAGGGCTTTATCTCGAAGCGGTCGATTACGCTCCCGACTGGGGCTTGCCGGTCGGGCGCCGGACGCCCTCGGTATTGCCGCTCGAGATCTGAGCGATGCGCACCCGGGTAAAGATCTGCGGCGTAACGCGCATCCAGGATGCGCAGGCTGCTTGCGAAGCCGGCGCGGACGCGATCGGCCTGGTGTTCTATCCGTCCAGTCCGCGATTCGTGTCCCACGAGCAGGCACGCGCACTGCGCGACGCCGCGCCGCCGTTTGTCACGGCGGTGGCATTGTTCGTAAATCCCGGCCGTGACGAGGTCGAGCGCGTGCTAGATCGAGTGCGCCCGGGCGCCTTGCAGTTCCATGGCGACGAACCGCCCGAATTTTGCGAGCGATTCGGGCTGCCCTATTTCAAGACCTGCCGCGTGAAGGAAGGGGTCAATTTGCTAGAATACCTGCAGCCTTACATGGGCGCGAGCGGCTGGTTGGCGGACGCCTACGTGGAGGCCTACGGCGGTGTCGGAACGCGCTTCGACTGGTCCGTGGTTCCGCGCCAGCGACCCCGCCCGCTAATCCTTTCGGGCGGCCTGACGACCGAGAACGTGCGCGACGCGATTCGCCGCGTGCGCCCGTGGGCGGTGGATGTTTCGAGCGGGGTCGAGTCCGCGAAGGGCATCAAAGACTCGGCCAAGATTGCGGCTTTCATGGCAGAGGTCAGAAATGCAGATGGATGAGCTCCCCGACGCGCGCGGACACTTCGGTCCCTACGGTGGCGTGTTCGTCGCCGAGACCCTGATCCACGCGCTCGACGAATTGCGGCAGGCGTACGAGCGCTGCCGCAAGGATCCGGCGTTCATGGCGGAATTCCACTATGAGCTGAAGCACTACGTCGGACGGCCGAGTCCCGTCTACCACGCGAAGCGCCTGTCGCAAAAGTACGGTGGCGCGCAGATCTATCTCAAGCGCGAGGACCTGAACCACACCGGCGCGCACAAGATCAACAACACGGTCGGCCAAGCGCTGCTCGCCCGCCACATGCGAAAGCCGAGAGTGATCGCGGAAACCGGCGCCGGGCAGCACGGTGTAGCCAGCGCCACGGTGGCGGCTCGTTACGGAATGGAATGCGTCGTCTACATGGGGTCCGAGGACATCAAGCGCCAGGCTGCGAACGTGTATCGCATGAAGCTGCTTGGAGCCACCGTGGTGCCGGTGGAATCCGGCTCGAAGACGCTCAAGGACGCGCTGAACGAAGCGATGCGCGACTGGGTGACGAATGTCGAAAACACGTTCTACATCATCGGCACGGTCGCCGGGCCGCATCCGTATCCGACAATGGTGCGCGACTTCCAGGCCGTGATCGGGGAAGAATGCCTGCAGCAAATGCCGGAAATCGCGGGGCGCCAGCCGGATGCCGTGATCGCATGCGTGGGCGGCGGCTCTAACGCGATGGGCATTTTCAATGCATACCTGCCGGACGAATCGGTGCGCCTGATCGGCGTCGAGGCGGCGGGTGAGGGGCTCGCCACCGGCAGGCACGCCGCGTCCCTGTGTGCCGGAACGCCAGGCGTGCTGCACGGAAACCGCACCTATCTGCTGCAGGATGCCAACGGCCAGATCATCGAGACGCACTCGATTTCGGCGGGCCTCGACTACCCTGGCGTAGGGCCGGAACATGCCTGGCTGAAGGATAGTGGCCGCGCCGAGTACGTTGCGGTCACCGACGACGAGGCGCTGCAGGCGTTTCACGAGCTGTGCCGCCTGGAAGGTATCATCCCGGCGCTCGAATCGAGCCATGCTGTCGCATACGCGACCAAGATCGCGCCGACGCTCGCTGCCGACGCGATACTGCTGGTCAATCTGTCCGGGCGCGGCGACAAGGACATGCATACCGTCGCGCAGCGCTCGGGCATCGTGTTCTAGCGATGTCGCGCATCCAGTCGCGTTTCGCTTCGCTTCGCAATCAGGGCCGCAAAGCGCTGATACCTTACATCACTGCCGGCGACCCGGTTCCTGCGCTTACGGTGCCGCTGATGCTGACGCTGGTCGAGGCCGGGGCCGATATTCTCGAGCTTGGCGTGCCGTTCTCCGACCCCATGGCCGACGGCCCCGTGATCCAGCGATCCGCGGAGCGCGCTCTGGCGAATGGCGTCGGCCTTGTCGACGTGATCGGCATGGTGCGGGCATTCCGTGAACAGGACGCCGACACCCCGATCGTCCTGATGGGCTATGCCAACCCGATCGAGGCGATGGGCAGCGAGAAATTTCTCGTCGCCGCGGCGGACGCCGGCGTCGACGGCGTGATCGTCGTCGATTACCCGCCGGAGGAGGCGGCGCCGTTCGCGGAGCTCGCAAAGCGCTACGGAATCGATCCGATCTTCCTTCTTGCCCCGACTTCCACCTCGAGCCGAATCCGGGAAGTGGCGCGAGTAGGGGCCGGCTACCTGTACTACGTGTCCCTCAAGGGCGTGACCGGCGCGGCAGGCCTCGATCTTACGGACGTCGCGAAGCGACTCCCCTTGCTGCGGGCGGCGACCCAATTGCCGATCGGGGTCGGCTTCGGCATACGCGACGCGCAGTCCGCGCGTCGCGTTGCCGAGATCGCCGACGCAGTGGTAATCGGCAGCCGTATCATCCAGGAAATCGAGGCGGCGGGTCCCGAGCAGGCAGTCGTCCGCGTCGGAGAGCTGATCAGGCCGATCCGGGCAGCGATGGACGCTAAAGAGGAATAAACGGGGCTAGGCAAGCATGAGCTGGTTACAGAAACTTCTTCCACCGAAGATCCAGCGCTCGGAGCGCGGCGCGCGAAAGACCGTGCCCGAGGGCCTTTGGACCAAGTGTCCGGCGTGCGACGCGGTTCTCTACAGCACGGACCTGGAGAAGAACCTGAATGTCTGCCCGAAGTGCGGCCACCATGAGCGGCTCGACGCCAGGGCGCGGCTCGATGCGCTGCTCGATGCGGAGAGCCGGTTCGAGATCGGCGCCGAGGTGCTGCCGGTCGACAGTCTCAAGTTCAAGGACTCGCGGCGATATTCCGAGCGCCTGTCAGAGGCGCAGGAGCAGACCGCGGAGACCGACGCACTGGTCGTCATGCAGGGATCGATCAGGGAAACCGGCGTGGTTTGCGCCGCTTTCGAGTTCGAGTTCATGGGTGGCTCGATGGGCTCGGTAGTGGGCGAACGCTTCGTTCGTGGCGTACGCCTCGCCATCGAGCAGAAACTGCCGTTCATTTGCGTCTCGGCGTCGGGTGGCGCGCGGATGCAGGAAGGCCTGCTGTCCCTGATGCAGATGGCCAAGACCACAGCTGCGCTCACCGACCTTGCCGAACGCAGGCTGCCTTTCGTGTCGGTGCTGTCCGATCCGACCATGGGGGGCGTGTCGGCCAGCTTCGCGATGATCGGGGATATCGTCATCGCGGAGCCGAAAGCGCTGATTGGTTTTGCCGGTCCGCGCGTCATCGAGCAGACAGTGCGGCAGAAGCTACCCGAAGGGTTTCAGCGCGCCGAATTCCTGCTCGAGAAAGGCGCGATCGACATGATCGTCGACCGGCGCCAGCTGCGCGACACGCTCGCCTCCCTGCTCGGAATGTTGCAGGGCCTGCAGGCCGAGCAGGCTTCCTGAGATCTCGCCCCGCATTGGCACCCGTCGTGGCGTCCCGCACGCTCGCCGAGTGGTTGCAGTACGTCGAGCGACAGCACCCGCAGCCGATCGCGCTCGGGCTCGACCGCGTCGCGCGGGTGCTCGGGCGCCTGGGAATTCGGATCGAGTGCCCGGTGTTTACCGTGGGCGGCACCAACGGCAAGGGCTCGACCTGCGCGATTCTCGAGTCGATGTTGCAAGCCTCCGGATTCCGAACCGGTCTTTACACCTCGCCGCATCTCGTGCGCTACAACGAGCGGGTGCGGATCGACGGTCGCGAGGCCGAAGACGGCGCTCTTTGCGAGGCGTTCGCGGCCGTCGAGGCGGCGCGTGTCGATATTCCCCTGACCTATTTCGAGTTCGGCACACTGGCGGCCATCTGGCTGTTCGGCAATGCGGGACTGGAGGCCATCGTCCTCGAGGTGGGGCTGGGTGGTCGTCTCGATGCGGTGAACGTGATAGATGCCGATTGCGCCGTGCTGACGAGTATCGGCATCGACCATACCGATTTTCTCGGCGCCACGCGCGAATCCATCGGCAGGGAGAAGGCGGGCATATTCCGCCGCGACCGGACGGCAGTCGTCGCAGAACCCGCGCCGCCGCGCTCGGTCCTGGAGGCTGCAAAAGCGGTGGGCGCCCGCCTGCTTCTCGTCGGGCGCGACTTCGGCTACACGCGGGAGGACGGGCAGTGGAGTTACTGGGGGCCCGGCGGGCGGCGCGCGGGGCTCGCTCACCCCGCACTGCGCGGCAGCCTGCAGCTGCGCAATACCGCAGCCGCGATATGTGCACTCGAAAGCCTGCGCGAGCGCCTTCCGGTCGCCATGCAGCACGTGCGCCAGGGTTTGGCACAGGTCGCCCTTGCGGGGCGCTTCCAGGTGCTTCCGGGACGGCCGCAGGTGATCCTCGACGTGGCGCACAACCCGCAGGCCGCGCAGGGGCTGGCGCAAGACCTGGCGGATAGCGGCTTTGCCCCCGAGACGATCGCCGTGTTCGGCATGCTGCGGGACAAGGACATCGCCGGCGTCGTGCGCGCGCTTGCGCCGCGGGTGACGCGCTGGCACCTGGCAACGCTTGGCGGCGAGCGCGGCGCCAGCGCCGCCGAGCTGGCGGCGATCCTCAGGGCCGAGGATGTAGCCGCCCCGGCCGCACCGCACGCCTCGGCGGCGCTCGCGTTCGCTGCAGCGCGGGAAGAGGCGAGCGAGAATGATAAAATTCTCGTTTTTGGATCATTCCTCACGGTTGGCGAAGTAATGGCGTATCTCGAAGCGGACCGTAGCGGCGTGCACAGCCATGGTTGAGGCGCAGGACGTCAACACGCTGAAGCGCCGTGGGCGTAGACGCCTGGTCGGGGCCGTCGCCCTGGTGTTGCTTGCCGTGATCCTGCTGCCGATGGTGTTCGATTCCGAACCGAGGCAGGCCACGACCCCGGTCGAGGTACGCATCCCGAGCGAGGACACGCAATTCGCACCCAAGCTTCCCGCGCAGCCCGCGACCGAAGCGCCGCGCACTGCGCCGTCCGCGCCGAAGAGCGACAAGGCGGCGCCGAGCTCTTCGACTCAGCCCGTGGCGACGCCGCACAAGGCGCCGGTTAGCACCGGCAAGGCGAAACCCGAGCCAAGCGCGTCCGAACGCGCGCGCGCGGAAGCGGCATTGGCCGGTATCGAGTACATCGTGCCGGTCGCGGCGCTGGCGGAACCCGAGCGCGTCAAGCAGCTCACGTCCCGCCTGGCGGCGGCCAAGCTTCCCTTTTACACCGAGCCCATCGCCACGGCTAAGGGCAAGGTGACCCGCGTGCGCGCAGGACCGTTCGCCAGCCGGGAGGCCGCAGAGAAAGCACGCGCAAAGCTCAAGGGCCTTGGACTCAAGCCCGGAAACGTCACCACCAAGTCCTGATGACTTGGCTGGACTACGCCGTGCTCGGCGTGATCGGGGTCTCGGTGCTCTGGGGGCTTTGGCGCGGCCTGGTGCGCGAGGTCATCTCGATCGCCGGCTGGGTGCTCGCGTTTGTCGCGGCAAATCTGTTTGCGGTACCGCTTGCGGACGTCTTGCCGCGCGCGATTCCTACCCCCGAGCTGCGCCTGCTGTCGGCGTTCATGGTCGTTTTTATCGCCGCGCTCGTGGTTGCCACCCTTTGCGGCCTGCTGCTGTCGAAGCTGGCGAAAGCAGCCGGTCTAGGCGGGCTCGATCGTCTGCTCGGTTCTTTTTTCGGCCTCGCGCGCGGACTGCTTATCGTGCTCGCTTTCGCGCTTGTGGCGGGCCTGACGACCGTCCCGCGCAAGGCGTATTGGCGCGACTCGGTCATTGGGGCGCCCTTGGCTAGCACCGCGCTGGCGCTTCGGCCGTGGCTGCCGCAATCGTTCGCCACGCGCCTGCGCTATCATTGAGGCCCGATAACCGGTAGGCGGCCCCTATGTGTGGGATTCTCGGAATCGTCGCGCGTTCGCCCGTCAACCAGCTGCTCTATGACGGGCTGCTGCTGCTGCAGCATCGCGGTCAGGATGCCGCTGGAATCGTGACCAGCGAGGGCAAGACCTTTCACATGCAAAAGGGCAACGGCATGGTGCGCGACGTGTTCCGCACCCGCAACATGCGCTCGCTGCCGGGGAACCTTGGAATTGCGCATTGTCGCTATCCGACCGCCGGCTCGGCGCGCAATTCGGCCGAGGCCCAGCCGCTCTATGTCAACTCGCCGTTCGGGATCGTTCTCGGGCACAACGGCAATCTCACCAACGCCGATCAGCTCAAGGAGGAGATGTTCCGACAGGATCTGCGGCACATCAACACGAACTCCGATTCCGAAGTACTGCTCAACGTGCTCGCTCACGAGCTGGAGAAGACCTCGGTCAAGCTGCGGCTGGAGCCTCAGACCATTTTCGCCGCGGTGTCCAATGTCCATCGGCGCTGCCGCGGTGCGTATGCAGTGATTGCGATGATCTCGGGATACGGCGTGCTCGCGTTCCGGGATCCCTACGGCATCCGCCCTGCGGTGATCGGCTACAACGAAACCGAGGGCGGCACGGAATACATAGTCGCCTCGGAATCGGTTGCGATTGATTCGCTCGGCTTCCGCGTATTGCGCGACGTAGCGCCCGGCGAAGCCGTGCTGATAGACGAGGACGGGAACTTCCACAGCCAGCAGTGCGCGCCGCGTACCAGCCTCAATCCGTGCATTTTCGAGTACGTCTACCTCGCGCGGCCCGATTCCTTGATCGACGGGGCATCGGTGTACGAAACGCGGCTCACCATGGGCGAAAAGCTGGCCGAGAAGATCCGGCGCGAGTATCACCACCTCGACGTCGACGTAGTAATTCCGATCCCGGATTCCAGCCGACCGTCGGCGCTGCAGCTGGCGCTCGGCCTGGGAGTGCCGTATCGCGAAGGCTTCGTCAAGAACCGCTACATAGGTCGTACCTTCATCATGCCGGGGCACTCGGTGCGTCGCCGGTCGGTGCGGCAGAAATTGAACGCGATATCGATGGAATTCAAGGGCAAGAACGTGCTGCTGGTCGACGATTCGATCGTCCGCGGCACGACCAGCCGGGAAATCGTGCTGATGGCGCGCGAAGCCGGGGCGCACAAGGTATTCTTCGCATCGGCAGCGCCGCCGGTGCGGTTTCCCAACGTGTACGGCATCGATATGCCGACCCGTGCCGAGCTGATCGCCGCACACCGCAGCGAGGGAGAGGTCGCCATCGAGCTCGGCGCGGATGCGCTCATCTACCAGGATCTCGAGGCGCTAGAGAGCGCCGTGCGGCAGATCAATCCGAAGCTTACGCATTTCGAGACTTCCTGCTTCGACGGAAATTACATCACCGGGGACGTCACCAGCGACTACCTGCTCGCGATCGAGACCCGGCGCGATGCGGCGCGCGATTCAGGCGACGACGCCGAAGGCGCCCAGCTCGACTTGAATCTGGTCACGACAGACTAGCCCGGAGACGGGGGTTGGCGCCGTCTTTACGGCGGACGAAGTTCGAGATAACATATCGTTTGCGCCGATTTGAAACGACAGCTTGCGGGCGCGTTAAAAATGCTGCTAAAGCGTGCCGCCAAACCCGGTTCGCGCAGCCGGGTTTTTTTGTGCCCGCAGGCGAAGGATGTAAGGTCATGAAAGACACATTCGAGCTTGCCACACTGGGTGTGCGCGCCGGTCAGGCGCGCACGGAGTTCAACGAGCATTCGGAGGCGCTGTTCCTCACCTCCAGCTTCGTGTTCGAAAATGCGCAGCAGGCAGCGGCCAAGTTTACCGGCGGCGAAGACGGTTTCATCTACTCGCGCTTTACCAATCCCACCGTCAGCATGATGCAGGACCGGCTTGCCGCGATGGAAGGCGGCGAGTCCTGCGTCGCGACCGCGTCGGGAATGTCGGCCATCCTGGCCATGTCGATGGCACTGTTGAAGGCCGGCGACCACGTTGTCTGCTCGAAAGCCGTATTCGGCGCCACCGTGCAGCTGTACGCCGGGATTCTCGCGCGCTTCGGCGTCGAAACGACCTTCGTCTCGCCGCTGGAGGCGGCCGACTGGGAGCGTGCCGTGCGGCCGAGCACCAGGCTCTTCTTCCTCGAGACGCCGTCCAACCCGCTGACCGAGGTCGCCGACATCGCGGCGATCGCAGCGGTCGCCAAGCGTGCCGGCGCGCTGCTCGCGGTGGACAACTGTTTCTGTTCCCCGGCGTTGCAACGCCCGCTCGCGCTCGGCGCGGACCTGGTAATCCACTCCGCGACCAAATACCTGGATGGCCAGGGCAGGGTGCTGGGCGGGGCGATCGTCGGGCCCCGCAAGCTGGTCATGGACGGCATCTTCGGCTTCCTGCGCACCGCCGGGCCGTCGCTGTCGCCGTTCAATGCCTGGGTCATCCTGAAGGGTCTGGAGACTCTCGAGCTGAGGATGATTGCGCAGTCGGCTTCGGCGCTCGAGCTCGCACGCTGGCTTGAAGAGCAGCCCGGCGTGGCGCGGGTGTACTACCCCTGGCTGGCGTCGCATCCGCAGCACGCGCTGGCCAGGCGTCAGCAGCGCGCCGGCGGTGCGGTCGTCTCCTTCGAGCTCAAAGGCGGGCGTACCGCCGCCTGGAAGCTGATCGACGCCACGCGGCTGATCTCGATCACCGCCAACCTTGGCGACACCAAGACCACGATCACGCATCCCGCCACCACGACGCACGGGCGTATTTCGCCCGAGGCGCGTGCCGCGGCAGGGATCACGGATGGCTTGGTACGCGTCGCAGTGGGCCTGGAGGGCCAGGCCGACCTGCGCCAGGACCTGGCGCGCGGCCTCTAGGGGACGGCGGGGGAAAACTCGACCAGGCGCAGTGCGCCGTCCTCGGCGCTGAGATAGCCGCCGGACTGGTACCAGTCCGGCAATACCCAGCGCTCGCAAGGTCGCCCGTCGACCTCGAGCTCGTGGTGCCCGGGGCGATGGGTATGCCCGTGTATCAGGCGCGTGACCTCGTGTCGGCGAAACGCCTCGCGCACGGCGTCGGGACTGACGTCCATGATCGCCGCGCTCTTGGTCCGCTTGCGCGCCTCGCTCTCGCTCCGCAGCGCGCGGGAGCGGTCGCGCCGTTCGGCAATCGGCGCGGCGAGAAACTCGCTCTGCCACGACGCCGAGCGTGCGGTACGGCGCCACGCCAGGTAGTCCAAGTCGTCGGTGCACAGCGTATCGCCGTGCATCAACAGCGTCTTCGCGCTGCCGATCTCCGCTACCGTCGGGTCGGCAAGCGGCAGCGCGCCGCAGGCGGCGAGAAATCCGCTGCCGAGCAGGAAGTCGCGGTTGCCCTGCATCACGTATACCGCGGTCCCGCCGTGCGCGAGCGTACGCAGCGCCTCGGCGACTTCTCGCGCCAGGGAGTCCGCGCCCGGCGCCGTCAACTCGTCGTCGCCGATCCAGTAGTCGAACAAGTCGCCGAGGACGTACAGCGCTCGCGCAAGCGCCGCTTCGCCTTGCAGAAATTCGAGGAAGCGCGCGGTAGTGGACGGCCGCTCCTGCGACAGGTGAAGGTCGGAAATGAGCAGGTCCCGTCCCACGCTGCGGTCTATTTGGCGTCGACCAGCGTCGTCGACTCGATGACGATCGCCTCGCGCGGCACGTCGCTTGCGAACGGACCGCCGCGTCCGGTCGGCGTCTTGGCGATCTTGGTCACGACGTCAAGGCCGGAGACGACCTTGCCGAACACGGCGTAGCCGTTGCCGTCGCCGCGCGGGTCGCCCCAGTTGAGGAACGCGTTATCGGCAAGGTTGATGAAGAACTGCGCGGTGGCGGAGTTCGGATTTGCGGTGCGCGCCATGGCGATCGTTCCGGCCTCGTTCTTGAGGCCGGCCTCGACCCCCGCCTGTGCTTCGTTCGGGATCGGCGCGCGTGTCGGCTTCTGGGTGTAACTGCGGTCGAATCCTCCACCCTGAATCATGAAGCCGTCGATTACGCGGTGGAAGATCGTGCCGTCGTAATGGCCTTCGCGCACGTACTGCAGAAAGTTGGCCACTGTCTTGGGCGCCTTCGACGGATAGAGTTCGAGTCGGATGGTGCCGACGTTCGTCTTTACTTCGACCTGAGGATTAGCGGCAGCCGCGGGCGAGGCGGCGGCGGCCGAAAGAATGACAAATGACTTCCAGAGCTTTAGCAGGTTCATGGATGTTTCCGCTGAATGACGCCATCGGCGGCGCCGGTGAGATTCAGCCGGCGCCCTCGTAGAGGATCTTCCAGCTGCCGTTTTCCCTCGACCAGTACTGTACCTTGTGGATCACGTTCGACAGGTTGTTCGAGCGGTAGTTCTGGGCGAAACTGACCACCGCGAAGTCGCGCTCGCGCGGATATCGAAACATGGCGAAGTCGGAAATTCCGACCTTGATCCAGGTCTTGGTGGAATTGATCTTGCGCTTGCGCGCAGCCCAGACCGCATAGTCATGGCCGTTGGAACGGAAGCGCGCCGAGTAGTGGCTCAGGTAGCGCGCAGTATCGCGGCTCTCCCAGTCGGTGCGCCAGCTTTCGACCGCGTGGGCGAGGGACCTGCGGTCCGCGTCGATGGCGGCAGCGCTGCTCCACTGCATGTCGTCAGCGATGATGACCGGGGTCAGCCCGATCTGCATGTAGCGCCCCACCGACTCGAGATCGGGGTTGGCGAGCACGATGCAGCCATCGCTGGCGCGCGGCGGACGACTGTAGGTGTCGGACGGGGTTCCATGCAGCCATATGCCGTGGCCATTGCGTCCCATCAGCTTGTCCCACGCGTTGGGATAGTCGATGGGGAAGGCACCCGCACCGTAGAAGTCGGTCAATTTCCTGCGCGGCAGGTTTGCCACGACGTGATAAACCCCTACCGGGGTTTTCTGGTCGCCTTCGCGCGTCTTTTCCATTCCTCGCTTGCCGAGGGTGACGTAGTAATCCTCGACGTATTGCGGACGGCCGCCCACGTTTCTGAATAGGTACAGCCGCGACAGCCGCGAATCGACCACGATTGCGTACTTCTGCTCGCGATTGAGCTGCAGTACGTAGCGCGGAAGCCGGTCCGCGACAGGGCGCGCGCGCTGCGCGCGCAGGCGCGCAAGCGCTTCTTCGCGCAGCCCCTCGACTTTTGCGCGCGGAACGGTCTTCGCCACATCGCCGAACGTCTGCAGCGGTCGCGTGCGCGCGAGCAGCAAGTCGCCGCGGATCAGATGCGCGAGGCGGAATGTCGGGTGCGCCGCGATCAGGGCTTCGACCCGCCGCAGCGCCAGGTTCGGCCGGTCGCCTTCGATCGCCTGAATGACGCTGGACAGCCCGTGCTCGAGCTCGGCGTCCGGCGAGCGTGCCTGGCTGATGCTGGGAAGGAGCGAGGCGCAGGCGATTGCCAGCGCAAGAGCGAGCCGCGGCGCGAGCCTCGTCATCAGCCGCCTACCTGCTCCCGCCGGATCAGCCAACGGCCACCGATCTTCACCATATCGAGGGTCTTGTTGCCGCGACCCTTGAAACGGTCGGATCGGTAGATCTGACGAAAAGTGACGCGCGCAGTCGTATCACTCTCGATGGCCACCTTGGGGGCTTTGATCTCGACCGCAATCGACTTCGGTCCGGCAACACGGCTGCGCCGCAGCTTTTCCCATGCACTGCGCGGCTCCCCATGCGGTGTCCTGAAATCGGGGGCGTAATATGAAAGGTAGGCATTCACGTCCTGGCTCGACCAGGCACTGGCCCATGCGTCGATCGCCGCCAGCACCTCGCCGCGGTGGTCTGTCACTTGCTTCGGGGCGGGCTCGGGGGCGACCGGCTTGGCCGTTGTGGCCGCCAACACGGCCGCGGGTTTGGATTCGGGCGCGGGCTTGGACGGCGCCGGCGGCGGAGGGGGCACCGGCGCCGCCGCCACCGCGACGGGCCGCGCGACTTTCCCCTGTGCGGTGTGGCTCGGTTGCGGCGCGGTCCCGACCAGGCTGCGCACTAGCATCAGCTTGTTTTGTGCCGCTGAGTTGGACGAGTCGAGTTGCAACGCCTTGTCGTAGGCCTGGCTCGCGAGCCTGGCGTAGACGTCGCCCAGATTTTCGTAGGCCGTGGCGTAGCTGGAATGAGTCCGGATCGACTTTTCGAGCGCTGCGCGAGCCTTCTCGTATTGCCCTTGGCCGGCGTAGATTACGGCGAGGTTGTTGTAGGGCTCGGGCAGGTCCGGATAGTCCTGCGTAAGCTTCTGGAACACTTCGATCGCGTCCTTGGTGTCGCCCTGTTCGGTGAGGATGAGCCCTTTGAGGAAGCGTGCCTCAGGGTCCCCGGGCTTCGCGGCGATCGCTTTATTCACGTGCTCGAGCGCCTGCGGGTACTGGCCGGCCTTGAGCAACGCGTTCGCCTCCTGCATTTCGTCGGCATGCGCCGCGGAAGCGCCTAGCAGAACGCCGAAGCAAAGCGCCTGGACGAGGCGCCGTAACGTCGAGCCCTGGCGAACGAAAGAGACCATTGTGTTATACTTTTCAAGGCTCTACGAAACAGCGCATTCTAGACCAACCTCCGCTGCGCGACAACTTCGAACGACTTTTTTGCACCGCATGGTGCGGTTCCGGAAGTTTTGAAGCGGCGCGCTGCGCAGAGTTTCCTCGACCGGCTCCGAAACCGGCGAGCACAGTGGCCCCGGATGCTCACGATCTACAACACGCTCGGTAGAAAAAAGCAGAAGTTCGTGCCGATCCGCGCCGATGGCGTGCGCATGTACGTCTGCGGCATGACGGTGTACGACTACTGCCATCTGGGACATGCGCGGGTGATGGTGGTGTTCGACATGGTTCGAAGATGGCTGCGGGAAAGCGGCTATCGCGTGACCTATGTACGCAACGTCACGGACATCGACGACAAGATCATCCGGCGCGCGATCGATAACGGCGAAACGATAGGCGAGCTCACTGCGCGCTTCATCCGCTTCATGGAGGAGGACGCGGCGGCGCTCGGCGTCGAGGCGCCGGATTACGAGCCGCGCGCAACCGGGTTCGTGCCGCAGATGCTCAATATGATTGCCGCGCTAGAGCGCCGCGGCCTGGCGTATCGCGCGACGGACGGCGACGTCAATTTCGCGGTAAGAAGGTTCCCGGGCTACGGAAAGCTGTCGGGAAAGTCTCTCGATGAGCTTCGCGCGGGAGAGCGTGTCTCGGTCGACGCGTCGAAGCAGGACCCGCTCGACTTCGTGCTCTGGAAGCATTCCAAGCCGGAGGAGCCGAAATGGCCGTCGCCATGGGGAGAGGGCCGTCCGGGCTGGCACATCGAGTGCTCGGCCATGAGCTGCGCGCTGCTCGGCGAGCATTTCGACATTCACGGCGGCGGGGAGGACTTGCAGTTTCCTCACCATGAAAACGAGATCGCCCAATCCGAAGGCGCGAACGGCAAGACGTTCGTCAATTTCTGGATGCACAACGGTTTCGTGCGCGTGGACGAAGAGAAGATGTCCAAGTCGCTCGGCAATTTTCGCACCGTACGCGACATCCTGGCGTCGTTCGATCCCGAGGTGGTGCGCTTCTTCATCGTGCGCGCGCACTACCGCAGCCCCCTCAACTACTCGGACGCGCACGTGCAGGACGCCAAGGCCGCATTGACGCGCCTCTACACAGCGCTGCGAAGCAGCCCTGGCGCACGGGCTCAGGTGGACTGGGACGAGCCGTACGCCAAGCGCTTCAAGGCGGCAATGGACGACGATTTCGGCACCCCGGAGGCGGTCGCCGTGCTGTTCGAGCTGGCGAACGAAGTAAATCGAGGCGCCGTCGGCCTGGCGCCGCAACTGCGCGCTCTCGGCGGCGTGCTCGGAATCCTTCAGCGCGAAGCGCAGGATTTTCTGCGTGCCGGTCCTGGCACCACGCTGGACGACGACGAGATCGAGCGCCGTATCGCCCGTCGCGCTGCGTTCAAGAAGGAGAAGAACTACGCGGCGGCCGACGCCGAGCGCGAGGCCCTGGCCGCCGCCGGCATCATCCTCGAGGACGGTGCCAAGGGCACCACCTGGCGCCGCAGCTGAGCGGCGCGCCGAAAGCGCCCCCTGTCAGTCCTTGAATCCGCCATCCCGGCCGATGATCGTCAGATCGACGTACATCGAGCCGTTGTGCTTCTTCGGCGAATAGCTCACCGCGAATCCGCCGAAGTCGACGTCGTTCATCGTCTCCAGCGCGTCGGTGAATTTGTTCCGCGTCAGGTATTTGCCTGCACGGCGCAGTCCCTCGACCGTGACCTTCGCCACCAGGAATCCCTCCAGGCTGGAGAAGTTCACGTCCACCTTCGCCTTCTTGGCGAGCTGATTGAACTCCTCCACCACCGGAACCTTGAGGCTCCAGGGGAAAGGAACCACCTGCGAAATGGCTACGCCGACGCCGTCCTTGCCGAGTTCGTTGGCGAGCGCCGTCGAGCCGACAAACGAAACGTTGTAGAACTGGCCGTCGTAGCCTTCCTTCTTCGCCGCCTTGATGAAGGCCGCAATCGACTTGTAGGCGCTGATCATGATCACGGCGTCGGGCCGCTTGGGCAGGATCGCCTTCAAGGCCTTCGCCACGTCGACGGTATTGCGCTCGACCGTTCCGGTGGCGACGATCTCGCCGCCGCGCTTGCGGACGGCGATCTGGACTCCGGTGAGGCCGGCCAGGCCGTAGCTGTCGTTCTGGTAGAACACCGCGAAGCGCTTGTTTCCCGTGGTGAGCAGCTGCTCGACGATCTGATCGGTCTCGTTGTAGTAGCTGGCGCGCACGTTGAAAATATAGGGGTTGACCGGGGTTCGCAGCAGCTCGGCGCCCGTGAATGGGCCGACGAAGGGAACCTTGGCCTTGGTGAATACCGGCAGCGCGGCCTTGCTGGTCGGTGTGCCGACATAGCCCACCAGCGCGAACACCCGGTCATCTTCGATCAGCTTGCGCGTGTTCTCCGCCGCCCGGTCGGACTCGTAGCCGTCGTCGCGGGTCGTAAGGCGGATGGTGCGTCCATGGACGCCCCCTCGCGCGTTGATGTAATTGAACCAGAGCATCATGCCGTCGCGCATCTGGATTCCGAGCTGTTGCGCCGGTCCGGTAAAGGCGGCCGATTCGCCGAGCAGGATCGTGGTCGACGTCACGCCCGGAACCGGCTGTGCGCCGGCGGTGCTCATCGCCAGGCCGAGGGCGCAGGCGCAGGCGATTCGGGTCGACAGTGTCTTCATGGTCCGCAGCCCCTTTGCAGAAGTTTGCATCTAAGCACAACGGGCGGTCCCGTGCGCGGAACTATTCCCTTACACCCTCAACCATGCCGGCGCCACATGTCTGCCAATGCGGCCTCCAGCTGGCGTACGCGGCGGGTCGTGTCGAACAGCGGCGCAGTCGTCCGCTTGGCGCGCAACTTGTCTTTCAGTCCGGCGAGCAAGCCGCGGTCGTTGCCCAAGGCGCATGCGGTCTGCACGAAGGCCTCGGGACCGGCGGCCACCAGCTCCGGCAGGCCTGCCGCCCGCAGCAGGCTTTCGCCGGCACGCGAGGCGAAGGTCGCGCCCTTGAGCGTCAGCACCGGCAGCCCGGCGCCCAGGGCGTCGCAGGCGCTCGTCATCGCGCTGTGGTGCAGCGCGTCGAGCAGCAGGTCGCCCAGCCGCTGCCGGGCGAGGTAGCGCGGGCGCGGATCGAAGGGCGCGAATACCAGGCGTCCAGGATCCATGCCGCGGGCCGCGGCTTCGCGCCTGAGGTTCTCGATCGCGGCGGCGGGCATGGCGTTCAGCCACAGCACGGCGCGCGGCACCTGGGCGAGCACGCGCAGCCAGAGGTCGAACGCGTCGGGCGTGATCTTCTCCGGTTTGTGGCCGGCGCAGAACACCACCGCGTCTTCCGGCAGACCGTAGTCAGCTCTGGCGCCGGTCAGCTCCGGCGCCGGCTCGCGGTAGTCGTAGAGGTAGTAGGTGTCGGGCAAGTAGACCGGCGCTTCCGACCAGTGCGCTTCGGACCCTGGTGGCACGACGATGCGGTCGACGATCGCATAATCGACCCGCTTCGAACCGAGCGTGCACGCAAAGGCCAGATAGAGCGCCTGTACCGGCGCCGGGCGGCGCGCGGTGATCTCGAGGCGGCCGCCCGTTGTATGCCCGGCGCAATCGACAAGGATATCGACCTCGTCGTGCCGGATGGCGTTCGCGGCGTCGCGGTCGCCAAGCCGCGAAAGGTCGCGGAAGCCGTCCGCCGCCGCGTCCACCCTGGCGCGGATCGGGCTGCCGTCGTCCGGCGCCAGCGAGTAGGCGAAGATCTCAAAGCGCCGGCGATCGATCAGCTCGAACAGCGGCAGCAGCAGGTAGGCATTGAGGTGCTCGCGCAGGTCCGGCGACATGACGCCGACGCGCAGGCACTCGTGCTTCGGTTCGGCGCGCGGCGGCAGGGGGGCCACCTTGCGCTCGATGCGCGCGGCGATGCGGCAGGCGATCAGGTGCCGCTCGCTCTCGTCGAGCGGCAGGTGGAGCGCGCTGAAGGCGAGGGCGCGGTCGAGCGGCAGGTCCGGGTCGCGGATCGCCAGCCTGAACTCGGCCAGGTAGTCATCCCATCCGCTCCAGTCGCAAGTGCCCTGCGCGACGTAGCGGCGCCAGAGGAAGATGTTCCGGGGCGAGAGCATGATTTCCGGTTCGGCCCGCGGCGCCACGCCCGCGATGAAGCGCGTGACCGCGGGTCGGTCGGCGGCGAGTGCCGCGGCGATCGCAGCGCGCGACTCGTCGAAGCGCCGCAGCGAGGCGAGCGCGATGCCGCGCTTCAGCAGCGCGAGCGCATCGCGCGGCGCCCGCGCCAGGATCCAGTCGAGCTCGGCAAGCGCCTCCTCGTAGCGGCTCAGCGCGAGCAGCGCTTCGGCCAGGTCGCCGCGCGCGCGGACGGACTGCGGGTGCAGTCCGACGTAGCGCCGGTGGTTGCGCTCCGCCTCGGCCAGCCGGCCGAGGCGGGCGAGCAGCAGGCCGCGGTTGTGCAGCGCGTCCTCGTGCCCGGAAGCTCGCTCTAGCGCGGCGTCATAGCGCGCGAGCGCGTCCTGCGGCCGGTCGAGATCCTCGAGCGCGACGGCGCTGGCGTAAATCGCATTCGGGTCGGGCGAGAGCGCGAGCGAGCGCTCGAAAGCCTCGAGCGCGCCCGCCTCGTCGCCGAGCTGGTGGCGGCAGGCGCCGATCAGGAACCACGCCCGCGCATCGGCCGCGTGCGCGGCGACATGCGATTCGAGCAGCGGCAGCGCCGCCCGCGGCTGCCCACCCCGCAGCCGCTCGAGCGCCGCGTCGAGCGACAACGGACCCTATTGCGGCGGCGGTACCGGCACGCCGGTGTTCTTGAACGCCGCCGCGCCGATGATATCCGCGGAGTAGTTGTCGTTAATGTGGTAAGCCACGCCGGCGCGTGCTGCATTGGTGCCAGAGAAGAATCCTTGGACGTCGGAGAAGCAGCCCGACCCGATGCACGCGCTGCCGCCGGCCCCGGTGACGGTCAGGCTCGAGGAAGAGAACAACGCTCCGGAATAGGTAGTTGAGCCGTTCAGAAGGTATCTATTGCCGTCGGGCATAGCGACGCTGAAGGCCATCGTTACCGATGGACTACGGGCGTCGAACAGAACCTCGAGCGAGCCGGCAAAGGTGCCCGGAGCAGTGTGGCCGTCAGCGTATGTTGGATTGGTCGCGCCGAGCAAAGTATAGATCGCGCTGCCCGTGGTCGGCATCACTGGCGTCGGCATGCCGACGACGTAATGCAGGCCCTGATTCGCATCGTAGGTTACTGGCGAGGAGCAGTCGCAACCCAGAACCGCGACGTCTCCAACCCAGCGGCCCCAGGCAAGTATTCCGTCGGTCCCGAAATCTGCGGTCGCGCCGCTGAGAAGGTCGTATTGGATGAACTGGCTAGTCAGGTTGGCGCTCGTCAGCTGGCCCGTGCCGTTGAACACCGCATCGGTCTTGGTGTCGCTGGTCACCATGGGGTAGCCGTCAGACGCAACTGCAATGCCGTAACCGGACCCCGTCGCCAAAGGGATAATCGTTGGCACTATCGGATCACCGGTACCGGTGCGATCGCCGCCGGCGACGTAGTCGGGGCCGGTGGTTCCCGGGGGCGCGGGGGGCACCGACGGCGTCTCTCCGGTTTCCTGCGGTGGTTGGCTGGAATCCGCCGGGGCTACGCCGCTGCTGCCGGCGGGGACGTCGATCGAGCCGGAGGCGTTGCTGAGCGACCAGATG
>Ga0102953_1000852_pt1 | contig 20086 bp, 16 predicted proteins | sample SalPon2A_C_D2_MG_FD_78509 | JGI IMG/M metagenome (GOLD analysis project Ga0102953, IMG submission 78509) | Soil microbial communities from South San Francisco under conditions of wetland restoration - Salt Pond MetaG R2A_C_D2_MG | ecosystem: Environmental > Terrestrial > Soil > Wetlands | place... | reverse complement strand
TACGTCTGGACCGACGAGGTCGAATCGTCAGCGCTCGATCAACTCAAGCGGATGGCGGACCTGCCGGTGGTCCACGGCCACATCGCGGTAATGCCCGATGTTCACATGGGTAAGGGAGCGACCGTCGGTTCGGTGATTCCGACCCGCGGCGCGATCATCCCGGCCGCGGTCGGGGTCGATATCGGTTGCGGCATGTGCGCGGTGCGCACCTCGCTCACCGCGGACCGGCTGCCGGAATCGCTGCGCCAGCTGCGTAACCAGATCGAGCGGGACGTACCCGTCGGTTTCGACATGCACAGCAACCGCCGCGTGCGCGCGAAGGCGGCGAGTTCGGTCGAAGCCGGGCTCAAGGCAATCCTCGAGCGTCATCCCGGGATTACCTCGAAATCATCGAAAAAGGATTCCTGGGCACGCCAGATCGGTACCCTCGGCGGCGGCAACCACTTCATCGAGTTGTGCCTCGACGAAGACGATTACGTCTGGGTAATGCTGCATTCCGGCAGCCGCGGCATCGGCAACAAGATCGGCCAGTATTTTATCGGTAAGGCCAGAGAAGTGATCGCCAAAGCCGATGTTCGTCTGCCGGATCGTGATCTGGCTTACCTGACCGAGGGAACCGGTCTGTTCGCCGATTACTGGTATGCGCTCAACTGGGCCCAGGAATACGCGGCTCGCAACCGGCAGGAGATGCTGGACCTCGTACTCGAGGCGTTGGCAAGACACTTGCCGCCGTTCGAGCTCGAAGCCGCGGCGATCAATTGCCACCACAACTACGCCGCCAGGGAAGTACACGACGGCACCGAGGTTTACGTGACACGTAAGGGTGCAATCCGTGCCGGCGCCGGCGAACTCGGAATCATTCCGGGTTCCATGGGTGCGCGTTCCTACATCGTGCGCGGTCACGGCAACGAGAAATCGTTTTCGTCCTGCGCGCACGGTGCCGGAAGACGCATGTCGCGCAGTGCGGCACGCAAGCAGTTCACCCGGGACGACCTGGTCGAGCAGACCGAGGGCGTCGAGTGCCGCAAGGACCGCGGCGTCATCGATGAAATCCCGGGCGCCTACAAGGACATCGACCAGGTGATGGAAAACCAGGCCGATCTCGTGGAAATCGTGCACACCCTGAAGCAGGTTTTGTGCGTTAAGGGATAACGCGGCTTCAATCGCCGGGCAGGCTCCCCTGCCCGGCCCCTTTTACCCCGAATCAGTATTCCCGATTGTTAACGATCCCTAAATTTGGGTCAGAGTAAAAATTAAATTTTACTCTGACCCAAATTTAGGTAGACCTGTGGAGGGACGGAAATCATGAGCATGATGGCACGAGACAGCCGGGTGCTGGCGCTGGATCGCGCCGGCAACCCGAACGCGTGGCTGAACGCCGAAGCTGCCGTGCACCTGATCGCGACCGATCGCGTACTGGCGCCGCTGGGCGAACATTCGCGTCGGGTTTACGGCGGTATCAACGCCGCAAGCAGTGAGCGCTCGAGCATTGAAATCTCGAGCATCCTGCTGACCAGTGCACGCGTACAGCAACGCCGCTGGGAGCGGGATTACGCGCCGCCGCTGACCAACCGCGCGCTGTTCGCGCGTGACGGTTACCTGTGCCTGTACTGTGGCGAATCGTTTACGCCGCGCGGCCTGACCCGCGATCACGTGATTCCGGTCAGCCGCGGCGGCGCAAACGTCTGGACCAACGTGGCCAGCGCCTGCCGGGCCTGTAACCACCGCAAGAACAACCGCACCCCGGCCGAATGGGGCGTGGAACTGATCGCGGTGCCCTACGCGCCCTGCTACGCGGAACACCTGATCCTCTGCGGCAAGACCATTCTCGCCGACCAGATGGAATTCCTGCAGACACGGCTGCGGCATCGCTGAACACGGACCGTGGTAACGCGGCAAAGCAACCGGATCACTCGAAAGAATGATCCTCAAACGGGCAACACCCTGTCGGGCGTTGCCCCTGATACATGGGAGAGATAGTCATGTCTATCGTATGCGCGGCAATCAACAACGGCGAGGTCGCGATCTCGGCGGACACGCTGATGTCATGCGGTGCGCTGACGGCCTCGTCGACCCACCTTGAAAACTCGAGCAAGCTGTACCCGGTCAACGGCAGCGTCATCGGCCTGGTCGGCTGGTGCGCGATCTCGACCGTGCTCGCACACCTGATCGAGCAGGACGGGAAGCTATTCCGCTTCGATAACCGCATGGAGACCCTGGCTTCGCTGTTGAAACTGCACCAGAAGATGAAACGGGACTACTTCCTGGAATCCCGAGAGGGCAGGGATCAACCCGTCGAATCGACCCAGCTACAGGCGCTAATCGTCAATGCCCACGGGTTGTTCGAGGCCTGCAGCTACCGCAGCGTCAGCGAGTACAAAACCTTCTGGGCGATCGGCTCCGGCCGTCGGCTGGCGCTCGGCGCCATGCACGCGACCTACGCAACCCGTAAAACCGCACGCGCGATCGCCGAGGCCGGTGTCAGCGCAGCAGCCGAATTCGACGACGGCTGCGGCCTGCCGCTGACCTCCCGGGTGATTGCCCTGAAGTCCCGCTAACGGCGCGCCCGGAACGCCGGTCAATCGACCGCCCGTTGCGGGCCGCCGGGGCTGAGCTCGACCCGCCAAAGCCAGCGGATGACGTAATAAACCAGGTAGAAAAACCCCAGCGGGAAGAGGATGGTCTTGAGCAGGTAGATCGCGACCAGGTTGATGAAGTTTGCAATCCCGGCGCTGATCTTACGCTCCAGTTCGTCGAAGCTCAGCCCCTGCCAGAACCGAATCGCCGAATCCCGAATACTGTCGGTGTCCAGTTTTTCGTTACCGTCGATACCGATGACACTGCTCTGGAACTTTTCGATCTCGGCGTCATTAGCCTGCAGTTGCCGCTCGAGGAACAGGTAATCAACGCCGCTGTTGAGGGCCACCGCGAGGCCCAGCGCGAAGCGCACGAAAACCACCACCAGGAACAGCCTGAAGACCAGGTTCAACACTCCCGGAGGACCGTAAAACAGCAATAACAGCGCGATCGTGCCGAGCGTCGCGACCAGGTAGAGAAACAGCTGGTGCGACGCGATCAGCAGCAACACCTTCTGCGCCGCCAGCGAAGCCAGCACCCAGGTCATCACGGTCGAGAAACGCTCGATCATGTCGTTCAGGGGGTCGAGCAATTCGCCGATCGTGATCGAGCCCGATACCACGCCGACTCCGGCCGCGACCTGGCTGCTCTGCATCATCGACACCAGCGCGTTGATACCGCGCGCGGTGGCATAGGTCAGGGCGGCGTTTTTCAGCGCCTCGTCGGTATAGTCGTCGACATAGTCGTCGAGCACGCGCGTGCTCGACAACACGACCGCGACGACGATGAAGATCGCGATCAGGGCCTTCAGGCTAGCCGTCATAGAGCTCGTCCGTGCGCGCCGCCATGATCAGGTCGTTGCGGTGCAGGCCCCTGATCTTGTGCGTCCACCAGGAGACGGTCACCTTGCCCCACTCGGTAAGAATCGCGGGATGGTGGCCGACCTGCTCGGCGATCTCGCCGACGCGGTTGGAAAACGCCATTGCCTGTGCGAAATTCCTGAACTCGAATTCACGCTGCAGGCGCATGATCTCGTCGATCACGACCGGTTGCCAGTCGGGAATGTCCGGCATCAGCTCCCTGAGCTCTTCGTCGCTGACTTTCGGTGCATCGGCACGGCAGGCTTCGCATTCCTGTTGACTTAAACTGCTCATCGAATCACCCGTCGGTTTCATTGCTTGAGAACGACTATCTTAAAGCGCGCCGGCGCATTATCAAGCGACGGGTTGGCGGCATATTAAGTTTTCATGAAGATTCGCATGCGGGCATTGCCGCGGCCGCGGTCGCGGCTACACTGCCCAGACCCATGAATGCACCAGCCGCGAAATCCGAACTGCAGCTCGTCACCCGGCTCGGCGACGGCGATTGCCACTATCGCTTCGGCGGGCCGGCGGACGGGCCGCGAATACTGATGATTCACGGCGCGACCGTGCCGGGCTGGGAATTCGACCGCCTGGCGCCGCTGTTGAACGCGGCCGGTTTTCGCAGCATCGTACCCGACCTTTACGGGCACGGATTTTCGGCCCGGCCGCGGGCCGATTACGATTACGAGCTGTTCTGCCGGCAGATGACGCAGTTGCTGCAAACCCTGTCGACCGAAGGTCCGATCGACCTGCTGGGGCATTCGATGGGCGCGGCGATCGCCGCTCGGCCGGCCTATCGCGATCGCAATCGCTATCGGCGCCTGGCGCTGGCCGCGCCGCTGATCGATTTTTCGGCAACCGTGTCGGTATCGAAATTGCTCGCCCTGCCCGGAATCGGGGAACTATTGATGCCGCTTTACGTCAAGCCGATGCTGATTCGCCGGCGCAGCAGGCGATACCGCGATATCGGGACGGCCGTTGGGTCGGCATGTTCAGACGCCAGCTGGCGATCCCCGGTTTCGGCCGCATGATGCTGTCGCTGCTACGCTGCGATACTCTCGGCGACCAGGGCGACTACTACGCCAGGCTGAATCGGCTGTCGAACCCGGTGCTGGTGCTGCGCGGCGACGAGGATACGATCATGCCGAGGCATCAGCTGGAACGGTTGCGCCGCCTGTTGCCACGCGCCGACTATGTCGAAATCGAACGCGCGCCGCACGCCTTCGTGATCTCGAACCCCGAAAAACTGGCCCCGTCGCTGATCGAATTCTTCGCCTAGGGCAGCGGGATGAACTCGTCGTCGCCGGGCACGCCGTCGAAACGGCCCTCGCGCCAGTCGGCCTTCGCCTGCTCGATGCGCTGCGTCGAGCTGGAAACGAAATTCCACCAGATGTGCCGTTCGCCGAGACGGGCGCCGCCGATGACCATGACGTGGCAATCTTTAACCGCCTCGAGGCGCAGTCCGGAGCCGCTGCAGGCGACCGCCATCAATCCGCCGCCGATGCTTCGATCGTCGATACGCAGTTCGCCCGAGACCAGGTAAGCGCCCAGCTCGTCATAGTCGGCAGGCAGGTCGAGCACCTTGCCGGCCGGAATTCGGCACTCCAGATAAAGCGTCGGCGCGTATTGCCTGACCGGCGACTCGCGGCCGAAAGCGTTGCCCATGATCACCCGTATCGAAACGCCCTGCCTCTCGAATTCCGGCAGTACGTCGGCCGGGTAATGGGTGAAATCCGGCGCACATTCCTCGTCCTCGAGCGGTAAGGCCATCCACGACTGGATTCCGTGCAGCCGGGAGTTGTCATCGAGATCTTCTCCGGCGCGTTCCGCGTGAACGATACCGCGCCCGGCGGTCATCAGGTTGACCGCGCCGGCACGGATCGGCTGCTCATAACCGAGACTGTCACGGTGCATGATTTCGCCCTCGAACAGGTAGGTTACCGTGGCCAGCCCGATGTGCGGGTGCGGGCGCACCTGAATCCCTTCCCCGGGCGGAAATTCGGCCGGGCCCGCGTGGTCGAAAAATATGAACGGCCCGACCATGCGCCTTGCCGGCGACGGCAGGACCCGGCGCACGCTAAAGCCGCCGAGGTCTTTGGCGTTGGGTTCGATCAACAGTTCCACACTGCCCGCGGCGCGGGTGCAGGTCGGCTGATTGGCGGTTTGATCGCTCATGGTGTTTTCCTTCCAGTGATCTTTGACATGCCGGTTACACGGTCAGGGCGCCGCTCAACCGGGACTGCCGGGTTCGGCGGCCGCCGATTTCGGCAGGCTGACCTGTAAAACCAGGTAACCCGCGGCGGCCGACAGGATCGAGCCCAGCAGGATGCCGAGCCGATCGCCGCTGAAATAATCGCCGCCGCCGTGCTGAAAAGCGAGTCCCGCGATGAACAGGCTCATCGTGAAACCGATGCCGCAGGCAAACGCGACCCCGATGATCTGCCTCCAGTTGACAGTGGGAGGCAGGCTTACCCAGCGCAGCAGTACAGAGATGCCGACGAATAGCAGGATTCCCGCCGGCTTGCCGAGTAGCAGACCGAGCATCACACCGAGGGTTACCGGATGGACGATATCCTGCGTCGACATGCCGCCCAGCGAAAGCCCGGCATTGGCGAACGCGAAGATCGGCAGGATCACGAACGCGACCGGGCCGTGCAGATCGTGTTCCAGCGCGCGCAACGGCGAATTGCCGTCACGGTCGCGCATCGGAACGCAAAAGGCGATCAGCACACCGGCGAGCGTCGCGTGCACCCCTGACTTGAGCACCGCGATCCACAGCACGATGCCGAGCAGGATATAGGCCGACACCTTCGCCACCCCCATGCGATTCATGACCACGCCGGCCACGAGCGCGGCGGCACCGATCACAAGCGCGGCAAACGACAGATCGCCCGAGTAGAATAATGCGATGATAACGATCGCGGCGAGGTCGTCGAAAATCGCCAGAGTCAACAGGAACACCTTGAGCGCGGTTGGTACCCGCGAACCGAATACGCCGAGCAGCGCGAGCGCGAAGGCGATGTCGGTAGCCACCGGAATCGCCCAGCCTTCGAGCGCGGCCGCATCCTGCCAGTTGAACCAGGCGTAGATCGCGGCGGGAACCAGCATGCCGCCGAGCGCACCCATGCCGGGCATGACGATTTGCGAAAATGACGACAGCTCTCCCTCGAGCACCTCGCGCTTGATTTCGAGTCCGACGAGAAAAAAGAAAACCGCCATCAGACCGTCGTTGACCCACAGCAGCAACGGCTTGTCGATCGCCAGCGCACCGACCTGGACCGCGACCCTGGTGTCGAGCAGGTCGTCGTATAAGCCCGACAGCGGTGAATTGGCAATCAGCATGGCGACCACCGCGGCAGCCAGCAACAGGATTCCACCGGCCGCTTCGAGACGGATGAACTGGCGCATCATGTCCGCGAGGGACGAGTTTTTTTCGACGGGATTCATGGGGCTACAGTTTAAGCCTCGACCGGCAACATGCAATCCCGCGCGGACACGCCTCGGCAAATCCATTCAACTCGGGTTGACGTAAGTAGTATGATAGTCGGCTCCACAAATCGATAACAATTAAACGCGGATCGCTTTTATATGAAAACCAGGGCAAGGATTTTCAAGTACATCGGCTGGTTCGTCGCGCTGCTGGTCCTGTTGCTGGTGCTCGCGCGGATCGGGCTCGCGCCGCTGACGAGCCGGTTGATCGTCGACGGGCTCGCCCGGCAGGGAGTCGATTCGCAGATCGACGACGTCAGTTTCGATATCGGCGACGGACGCTTCGTGCTGACGGGATTGAAGGCTGAGTCCGACGGCAAACAGGTGCTGACGCTCGATCGCGTCGAGATCGACTGGTCCTGGGCGGATCTGTGGAAGCAGCGACTGGTCCTCGATGCGGTGTCGGTCTCCGGTCTCGATATCGACGCGGAGCAGTCCGCAGACGGCAAGCTCGTGATTGCCGGTATCGACCTGCCGGCGGCACCCGCCGACCCGCAGGCCGCCGCCGACACCAGCGCCGCGCAGCAACCCCTGGAATGGTCGCTGATGCTGCAGCGCCTGGGGATGAATAACACCCGCGTCTGTTTTCGCCAGCCGCCGGCAGTCGATTATTGCAACCGGCTCGCCAGCCTTGACTGGAACGGCAGCCTGGCCTTCGATCTCGCCGAAATCGATAACCCGGCCCTGCCGCTGAAAGCCTCCGGAAAATTCGGCCTTGCCGGCCTCGAAATACGCAGCAACACCCTCGAGCGCAGGTTACTCGAACTCGACAGCCTGGACTTCAACGACATCGAGATCGACAGCGGCGATCATATCGGCATCGGCGAAATCGCGCTGCGGACCCTGAACCTGTTCGAGCGCGCCGGTACGCCGGAAGGTGAATACATCGAGCACATCGACAGCATACACGTGACCGACAACAGTCTCGAAGAACTCCGCACCCTGACCGTCGGCGAGGTCGCCGTTATGGGCAATGCGACCAACGTGGTCAAGTCGGCGCAGAAAGGCTACGAACTCGATCAATGGCTCGAATCGTTCAAACCCGCGCAAACCGGCAGCGCCGCGGCGGCCGAAACCCCGACCGAAAGTGCGGCTGGAGCGGGAGAGAGCGAAGCCTTCGCGTTCGTCCTGGGTAAACTGACTTTCGACACCGAAAAAACCCTGCAATACCAGGACCTGAGTCTCGACAAGCCCTTCGTCGTGGGGGTCAGTTCCACCCGGCTGGTGGTCGAAAACCTCGACAGCCGGCAACCCGAGCAACCCAGCAATATCTCCTACCAGGCCAAACTGGACGGCGACAGCCTGTTCAAAATCGAGGGAACGGCGACCCCGCTGGCCGCCAAGATCTCCTTAGACCTCACGGGTGAAATCAGGGCGCTGGACTTGCGCCGGCTGTCGCCGTTGACCGCCGCCAAAATCGGCTACACGATCAGGAGCGGACAGCTCGACGCGGATATAAAACTCGGGGCCCAGAAGTCGGAGTTTAACGGCAAGATCGATCTGACCCTTTACCACCTGGATCTGCAAGCCCTCAGCGAGGAGGATGCCAAGGCCATGGAGGCGAGTCTGGGATTCCCGTTGAATACCAGCCTGTCGCTGTTGAAAAATCGCGAGGGCAATATCGAGCTGGAAGTGCCGCTCTCCGGCGATCTCGAAAACCCCGATTTCGGCACCGGAAAAATCGTTAGCCGGGAGCTGTCGAAAGCGATCACCAGCGCGGTACTGACTTTTTACTCGCCCTACGGGCTGATCGTCGCGGGCGATGCCCTGTTCAGCCTGGCGACCGCGCTGCATTTCGAACCGGTCGTATTCGCGGCCGGCGAAAACGCGCTCGGCCAGGCCGACGACGCCGAACTCGACAAGATCGTGAACCTGATGCAGGCACGCCCGGGCATCCTGCTCAGGTTGTGCCCCTACACCACCAGCGCCGATCGCGTGGCGCTGTTTCCCGATACCGCGGACACGCCCGCCGCCGAACTGTCACTCGATGAAGAACAGCGGGCGGCACTGACCAATCTCGGCGAGACGCGCGCGAGCAAGGTCAGGGAATACCTGGTCGCGAAACAGGTGGATTCGGCGCGACTGGTTCCCTGTACATCGAATCACGAAGAGACCGACGGGCCGGGCCGCATCGAAATAAACATCTAGTCTCGTTGCCGCGACCGTATTTAATCGACCGGCGCGGCCGCTACTACAGGCCGTGGCTGCGCGAATAACCGTTCGGCGGGGGCGGCGACCAACCCGCCAGGCTGCCCTCGGCGGGCCCGAGGATTTCGACCCTGAGCGGATAGCAGGGCGTACTGTCGTCGGAATGGCTACTGCCGCAATCGCCGCCGGGGCAGGTCGACAGCGCGCCGAGCAGATCTATCTCGGCGAAAAACTCGATGTAATCGCCGGGTCGAACCGGACTCGCCTTCATGAAATATTGATGGCTGTCGCGCGTGAAGCCGGTGCACATGAAGACGTTCAATACGTCGTGCACGTGCCGTTCGGCCTCGCCGAGCGGCAGTCCGCGCGCCGCGGCCAGCGCGCGGGTCAGGTTCGAATGGCAGCAATGGTGATATTCGACGCCCTGCAACATGAAGTTGGTATAGGGATCGCAGCGCGTGCCGATGACGTCGTGGATGCCGCCGCCGTCGTCGTCCCAGCCGTACCAGTCGAGCGTGTCGTGGGTAATCGTCGCCAGCGGCCTGAGCCCCGGCAGGCTGCTCCACAGGCGGTCGCCGATGCTCACGTGGGTGGCGTGCAGTTGCCGCGTCTTGCCGCTAAAAAACCGCTCCGACAGATCCGCCGCGTTCCACAGGTTGAGATCGCCGACCTGCGGACCGTCGACGCTGTGGATGCGGAAAAACGAACCCGCGGCGACCTCGAAACAGGCGCCGTCGCGCGGCGGTACGACCAGCTCGGCGACCGGAGACAGGTCGGCGCGCGCCTGCCGATACAATTCGAGATTATTCGGCGGCAGCTGGTCGACCTGATAGCAAACCAGCGGTTTCGCGGCGCGGCGCGCGTCGGCATCCGCGGGAACGGGGGAGTTTTCTGTCTCGCTCATGATCCAATGCTGCAGGTTGTTTATCGACGCGCATCATCTTAGCGCATTCGTCACCGCCGGAGTAAGCCGGCATCGACGGCGGTAGCCAGCAGGGCTTTCGGGCGCAGTTCCCCTGTGAGGAAATTGCGCATACACTCATAGCGTTTTTTTTCGACCGAGGTCAAATCACGGTGATATCCCGCGGCAAACCCGTTTACGTCCTGCTAACCCTGCTGCTACTCGCGGGGTTGCTGGGCTGGGGCGTTTACCAGAAGCTCGATAACGGCGAGGTCAAGACCGGCGGCAAGCGCCAGCGGGTCGCGGCGCCGGTCGAAGTCGCGGCCGTGGAGACCGGTCCGATCGAGCAATTGCGCAGTTTTACGGGCACCCTGGAGGCGCACTCGGAATTCGTCGCCGCACCGAAGATCAACGGCAGGATCGAGTCGCTACAGGTCGATCTCGCCGATGTCGTCGAACGCGGCCAGGTCGTCGCCGTGCTCGACGACGCCGAGTACGTGCAGGATGTGGCGCGCGCCCGTGCCGATCTCGCTCTCGAAAAGGCCAGCCATTCCGAGGCGCTCGACCAGTTGAAAATTACCGAGCGCGAATTGAAGCGTCTGGAACCGATTCACGAGCGCGGCGAGCTGTCGTCGTCGCAGCTCGACGTAACCCGCTCGCAGTTGATCGCCAAGAAGGCCCTGACCGAGGTGACCCGGTCGCGCATCGCGCGCGCCGAGGCCGAACTCGAATCCGCCCGCATTCGCCTCGGTTACACCAAGGTCAAGGCCGACTGGCACGGCGGCAGCCTGCGGCGCGTGGTCGCCGAGCGTTTCGTCGACGCGGGCGAAACCGTGGCCGCCAACGCGCCGTTGCTGCGCATCGTCGAGCTCGATCCGATCACCGCCGTGTTCTTCGTCACCGAGCGCGACTACGCCAGGCTCGAAGTCGGCCAGCAGGCAAACCTTGGCACCGACGCCTTCCCCGGTGCCCAATTTACCGGCAGCGTGCAGCGTATCGCGCCGGTGTTCAGCGAAACCACCCGCCAGGCGCGGGTCGAGTTGCTGGTCGACAACCCCGGGCAGCAGCTCAAGCCCGGCATGTTCATTCGCGCCACGGTCATGCTGCAGCGCATCGAGGATGCGGTCATCGTACCCGAGCTGGCGCTGACCCAGCGCGACGACAAACTCGGCGTTTTCATGGTCGACCCCGACGGCAAGACCGCGCGCTGGCGAGTCATCGAACCCGGGATTCGCCAGGGCGGCCGGGTGCAGGTCGTCGGCGGCGGGCTGTCGGGTCGGGTCGTGGTGCTGGGCCAGCAATTGCTCGACGACGGTTCCGAACTGCGCGTCGTCGAGGAAAAGCCGTGAACCTGGCGCGCGCCTCGGTTCGCCGCCCGGTCTTCGCGTCGATGGTCACGCTGATCGTGGTGGTACTCGGCGCGATGGCCTTGCATCGCCTGCAAATCGATCTGCTGCCGAGCATCGACCTGCCGACGCTGACCGTGCGCACCCAGTACGAGGGCGCCGACCCCGAGGTCATGGAGCGGCTGGTGACGCAAATCGTCGAGGAAATCATCGCCACCGTGCCGGGAGTCGAGGAGATGACCTCGCAATCCTACGAAGGCAACAGCCGGGTGCGGGTCAGCTTCGGTTGGGGTTCCGACATCGATACCGTCGCGGTCGACGTACAGGCCACGCTGGCCGACGAAATCAGCGAACTACCCGACGATATCGTCGGTCCGCGGGTTTCCAAGTTCGACATCGACAGTTTTCCGGTCGTGCTGCTGGGCATTTCGAGTCCGCTGGATCCGGTCGAATTGACGCAGCTGGTCGAGGACCAGATCCGCTACCGCTTTGCGCGCATTCCCGGGGTTGCCCAGGTCGACCCCTGGGGCGGGTTCACGCGCCAGGTACGGGTCGAGCTCGACCCGACGCGGATCAATGCGCTCGGACTGCCGCTCAACGACATGCTCGACGCGATCAAGAACGCCAACCTCGACCTGCCCGCGGGCAAGATCGAAAGCGGCCGCTTCGAAGTCACCTTGCGCGCACCGGCCGAATTCCAGAGTCTCGACGAAATCCGCGGCACGGTGATCGCCGAACGCAACGGCGCGCAGGTCACCCTGGGACAGGTCGCGGTGGTCAAGGATACCTACGAAAAACTGTCGCGCATCATTCGCATCAACGGCGAACGCGGCGTGCGCATCGCGATCCGCAAACAGGCCGATGCCAACACCGTCGAAGTCTCGCGCCGGGTGCTCGAGGAAATCGACGCGATCAACCGCGCTTTCCCGCAATTGCACGTCACGCCGGTAATCAACCAGGGCAATTTCATCGAGCGCTCGATCGCCAACGTCGCGCGCTCGGTGCTATACGGCAGTGCGCTGGCGGTGCTGGTGCTGCTGTTCTTTCTGAGAAACCTGCGCAGCACGGCAGTCATCTTCCTGGCGATCCCGATTTCTATGCTGGCCACCTTCGCGCTGCTGTTTTTCGGGGGCTTTACGATCAACCTGATGACCCTCGGCGGTCTCGCGCTGGGCGCGGGACTGATGCTGGACGGCTCGGTGGTGGTGCTGGAAAACGTGTTTCGGCGCTACCAGGAGCGCGGCGAGGAACCCGCGCAGGCGGCGATCGCCGGCACCCGCGAGGTCGCCTCGGCGGTAATCGCCGGCACCATCACCACCCTGACCATTTTCCTGCCGCTGATCTTCCTGCAGGGCGTCACCGGCGTGCTGTTCAGGGAACTCGCCTACGTGATCATGTTTTCTCTCGGTTGCGCGTTGCTGGTCGCGCTGTCGCTGGTGCCGATGCTGGCATCGAAACTGCTGCGCAGCGAGTCGCGCCAGCAGGCGGCCGCGGATGAAGGCGCAATAGAACACGGCGCCGAGGCCGCCTTTACGGGTCTCGAGAACGGTTACCGCGACCTGCTTGCCTGGGCGCTCGACTACCGCCTTGCGGTAATCCTTTTCTCGATCGCGATATTCGCGGCCAGCCTGTTGCTGCTGCCCTATATCGGCACCGAGTTCCTGCCGCCCAGCGACGAGGGCGAGGTACGGGTCAGCGGCGAAATGGAGGTCGGCACGCGGCTCGACCTGCTCGACCGGCAGACCCGGCTGATGGAAGCCGTGGTTTACGACAACGTGCCCGAGGCCCAGTCCTCGGTGGTATCGATCACGCCCTCGGGAACCTGGGGGCGTTCCAAGGCGCAGGGCGAAATCCGTCTGTCGCTGACGCCGGCCGCCGAGCGCACGCGTTCCAACGAGGAAATCGCCAACCAGCTGCGTGAACTGCTGGACGGCAAAATACCCGGGATGAAGATCCGTACCCGCGCGCCGCAGGGACAGTTCCTGCTGGAGCGCCTGATCGCCAACCCCGAAGGCGTGACGGTCGAGGTGCGCGGCTTCGATCTCGATACGCTCGGGCTGCTGTCGCAGCGGGTGGCCGCGGCGATCGAGGACGTGCCCGGCATCACCGACGTCGACATCAGCCGTGAGAGCGGTATCCCGCAGCAGAAAATCAGGATGCTGCGCGACAAGATCGCCGATCTCGGGCTCGACGTGCGCGACGTCACCGAGGTGATCGAGACCGCGGTCGCCGGTTCGCGCGCGGGGGAGTTTCGTGTCTCCGGCAACGCCTATGCGATCCTGGTGCAGCTGGCCGACGCCGAGCGTCGCTCGATCGACGAGATTCTCGACCTGACGCTGCGCACCCCGGACGGCGAGCAGGTTGCCCTGCGCAACCTGGTGGACAGCTCGGGAGGCCACGGCCCGGTGGTCATCGAGCGCAAGGACCAGCAGCGATTGATCTCGGTGAAGGCGAATGTCGCCGGCCGCGACCAGGGTTCGGTGGCCGCCGATATTCAGGCCCGTCTCGACACCATCGCCAGGCCCGTCGGTTACGATCTGGTCATCGGCGGTAATTTCGAGGAACAGGAAAAAGCTTTCGGCGAACTCAAGCTGTCCCTGCTGCTGGCACTGTTACTGGTTTACATGGTGCTCGCTTCGCAGTACGAGTCGCTGCGCGCGCCGCTGGTGGTCATGCTGTCGGTGCCGGTGTCGACGGTCGGTGTACTGCTCACCCTGCTGCTGACCGATACCACGCTCAACCTGCAATCGGCGATCGGCTGCATCATGCTGTGCGGCATCGCGGTCAACAATGCGATCCTGCTGGTCGACCAGACGGGCAGGCTGCGGCGCGAGGGTATGCCTACCCACGAGGCTCTCGGTGAGGCGGGCCGCCTTCGCCTGCGCCCGATCCTGATGACCACGCTGACCACCATTCTCGCGCTGCTGCCGCTCGCGCTCGGCATCGGCGAGGGCGCCGACGCCCAGGCGCCGCTGGCGCGTGCCGTGCTCGGCGGCCTCGCGGCTTCCACGGTGATCACGCTGTTGCTGATCCCGGTCGTCTACTCGGTATTCTTCCCCGACCGCGCAAGCGTCGCCACGGAACTGCGACCGGCCAAGGAATAAGCCGCCTCGCGCCGCTCCGGCGGCTGTCAAAAACCCGCGTCCGGGGTTAGAATACCGGCATCGATCCCACCGCCGAACGGGTCTTGCCAATGCAACTCAGCCGCTCACAGATCGAGGAATTCGATCGCCAGGGTTACCTGTTTTTCCCCAATGCCTTCGGCAGCGCCGAAGCGGGCCTGCTCCGGCAGGCGGCACGCGAAGTTTATGCGCTCGAGCGCGAGGAAGTCTGGCGCGAAAAAACCGGCGTTGCGCGCACCGCGTTCGCGGCCCATACCTACAACGAGGCATTTCGGCGCCTCGGCGCGCACCCGCGGCTGATCGGCCCGGTGATGCAACTGCTGGACGGCCCGGTCTACATGCACCAGTACAAGGTCAACGCCAAGGCCGCTTTCGACGGCGACGTCTGGCAATGGCACCAGGACTACGGCACCTGGGCGCGCGACGATGAAATGCCCGAGCCGCGGGCGATGAATATCGCCGTGTTCCTCGACGACGTCACCGCCGCCAACGGGCCGCTGCTGTTTTTGCCCGGCAGCCACAGGCAGGGCGTGGTCGAAGCCGGCCACGACCTCGAAACCACCAGTTACCCGCTGTGGACGCTGGACCGCGAAACGGTGACTCGCCTTTACGAACAGGGCGGTTGTGTCGCACCGACCGGCGACGCCGGCTCGGTGTTGATGTTTTCGAGCCTGCTGGTGCACGCGAGTCCGCCTAATATCAGCCCCATGGACCGCACCATCGTCTACCTGTCGCTGTGCCACGTCGACAACCACATCCGCCGCTTCCAGCGGCCGGAATGGGTCGCGCACCGCGACTTCACCCCCATCGAGCCGCTCGCCGACGACGCCCTCGCCGAACTGGTCGAACCGGCCCCGCAAGCGGCCCGGGTCTGATGTACCTCTACACACAAATCGCGCAACGCGCCACCGACGACAAGCCCGTCCGGGTCGGCCTGATCGGCGCCGGCAAATTCGGCTCGATGTTCCTCGCGCAGGTGCCGAACTCGCCCGGCATCGCGGTCGCGGAGATCGCCGACCTGCACCCCGCGCGGGCACGCGCCGGCCTCAAGGATCTCGGCTGGAACGACGCGCGCGCCGGCGCGACCCGTTTTACCGACGATGCCGAGGCGCTGATCCGCGCCGACGACGTCGACGTCGTGGTCGAGGCCACCGGCGACCCGGCCGTCGGCATCCGCCACGCGCTGCTGTGCATCGAGCACGGCAAGCATGTGGTGATGGTCAATGTCGAGGCCGACGTACTCGCCGGCCCCTGGCTCGCGCAGCAGGCGCGCCGCGCCGGCGTGGTTTACTCGATGGCCTACGGCGATCAGCCCGCGCTGGTCATGGAAATGGTCGACTGGGCGCGTTGCTGCGGCTTTCGCATCGTCGCCGCCGGCAAGGGCACCCGCTATCTGCCCGAGTACCACGCATCGACGCCGGATACGGTCTGGTCCCACTACGGGCTCAGCGCCGAGCAAGCCGAGGCCGCCGGCATGCGCAGCCAGATGTTCAACTCGTTTCTCGACGGTACCAAGTCGGCGATCGAAATGGCCGCGATCGCCAATGCGGCGAGTTTAAAGGCGCCGGCCGGCGGACTGGCCTTCCCGCCCTGCGGCGTCGACGACCTGGCCCACGTACTGCGCCCCCTGCAGGCCGGCGGTCAGCTCGAGGCGGCCGGCCAGGTCGAGGTCGTGTCCAGTCTCGAGCGCGACGGCCGCCCGGTGGCGCGCGACCTGCGCTGGGGGGTTTACTGCGTGTTCGAGGCGCCCAACGATTACAGCGCGGCCTGCTTCCGCCAGTACGGCATGAATACCGATGCCAGCGGCCGCTACTCGGCGATGTACAAGCCGTTTCACCTGATCGGCATGGAACTCAATATTTCGATTCTCGCCGCCGCGCTCGACGGCCGGCCCACCGGTACGCCGATTCGATTCAATGCCGACGTCGCGGCGATCGCCAAGCGCGACCTCAAGGTCGGCGACAAACTCGACGGCGAAGGCGGTTACACGGTCTGGGGGCGGTTGATGCCGGCCGCGGACAGCGTCGCCGCGCGCGTGTTGCCGATCGGCCTGGCCAAGGACGTCAAGCTGACCAGCGGGGTCAGCGAGGGGCAGGTGATCAGCGTCGACGACATCGAACCCGTGAGCGACAGCCAGGCCTGGCAGGTGCGCGGGAAAATGCTCGAAATCTTCGCCTGAAATTTCTCCGGGACTATTATCAGTCTCAGGAAAAATCTCCAGCAGGGAAATTAGCGAACGTTTTCAATCGTGCTTCTGATCGTTTTACTGATCGTATTCGGATACGGCGTATCCATTCTGTTTAAGGGCGAGTTCAAGGTGGACGGTGGCAACCTGCTTACCGGTAAGGGCGCCGGGCTCATCGGGGCACTCTTCGCGCTCTCGCCTTTTTTAAGCTTCATTCTCGCAAATATCGTCTACATCGTACTGCTGCTCTTCGAAAAAGACGTTACTCAAGATGACCCTGGAAGCACGCTGGCGGCAATTGTCATACTGGCCGCCCTGTTGCTGTTGCATATTATCCTGATCAATGGGCTGTCGAAGAGACTCTATGCCAGGCAAATATCAAATGTACCAGGCGACAGGTAACCAGCAGCGGGCGGACGATCCGAAACCCGCTTGCCCGTCCTGCGACAACAGGGGGACACAATACCTGATTACCCGAATTCAATCAGGTTAAACGGGTATTGTGTCCCCCTAATTATTGAGGAGGTTGGGGATACCGGCGATCACGGTCTCGATGACTTCGTGCTCGGGCTCGGCGTGCAGTGCGGCGAAATCGCGGTCGGCGTTCTCCGCCTCAAGGGATTCGAGAAAGCGCGCCGCGCGGTCCTTGAAGACCTGCCAGTTGGGCGGGTAATACTGCAGGAACAATAACAGGCGCACGATTTCGTCGAGCCTGACTTCGGCGGCGATGCCTGCCCGGTGCTCGGCATAGAGCAATTGCGCGATGTAATACATTACCACCGGCTTGTTGGTCTGCTCTTCCTGCTCCCAGGCCATGATCAGCGACTTTTCGAGATGCGCGCGCGCCCCGGCCAGGTTGCCGGCGGCGCATTCGATCGCGCCCAGCACGTAGCGGTTGTAGACACGGTGGTCCTCGCGGCCGATAAGCGAGGCGAGTTCCAGCCCTCGCCGGCAGTGCTCACGGGCGGCGTCGAGCTCGCCCTGCTCGAGCAGCACGGTGGCGAGATCCGCGCTGGTCATGGCGACGTTGGCGCGGTCGCCGAGCTCCTGGTAGCGGGTCAGCGCATCGCTGAAGTACTGCACCGCCTCGTCGTGACGCGCGCCGCCGAAGCTCCAGGCCGACCAGCCCAGCCAGTTCATCGCCAGCGCCTCGATGCTGCGGTTACCGGAGTTGTAGGCGATGTCGAAGACCTCGCGCCAGGTGGCCTCGGCGCTCTCGTAGTCGCCCTGGTGATTGGTCGTCCAGGCCAGGACGTCGAGCGCCGCCGCGAGCAGGTCCGGCCGCCCGGTCTGGCGCGCGAGCTCCACCGCCCGGGTCGCGCAGCGGCGGCTCTCGTCGATATCGATGATCATATTGGTGTAGAGAATCGCGAGTTCGGAGAGGCATTCCGACTGCACGTGGATGTCTCCCTGTTGCTTACCGAGCTCGATGCACTCGTTCAGGTAGGCGCGCGCCTGCTCGGCGGTGATGTGCCCGGCATGGGAATAATGGAAATCGCCGAGAAAGCGCAGGATCAGGCAACGCTCGTAGACCTGGTCGGTGGATTCGAGCACCGGCCTGAACAGCGCCAGCGAGGTATCGTAGCGGCTCAGGCGAAAATTGAGGATTGCGCTGCGCACCCTGATCTGGTCGAGCAGCAAATCCCGATCCGGGTGGTCGCTGGCGGCAATCATCTCGCGCGCGGCGTCGAACAACTGCAGCCCGTCTTGGAAATAACCGCGCAAGTCGCTGAACAGCGACACCGAGCGAATGGCGCCGCGCAGCAGGTCGATTCGCTGCTCCGCCACCGCCCAGCGCCAGGCGGCGCGAATATTGTCGATATTGGCGGTAATCGCGCGGCAGGCATCGCCCTGCTCGGCGCTGCGCAGGCGCTCGATCTGGCTGCCCATCCAGTCGAGGTAATAAGCGGCATGACGCTCGCGGGCCTCGGCCTCGCGCTGGGGATTGTCGGCCAGCCGTTCCTCGGCATACTGCCGGATCAGTTCGTGCATGCGGTAACGTAACTGGTGCGTGGTGCGCAGCAGGGCCTTGTTGACCAGCCGCGCCAGCAACGGCAACCCGGCGCCGATGACCGCATCGATCGCGTTGCGGTCGGCGCCGCCGCGAAACACCGCCAGCTGTTTCAACAGCCTGCGTTCGTCCTTGCCGAGACGCTGCCAGGTTTCCAGAAAGATGGCGCGCACGCTGGCATGCCGGCCGCCGCCGTACTGGTCGGCGAGAATATCGATGCCTTTTTCGATTTCGTCGGCGACCTCGTCCATGCTCAGCATTTTCAGCCAGGCCGCGGCCATTTCGAGCGCCAGCGGCATGCCCTCGACCAGCCCGCAGATGCGGTAGACGGTATCCAGCTTTTCCTGAACGTCGAATTCGGGCTGGTTGCGCTGCGCCATCCGCGTGAACAGGCGCACCGCGTCGGCTTCGGTCGAGCGGCTGTAATCGAGCCCGTTGACCGGATGAAACCAGACATCCGCGATCGGCAGCGATTCGCGCGAGGTGACGAGGATTTTCAAATTCGGCGCCATGGCGATCAATTCGGGCAGCGCCGAGGAATGCTCCAGCAGGTGCTCGAAATTGTCGAGCAGCAGCAGGATCTTCTTGTTCTCGAGATAATCCTGGACGTGCTCCCGCAGGGTGCCGGCCCCTGAATACTGTAAATCCAGCGCGTCGGCGATGGGCGAGAAAATATCGTCCTCGCGGTCGAGCGTCTGCAGCGCAACCGCGAAAAATCCGTCGTCGAAGGGATGATCCTCGAGCTCGCTCAGGGTCTTGACGACCGCCAGCGCGAGCCGCGTCTTGCCGATCCCGCCGGGCCCGACCAGGGTCAGGATACGGCAGTCGGCATCGCTGGCGAGCAATTCGACCAGCTTCATGCGTTCCCGTTCGCGGCCGACGAAACCGCGCCGACGCGGAAATTTGCGGATTACCTGGCTCGCGCTGGCAGCCGAAGCGAGTCTCCGATCGGTGCCCGCCGCCGGTGTTTCAGCCACCGTTGCGCTTGCGGCTTGTGCCTCATTCGCCGGCACCACGGGCGCGATGAAGCGATAGCCGCGGCGGTAAATCGTGGCGATGAAGCGCTGGTTCTTCGCGGTGTCGCCGAAAATCTTGCGCAGTTCGCTCATGCTGGTGGTCAGCACGCCCTCGACCACGTAACTGTTTTTCCAGACCTCGTCGAGCAGCGCCTCCTTGCGCACCAGCTCGCCGGCATGCTCGACCAGGTAACGCAGCACGTCGAAAGTCTTGGGGCGCAGCACGATCCGTTCCTGCTCCCGCCAGAGCACGGCATTGTCGGTATCGAGCCGGTATTTTTCGAAGGTCCATTCCATAAGCGATTCATTATCAAACAAATTTGAGAAAAATTTGAGAGTTTTTGAAGGATTGCTTGCCAACCCCGGCCTAAGATGCCGCCATGTTTACTTACGACTGCACACTTTGGGAGCACTTCTCATGAATATCC
>Ga0102953_1000851_pt1 | contig 20093 bp, 21 predicted proteins | sample SalPon2A_C_D2_MG_FD_78509 | JGI IMG/M metagenome (GOLD analysis project Ga0102953, IMG submission 78509) | Soil microbial communities from South San Francisco under conditions of wetland restoration - Salt Pond MetaG R2A_C_D2_MG | ecosystem: Environmental > Terrestrial > Soil > Wetlands | place... | reverse complement strand
CGCTACCGCGAGGACCAGGGCGCGCCGGCCAGCCCCGACGGCTTCCACCACATGGGCCTGACCGAGTGGCGCGACCTGCAGGCGGCGGCGCGCTACGCGCTGGCGCACGGGGCGCGGCGCCTCGTGCTCGCCGGCTACTCGATGGGCGGCGCGATCGTCGCCCAGTTCATGCAGAAGTCGGCGCTGGCGAACCGGGTGTCCGGCCTGGTCCTCGACGCGCCGGCGCTGAACTGGAAGCGCGCGATCGAATTCAACTCCGAACAGATGGGCCTCCCAGGTTTCGCCGCCCTGCCCGTCCTCTGGGCGATCGGCGCCCGCATCGACGCCGACTGGAACAGCCTCGACGCCCTCGCCCACCCAGACGCCTTCCACCTGCCGATCCTGCTCTTCCACGGACTCGACGACAGGGTCGTCCCGATAGCGACCAGCGACGACTTCGCCGCCGAGCTCCCCCGCTGGGTCACCTACTACCAAGTGCCGCACGCCGGCCATGTCCAGTCATGGAACGTCGATCCGCAGCTGTACGAGCTGCGCCTACGGACGTTTCTCGCCTCGCTCGGGTAGCTAAGCCCCCGAACACCAACCCGGCCGAACAGGTGCCGAGTCACTCCTGCGTTTGCGCTGGGCCGAGACGGGCATACGGCTTGCCGCGGCGACGAATGCGGATTTCGTTCCCTGCGGCGGCCTGTTCCATGTAGTAGCCGAAATGGTTGCGGAACTTGTGGGCGCCGACCTCCTCGAACGTCCTTTCGGAAGAAGTCTCTTGATTAGTGGAGCTGGAGGGATTCGAACCCTCGGCCTTTCGGATGCCATCCGAACGCTCTGCCAGCTGAGCTACAGCCCCGCGGAACTCGTAATCGGTCGCCCAGTTTAGCGCCGCACGCTGGTTGTTTCGCGTCTCCTTCAGGCGCAGGTAGATCGTGCTCGTCCCCGCAACCAGCTCGATTGGCAGGAAATAGCAGCGGTCGAGATCGCCGCAATACACGGCAACGGCGTCAATCTCGCTGCGACTGTAGGTCGACACGACGTATCCCCGTCTCGGCGAGTGGTAGGCGGACTTGAGACGGACGTAAACGACGTCGTCCCTGCGCGACGCCCACTTGCATTGCACGCGTAGAAGCCTGCCGCCAATGCCCAGGGCAAGGTCGTACCGCTCGTGCTCGGTCTGCGGCTTCAGAACCGAAAGGCCGAGATCGGCCGCTTCCTTCGCGATAGCCAACTCGGCGACGTTTCCCTTGTGGTTTGGGTTGTCCAGCGTCACGAACACATGTTCGCAGACAAGGGAATGCCAGTCAATACGCCAACCGTCCAGGCGGTGCAGGGGGAAGCCGGTGCCGCTTGGGGCGGGGAGCGCTACGCGGCGTGCTGTTCGGGGTCCTGATCCTCGTCCACATCGAGGATCAGGCGCTCGTCGGCGGTGCGGCGGATGTTGAACTCGAAGGGGGCATTCTCTTCGAGCTCGCGGAGCAGCTCTACCGGCTCGTCGAACTGCATCGAGACGGTGGCGCGGCCCTCGGAGAAGCGCTCGACCGAGATCTCGGAGGCGCCGAGCCGGCCGACCGCGTCCTCGAAGCCGACGAGCTGCGAGAAGTCGCCGAGCGGGCCGATCTCGAGTTTGATCAGGCCCTCGAAGAGCTGTCCCAGCGCCGTCTCGGCGCTCGGCTCCGGGGGGGCGGCGCCGTTGGCGTCGCCCGCCTGAGCCACCGCGAGGTCCTGGGTGCGGCGGCTGACCTCGACCGCCTCGCGCAGCGCCTTCATCCGGATCCGCGTCGCCTGTCCCCGCGCCTGCGCCTGAATCTCCTCCAGCCGCTCCGACACCGAGTGCAGCGAGGCGATGCTGCGCTGGTGGCGCTCCTCGGCCTCGCGCAGCCGCTCGCCGAGGCTGCGGATCTCACGCTCGCGCTCGATCACCATCCCCGACAGCGAGGTCAGCTCGGCGTCGCTCGCCGAGGCGTGTCGCTCCACGGCCTCGATCGCCGCGTCGCGCGCCGTCAACTCGGCGTCCACTTCCCCGCGGCGGTATCCCAGCAGCGCCCGCTTGAAGCTACCCATTCGCGGCACCGTAGAGGTGCCCTCGGACGCCATCCTGCGACAGGCCCAGATCGGGCCGCGGCGCCTCGTGCCAGAGCTCCTCCAACTGGTACCGCTCGCGTTCGGAGGCGGTGAAGACATGCAGGACCGCGTCGAGGTAGTCGAGCACGATCCAGCCGGCCGCCCCCTCCCCCTCGACGCCGCCGGGCAGCAGCCCGTGCTCCTGCTTCAGCCGCAGCTTCACCTCGTCGACGATCGCCCGCGCCTGGCGCTCGCTGCCCGCCGTGCAGATCGCCAGGAAGTCCGTGTAGGCGGCGAGCCCGCGCATGTCGAGGACGACGATCTCCGTCCCCCCTTTCGAGTCGGCCAGCTCGGCCAGCCGCCGGGCCAGCGCCTCGGACTCGATCGCGCTCAGAACAATCCCTCCCGCTTCGCTCCCGGCGCGAAGAACCAGAGATGCACGCTTGGTCGCTCCGCGCTCACCGGTAGACGCCCTTCTCCTCGACGAAGCGGGCGACCGCCTCGGGCACCAGGTAGCGCAGCGGCCGGCCCGCCGCCGCCCGCTCGCGCACCGCCGAGGAGGAGACGCCGAACTGCGGCATCTCGAGCATCGTCACCCGGTCCCCGGCGCCGAGCCCGCGCATCGTCGAGGCGACGTCGGCGTCGGAGACGCCCGAGCGCCGCGCGACCGCCAGCCGCGCCAGCTCGACCACACGCTCCGGCTCGCGCCAGCTCTCGAACCCGACGGCGGCGTCCGCCCCCATCACGAACACCAGATCCGGTTCTCCCTTCTCGCGTGCAAGCAACTCCAAGGTCTCACACGTGTAGGACGGCCCGTCGCGCTCGACCTCCAGCGTGGAGACGGTGAAGCGCGAGTCGTCGGCGGCGGCCAGCCGCGTCATCGCCAGACGCAGCTCGCGGCCCGGGTCGTCGTGGATCCGCTTGTGCGGCGCCTCGCCCGTCGGCACCAGCACGACTTCGGCCAGCCCGAGTTGCCAGAGCGCCTCCTGGGCCAGCGCCAGGTGTCCCAGGTGCGGCGGGTTGAAGGCCGAGCCGAGGACGCCGATCGCGGGGCGGGGGCTATCGGGCGCGGGAGCGCTACTCACGCACTTGGCCGTCGCCGCGGACGACGTACTTGTAGGTGGTCAGCTCGCGCAGGCCGATCGGGCCGCGGGCGTGCAGCTTCTGGGTCGAGTTGCCGATCTCCGCCCCCATGCCGAACTCGAATCCGTCGGTGAAGCGGGTCGAGGCGTTGGTGTAGACGACCGCCGCGTCGACGGCCGCCGTGAAGCGCTCCGAGGCTTGCTCGGAGCGGGTGACGATCGCCTCCGAGTGGCGCGTGCCGTAAGCGTTGACATGCTCGATCGCCGCCTCGACCGAGTCGACGACCGCGACGGCCAGCTTCAGGTCGAGGTACTCGCTCGCCCAGTCCTGCTCGCCCGCCTCGCCGACCTCGATGCCACCGGTGCTCGCCCGCGTCCGCTGGTCGCCGACCAGCTCGACCCCGGCCTCGCGCAGCTCGGCCAGCGCGCCGGGCAGGAACTCCTGCGCGACCGCGGCGTCGACGAGCAGCGTCTCCGCCGCGTTGCAGACTCCCGGCCGCTGCGTCTTCGCGTTGACCGCGATCCGCCGCGCCATCGCCAGGTCGGCGTCGGCATGCACGTAGATGTGGCAGTTGCCGGCGGCGGCGTAGATCACCGGCACCTTCGCGACATCCTTCAAGGCGTTCTTCAGTCCCTCGCCGCCGCGCGGGATCAGCAGGTCGACCGTGTCCTCCTGGGTCGCCAGCTCGGCCAGGTCCTCGCGACCACCGCCCGCCAGCAGCACCGCAGCGTCCTCCGGCAGCCCGGCCTCGCCGAGCGCCTCGCGCACGATCGCCGCCAACGCCCCGTTGGTCCGCTCGGCGTAGCTGGAGCCGCGCAGGACGATCGCGTTGCCGCTCTTGATCGTCAGCGCCGCGCAGTCGATCGTCACGTTCGGCCGCGCCTCGTAGACGACCGCGACGACGCCGAGCGGCACCCTGACCTTGCGCAGGTCGAGCCCGCTCGCCAGCGTCTTGTGCTCCAGCTCCTCGCCGACCGGATCGGCCAGCGCCGCAACTACGCGCACCCCCTCGGCCATCGCCGCGACCCGCTCCTCGCTCAGCGCCAGGCGGTCGCGCAACGCCGGCGTCAGCGCTTCGGCGCGCTCGTCGGCCAGGTCGGCGGCATTCGCCTCCAGCACATCGGAGGCACGCTCACCGAGCAGCCGCGTGATCGCCGCCAGCGCGGCGTCCTTCGACTCGGTCGAAGCCGAGCCGAGCGCCCGCGCCGCCCGCTGGGCGGCTTCGCAGCTTTCGGCAACGGATTTCGCGGCAACCGCCATCGCCGCCAAGGGTAGCGGGAGGGCCGAGGTGCCCCTCCCTTCGCGCTTTGGAACTACAGCAGCACAAAGCGGTCTCGATGGATTACCTCATCCGCCGCATGCGGCAATAGCTCCCGTACCTGATCGGTCTTGAGACCCGTCACCCGCGTGAGCTCCGTCGCCGAGTAGTCGACTATGCCCTTGCCGAGCACCACGCCGTCAGCGGCGACCTCGACCGCGTCGCCGACCTCGAAGCTGCCCTCGACTGCCGTGATCCCAACCGGCAGCAGGCTGGAGCCGTGCTCGCGCAGGACGCGCGCGGCGCCGGCGTCGACGGTGAGCCGGCCGCGCGCCGGCTTGGCGTACTTGAGCCAGAGCTTGAAGCTGGTCGCCTTGCCGGCCTGCGCCGCGAAGCGGGTCCCGGTCGCCTCGCCGCGTGCCGCCGTCAGCAGGCTGCCGTCCTTCGTCCCGTTGCAGATCGTCGCTGGAATGCCGGACTCCGCCGCCATCTCCGCCGCCGCGACCTTGCTGCGCATGCCGCCCGAGCCGAAGGCCGAGGTGCGGTCGCCGATCTCCATGCCCGCAAGCCGGTCGAAGTCCTCGACCACATCGATCAGCTCGGCGTCTGGATCGACACGCGGGTCGCTGCGATGCAGGCCGTCGACGTCGGAGAGCAGCACGAGCAGGCGGGCGTCGAGCAGGATCGCCACCTGGGCGGCGAGGAAGTCGTTGTCGCCGAAGGTGATCTCGTCGGTCGCCGTCGTGTCGTTCTCGTTGACCACCGGCACGACCCCCCACTCGATCAGCCGCCGCAGCGTCTGGCGCGCGTTGAGGTAGTTGGTCCGGGCGGCGACGTCGGCTGCCGTGAGCAGCACTTGCGCGGCCCGGGTGCCGCCCCGCTCCAAGCGCGACTGGTAGGCCCGAAACAGGTCCCCCTGGCCGATCGCCGAGGCCGCCTGCAGCGCGTCCATCGCCGTCGGCCGCTTCGCCAGCTCCATCAACCGGATCCCGCGGGCGATCGCCCCTGAGGTCACCATCACGATCCGCTCGCCCCCCCGCTCCAGCTCCGCCACCTGCGCGCAGACCGAGTCGAGCACATCCGTCCGCAGCGCGCCGTCATCCGCGGCGACGATCGAGGAACCGAGCTTGACGACCAGGGTCATGCGCCAAGTCTATGAGCGGTCCGAACCCCGGCGACGAGCAGGGCAGCCCGGGTCAGCCGGCCAGCCACCCTTTGATCCGCCCGGGCGACGCCAGGCCCGAGAAGTCGCCGTCGTCGCGCATCCGCTCGGCCACCGTCGCCATCGCCTCGACGGCGGTCCAGGCCAGGCTGCCGCCGACGCTGATCCGGCGCCCACCCGCCTCCGCAACCTCGCCCAGCGAGAGGTCGGGACGGGCGAGGACGTTGACCGGCCTGCCGACCGCGTCGCAGACGGCGCGAATCCCCTCCACGCTGCGCAGCCCCGGCGCGTAGAGCACATCGGCGCCGGCTCGCTCGAATGCCTGTAGGCGGGCGATCGTGTCGTTGAGGTCCGGGTTGCCCCGAATGTGATTCTCGGCCCGCGCCGTCAAGGTGAAATCGAAATCGAGACGGCGCGCAGTCTCGACCGCCGCCGCGATCCGCTCGGTCGCGTGGTCGAGCGAGTAGATCCCATCGGGCTCGCCGAAGTCCTCGATCGAGCCGCCGACGGCGCCGGCGCCGGCCGCCGCCACGATCGCTCGCGACGCGGCCTCCGGCTCGGCGCCGAACCCGTTCTCGAGATCGACCGAAACGGGCAGGGTCGTCGCGTCGGCGATCGTCCGCACGTGCTCCGTCAGCTCGTCCAGGCCGACGCTCCCGTCGGGGCGTCCGAGCGTGTAGGCGAAGCCCGAGCTGGTCGTCGCCAACGTCTTGAACCCGAGCGCCTCCAGCACCTTGGCCGAACCCGCGTCCCAGGGGTTGGGAATGACGAACGCCTCGCCTTCGTGCAGCGCGCGAAAGGCGCGGGCCTTTTCCTGCTGCGCAGGGTTCATTCCCGCATCTTCGCGGCTGGAACGTTCGATCGACTTGAACACCTGTACAGTGCAAACTGAACATGCGTTCAGCATCCGCCCGATCCGCCCGCGATGCGATCGCCGTATCCGCTCTCAGCCTCTTCGGGCAACAGGGGATCGACGCGACCTCACTGCGCGAAGTCGCCGCCGCAGCCGGGGTGTCCCCCGCCCTCGTCGTCCACCACTTCGGCGGCAAGGACGGCTTGCTCGCCGCCACGGACGAAGCGGCTCTGAAGGCGTTCGGGTCCGCGTACGGCAGCGACCAGGGCCCGGGCACTCCGGCCGAGCTACTAGACCGCCGCGCCAAACAGACGGCTCGCGTGATGCGCGAGCATCCCGATCTCTGCGCCTATCTGGGGCGGGCGCTGGTCGAGCGCACGCCGGGCGCCACGCGGCTCTTCGGCGCGATGATCGAAGGCGGTCGCAAGGAGATCGACGCCCTGGCAGAGCGAGGTGCGCTGCGCGCCGACGTGGACCGCCTCTGGGCGACCCTCCAGCACTTCTTCCTGATCTGGGCGCCGCTCAGCTTCATGCCGTTGCTCGACGACGCCCTCGACGGACGGCTGCTCGATGCCGAAAACCTCGACCGCTGGGTCAGCGCGAACGCCGAGCTGCTCGAAAGGGGGATATATCGGTGAGCCGATGGGAGACGACAAGCAGCCTGCAGGCCGATGTGCCGGCGGTCGCGATCTGGGATCGAGCCTACGCGGACGCAAACGCCTGGCCGCGCTGGAACAAGGAGATCAGGAGCGCCGTCCTCGACGACCCGCTCACGCTCGGCGCAACCGCCAAGATCGTTTTTCGCACCGGCCTGCGCCTGCGCTTCCGGGTGGTCGAGTTCGAGCAGGGTCGCCTCTTCACCGACGAGGCGCGCCTGCCCGGTGCCCGCATGGGCCACCGCCATCTGATCGAGTCCGCCGGCGACGGCGCCAGCCGTCTCACCAACACCATCTACATCGACGGGGCGCTGGCGCCGCTCTGGCGTCGCATCCTCGGCCCGGCCGCGGCGCGCACGCTTCCCGAAGCGCAGTGCCTGGTCGTCGAGCTATCACGAGCGCGGTAGAGGTTCGGGTCGCATAGCGGTGCAAACCTCTACCGCGCGCGTGATGCTCGCTACGGGTGCAGCTCGAACTCGTGCTCTCCCACCCGGACGTCGTCGCCGGGCTGGAAGCCGGCGGCGCGCAGGGCGGCTACTACGCCGATCTCGTTGAGGCGCTGCTCGAGGTAGGCAAGCGCCTCTTCGTTTTTCAGGTCGTGGCGCTCGAAAAGCAGCTCGACGCCGCGGCCGAGGACGCGGAAGCCGCCGTCCTCCTCGCGCTCGACCGTGTAGCCGCCCTCGCCGACCGGGCGGTAGACGCGGTGCTCGGCCTCGAACTCGGCCGGGCCGAGGTCGCGTCGCTCGGGCCGCGCGGCGGGCGCCTGCGCAGAAAGATTGGCCAGGATCGCGCGGCGCAACTCGTCCAGCCCCTCGCCGGTGGCCGAGGAGACCGCCAGCACGGCCGCGGCCCGCTCGCCGAGCCGCTGCCGCCACTCGCCAACCGCCCCCTCGACCTGCTCGCCGGGCAGCAGGTCGCGCTTCGAGAGCACGACGAGCTCGGGCAACCGCTCCAGTCCCGCCCCGTAGGCGGTCAGCTCCTCGCGCACCGCCTCGTAGTTGGACTCGGGCTCTCCTTCCAGCGGCGCCAGGTCGACCAGGTGGACGAGCATCGAGCAGCGCTCGACGTGGGCGAGGAACTCGTGCCCCAGCCCGGCGCCGCCAGCGGCGCCCTCGATCAGGCCGGGGATGTCGGCGACGACCGCCTGGCGGTCCGCCCCCTCGATCGTCCCCAGCACCGGAGAGAGGGTCGTGAACGGGTAGTCGCCGACCTTCGGCTCAGCCCGCGTCAACCGTCCCAGCAGCGAGGACTTGCCGGCGTTCGGCAGGCCGACCAGGCCGACGTCGGCGAGCAGCTTCAGCCGCACCTCGATCCATCCCTGCTCCCCCGAGGTCCCCTTCTCGGCGAAGCGCGGCGCCTGCCGGGTCGAGGTCGCGTAGCGCCTGTTGCCGTGCCCGCCGCGCCCGCCGTTCGCGACGACCGCTCGCTGTCCCACCTCGACCAGATCGACGCGACTCCCGTCCACCGAATCCGCCTGCGTCCCCGCCGGCACCAGGATCGTCAGGTCCTCGCCCCGCGCCCCGTGCTTGTTTGATCCTTCGCCGTGCTTCCCCCGCTGGGCGCGAAAGTGCCTGCTTCCCCGCAGGGCCCCCAGATCGCGCCGCGAGGCGTCGCAGACCAGCACCACGTCGCCGCCGTGCCCGCCGTCGCCGCCGTCGGGGCCGCCACGCGGCACATGCGCCTCGCGGCGAAAGCTCACACACCCGTTCCCGCCGCTCCCACCTTCGACCCAGATTTTCGCCCTGTCGTCCATCGCCCGAAGAGGGTAGTTGGCGAGTTAGTCGCACATAGAGCGACTAACTCGCCAATCAGCTCCGCACGAAGGTTCTGCGGGCCTCATGAGAAGGGGCACCCCGCCCCCTCCCAACCGCTACGAGTCAGCCAGAACAGAGATCGTGCGGCCCTTGCGCGAGGGCTTGAACTGCACGATGCCCGCCTGGGTCGCGTAGATCGTGTGATCGCGGCCGAGGCCGACGCCGTCGCCCGGCCAGAAGCGGGTGCCGCGCTGGCGCACAATGATCTCGCCGCCGCTGACCTGCTGGCCGGCGAAGACCTTCACCCCGAGCATCTTCGGGTTCGATTCGCGGCCGTTGCGGCTGGAGCCAAGTCCTTTCTTATGCGCCATCGTCGTCCTTTTTAGCAGCCGCTTTGGGTTTGGCGGGTTTGGTCTCTTTCGGCTCCGCTTTCGCTTTCGCCGCTTTGCCGAGTTTCAACTCGGTGACCTCGAGCCGGGTCAGCTCGGAGCGGTGCCCGGCACGGCGCCGGTAGCCCTTCTTCGCCTTGTATTTGAAGACTTTGATCTTCGGGCCGCGCAGGTGCTCGGCGACTTTCGCCTCGACCTTCACCTGCTCCAGCTCCTTCGGCGCCGCGACGACCTCCTTGTCGCGGAACAGCACGGGCCGCAGGGCGACCTTGTCGCCCTGCTTGGCATCCAGCCGGTCGACCAGCAGCTCGCTGCCCTTCTCGACCTTGTACTGCTTGCCGCCGCTCTCTATGACCGCGTAGGTGCTCATCTGGCGGCGGCGGATTCTAGAGCGTCTGAGCCGGCGCCGTTGCTACCGGGGGGATCGCCGAGCAGCGAGGCGACCGCCGCCGCCCGATCGACCTGCTCGATCCGCACCATCTTGCGGTCGCCGACATGGCGGCCGCCGCCGGTCACGGCGACGACGTAGGAGTCGATCCTGGCCACCGCGTCATCGGCGTTGTACATGTGCGGCTCCTCGATCGTCACGACGACCTCCTCGCCGACCTTGAACGGCAGCGCCCGCTCCTCGATCTTCTCGCGGCTGCCCGCCTCGACCAGCGTGAAGGTGTCGATCGCCAGCGCGTCGCCCCCCTCGAAGTGGAACTGCCTGCCGGTTTCCTCCTCCAGCTCGGCCAGGCCGCTGTCGTCCTCGATCAGCTCCGCCGCGACCTTCGGGTTGACCCGCAGCAGGAAGGCCTCGGCGTCCGGCTCGTCGGCCGCCATCTCGCGCATCTGCCGCAGACCCTCCAGCGCCACCGTCTCGGGCGAGAGCACGACACCCTCGCCGTCGCAGGTGGGACAGTGAGCGGTGAGGATCTCGCGCACCCCGTCGGTGATGTTCTGCCGCGTCATCTCGACCAGGCCGAGCGGCGAGACCTCGACCACGTAGCTCTTCGACTTGTCGGCGTCGAGCGCTTTCTGCAGCGTCTTGACGACTTTGTCGCGGTTCTTCGCCCGCGCCATGTCGATGAAGTCGATGACGATGATGCCGCCGATGTCGCGCAGGCGAAGCTGCCGCACGACCTCGTCGGCCGCCTCGGTGTTGACCCTGGTGATCGTCTCCTCGAGGCCGCCCTTGCCGCGGCCGGTGAAGGAGCCGCTGTTGACGTCGATCACGGTCAGCGCCTCGGTGTAGTCGATGATCAGGTAGCCGCCCGAGGGCAGGTCGACCCGCCGCACCAGGGTCGATTCGATCTCCTTGTCGATCTCCCATTTCTCCAGCAGCGGCTTCTTGCCCTCGTACAGCTCGACTTTCTCGACCAGCTCGGGGGCGGTGCGCTGGAAGAAGCCGGTCACCCGCTCGAGCTGCTTCGGCGAGTCGATGATCGCCCGCTCGAACTCGCTCAGGAAGACGTCGCGCAGGACGCGCACCGGCAGGTCCTGCTCCTGGAAGACGAGCCCGGGCGCCTTGATCTTCTCGCTGCGCCGCTCGACCACGTCATAGAGCTTTTCCAGGTAGCCGATCTCGCGCACGAAATCGGATTTCTTCGCCCCGTGGGCGGCGGTGCGGACGATCAGCCCGGCCTTTCCTTTATAGCTGCGATCGGCCATCTTGCGCAGCCGGTCGCGCTCGGAGCTGCTCAGCCGCCGGCTGACGCCGACCCCCGAGCCCTGCGGCGCGTAGACCAGATAGCGGCCGGCGATCGAGATGTTCATCGAGAGGCGCGCGCCCTTCGACTTCAGCGGGTCCTTGACGACCTGGACGAGGATCTCCTGTCCCGGCTTGATCAGGTCGGTGATCTTGCGACCGCTGCCGCCGCGTCCCCGCTTCGGCGCCTGCTGGCCGTCCGGCAGGACGATCTCGTCGACATGCAGGAAGCCGTTGCGCTCGAGGCCGATGTCGACGAAGGCGGCCTCCATGCCGGCGAGGACGTTGTCGATCTTGCCCTTGTAGATGTTGCCGACGATCGAACGTCGGCTGCGGCGCTCGATGTAGAGCTCCGCCACGTTGCGTTTGCCGCCTTTGGTCTTCGACTCGAGGACGGCTACACGGGTCTCGCCGCGATCGGCGGACACCAGGATGGTTTTCTTCATGTGTTTTGGCTCAGTTCAGATAGGTACGCATGGCCCGGTCCCTTTCAAGGAATCACCGGGCGAACCTGCCTTTCTGGCTGAGGCGCGCTTGCATGTGGATGCTCTGAAGCACTCCCACGGCGAGCAGGGTCGCCAAGACGGACGACCCCCCGTAGCTCATCAACGGCAGGGGGATCCCGGTGATCGGCATGATCCCGAGGTTCATCCCCACGTTGACGAAGACCTGGAAGAGCAGCATGGCGGCGATGCCGCCTGCCACCAGGGTCCCGTACGAGTTCTTCGAGAGCGTCACGATCCGCAGCGCCCGCCAGATCAGCAGGGCGTATAGGGATAGGACGAACGCGGCGCCGACGAATCCATAGCGCTCACCGATCACCGCAAAGATGAAGTCGGTGTGCCGCTCGGGGACGAAGTCGAGCCGCGTCTGGGTGGCCTTGTCGCCCCGGCCGGTCTTCTCCCCGGATCCGATCGCGATCTTGGCCTGGTTCTGCTGGTAGCCCGCGTCGCTCGGGTCGGCGCTCGGATGCGTGAAGGAGGTCAGCCTCTGCTGCTGGTATTCCTTCAACACGGGCGTCCCGATTGCGGGAGCGACCACGATCACGAGTGCGACGAGTGCGGCGAGGGCCGCGCCGATCACCGCGAAGTGCGTCCAGCGGACGCCCCCCACGTACATCACGGCGAGGGTGATGGCCCCGTACACCAGGGAGGTGCCGAGGTCTGGCTGCAAGAAGACGAGCGCAGCCGGGGCGAAGCCGAGTGCCAGGTAGCGCACCGTGCGCTGCCGTGGCGAGCCCCGCCGGGCGCCATCGATGACGAACCCGGCAAGCGCCAGAACCAGCAGGAGCTTGCCCAGCTCCGATGGCTGGAAGCTGAAGAAGGGAAGTTCGAAGGAGCGCCGCGAGCCGCGCGCGGCGAAGCCGAAGACGAAGACGAGCGCGACGCTGACGCAGAGGAAGGTGTAGATGCCGACCCGCAGCTCGCGGAAGCGCGAGTAGTCGATCCGCGCCAGCACGTACATGCCGACCAGGCCGAGCACCGCGTAGATCGCCTGCCGGTTGAGGTAGTAGCTCGGGTCGCCGGGGATGTCGTGCTTGGTCGCCTGGCCGAGCACGAAGACGCTGAAGGCGGCCAGCCCGGCCGCGGCGATGCCCAGCGAGGCGTCCATATAGGGCAGGCCGAGGCGCTCGGCGATGCCCGGTCGCAGGGCGAAGGGCTCGGGCCTCGCTCGTCTGGTTCGCGTCGCGTACATCAGCCCGGGCTGCCCCCGTTGGGGCCGCTTTCGCCACTGCTGTGCTTGCCGAAATAGGCTTCCAGGATCTGCAGCGCGGCCGGAGCCGCCGATTCGGCTCCGAAGCCGCCTTCCTCAATCGTCACCGCCGTCACGATACGCGGATTGGGATACGGGGCGAGCACGATGTACCAGGACTGGTCTTCGTGACCGACGCGCTGCGCGGTGCCGGTCTTGCCCGCGACCGGGGTCGGGAAGCCGCCGAAGATGGCGTACGAGGTGCCGCCGGGCGCCTGCGCCGCCTCGTGCAGCCCTTCGAGGATCACATCGCGGCTTTCCTGTTTGAAGCTGACGCGGCGGCGCGGCTTGGGGGCGAATTCCTTCAGCACCCGGCCGGCCGCGTCGGTGACCTCGAGGCCGACATGCGGGGTGACCACGGTGCCGCCGTTGGCCAGCGTCGCGTAGGCGATCGCCATCTGCAGCGGGTTGGTCTGCAGGTCCCCCTGGCCGGTTGCCAGCTGGATGTTGTCGCCGGCCGACCAGGGTCGTTCTTCGGCCAGCCCTTCGGCGGCGAGCTCGTCGCGCCACTGCTTGGTCGGCAACAGGCCCTCTTCGGCGCCGGGGATGTCGATCCCCGTCGGGCGGGCGATCCCCAGCCTGTGCGCCCAGCGCTGCAGCTGGCCGGTGTCCCACATGTCGTAGCCGAGCGTGTAGAAGAAGACGTCGGAGGAGACCTGGAGCGCCGGCACCAGGGTCAGCGAGCCGTAGGAGGCGCCGCCGGCGTTCTGGAAGCTCTGGCCGCCGACCGTGAACGAGCCGCCGTCTTCGATCACCGAGCTCGGCGTGATCGTGCCGCTTTCCAGAGCCGCCAGGGCGGTTATGAGCTTGAAGGTCGAGCCGGTCGGGTAGAGACCGGCGATCGCCCGGTCGATGATCGGCGCCGCGACCGGGTCGCGGTACAGCGCGTCGACCTGGGCCTGGGTGAGCGTTTTGGTCAGCAGCGAGGGATAGAAGGTCGGGGAGGAGCCGAGCCCGAGGATTTCCCCCGTATGCACGTTCATCGTCACGAAGCCGCCGGGCAGGCCGCGAGCCGCCAATGCCGCTTCGCCGGCTTCCTGCACCGCCGAGTCGATCGAGAGCTTCAGGTTGTCCCCCGGGACCGGCGGCGTAGAGACGAGCTGGCCTTTGCGGGTCGGCTGGCCGAAGGCGTCGACCTGGATCTTCTTGATCCCGGGCCGGCCGCGCAGGAAGTGGTCGTAGGTGTCCTCGACGCCTTCCTGGCCGATCTCGTCGCCCGGCTGCAGGCCGCGGAAGCGCGCTTCCTTCAGCTGTTCCTCGTTTACCTCGTTGACGCTGCCGAGGATGTGGGCGGCGAACGTGCCGTGCGGGTAGCGGCGCACGAACACCCGCTGCACCCCGACCCCCGGGAAGCGGTCCTGGTTCTCTTCCAGGTAGTAGACGAGGTAGTCGCCGACGTCGCGGCGCACGGTGACCGGCGCGCTCGGCGCCAGCAGCAGCTGTTCGTGCAGGGTCTTGCGCAGCCTGTGCGGCGTGGTGTGGATCAGCTTCGCGAGCTGCGCCAGCTCACCGCGGCGTTCAGCTTCCTCGGCGGGCAGCTTGCGCGGGTTGATCTGCAGCGCCAGGCTGGTTCGGTTGGCGACGATGATCCGCCCGTTGCGGTCGAGGATCTCGCCCCGCGGCGCGCTCACCCGGTACTCGCGGGTGCGGTTGTTGTTCGCTTCGGCGAGGTACTTCTCGCCGTTCAGCACCTGCAGGAACCAGAGGCGGAAGAAGAGGATCGCAAAGAGCGCCAGGGCGAAGCCGCCGAAGACGGCGATGCGCAGCGCCAGGCGATTGTTCATCTCCGGGCCGAGCTCATCCGAGCGCCGGTACATCAGGCCCTCCTCGTGCCGAGCACGGTCGGCTGGCGACGGCGCGTCACCTGCGCTGCGTCAACCAGCGCCGGGCGCAGCAGGCGGCGCAGGCCGAAGTAGATCGGCCAGGCCCAGAAGAAGGCGTAGATGCTCTTCAGCACCATGTCGCGGACGATCAGGCCGCTGACCGGGGCGTCGACCCCGAGCATCACCTGGACGACGGCGAAGCCGAGCTCGGCGAGCAGCGTCGCGCCCATGCAGATCAGCGGCGGCAGCAGGGCGCTGTGGATGTCGAAGCGCTCGCGGAAGAGCCCGGCGAGGTAGCCGACGCCGAGCAGGACCAGCGAGCTGCCGCCGAGCGGCGCGACCAGCAGGCAGTCGACGAGGAAGCCGATCGAGAAGCCGGCGACGGCGCCGGTCATGCTGCCGCCGAGCAGGCCGAGCGAGACGACCACCGCGGGCAGGATGTCGACGCTGGTGTGCAGCAGCTCGATCCGCGAGAAGAAGGAGAGCTGCAACAGCACCGCGACTATCGCGACGAGCGCGAGGCGGGCGAAGATCTTCGGCGTGACGATCATCGTGAGTGCCCGGTCAGCACCTGGACCAAGTCCAGATTGGCGATGTCGGCATAGGGTCGCAGGTGGACCTGCTGGCTCGCCTCCTGCTCGACGATCGGGGCGCTGGTCACTTCGCCGACCGGCAGGCCGGGCGGGAACAGCGAGGCGAGCCCCTGGGCGCGCCAGCCCGAGGTGACGACGGCCTGGCCGCGGTGTACGTGCTTGGTCGAGTCGATGAAGTCGAGGATCAGGTCTTCGGGGTCGCCGACGTTGGGCCGGATCACGCCCTGCACGCCGCCGGGCAGCACCTTGGCCGAGACGGCGCTTTCGTGGTCGGTGATCAGCGTCACCTGCGAGGAGCCGCCCTGAGTCGAGGCGACGATGCCGACCAGGCCGTCGCCGCTGATCACCGGGTCGTCTGCCTTCACCCCGTCGCCGGAGCCGACGTCGAGCGTCGCGGTCGAGTTCCAGACCGTGGGAGAGCGACCGATCACCCGCCCGGTGACCGGTTCGTAGGCCGATTCGGCGAGCGGCGGGTCGCGGTCGAGTTCGACCAGCTTGCGCAGCTGGGTGTTTTCGGAGAGCGCCTCCTGCCCGGCTACGGCCTGCTTGCGGGCGCTCGCCAGCTCTTCCTTCAGCTGGCTGTTTTCGCCCTGGGCGGCGAACGTCTTGTCGAACCAGCCGACCATGTCTCGAGCGGGCTTCAGCGCCCGGTCGGCAACCGTCTGCAGCGGGCTGAAGACCGCGCTGACGCCACTCTGCACGCTGCCCGAGCTCTGCCCGTAGGTGACGGTGAGCAGCAGGAAGGAGCCGATGATCAGTAGTGCGAGTACCGCCCTACGGCGGCGTACTTGCTTGCGGTACACGTATAGAGCCTAAGTCTTGTGCTTTATATGAATGGGAGCTAAGCGACACGGGCCTTCCCCGTGGTCATCTTGCTCGCCCGGTGAATCGTCTCGAACTCCTCCAGCGAGATGCCGGAGCCGACGGCCACGCAGGTCAACGGCGACTCTGCCAGCTGACAGGGCATCTGGCACTCGTCGCGGAGGCGCTGTTCGAGGCCTTGCAGCAGCGCGCCTCCTCCGGCAAGGGTAATGCCTCGGTCCATTATGTCCCCAGCGAGCTCCGGCGGCGTGCGGTCGAGCGTGTCCTTGACCGCGTCGACGATGTGAACGATCGTTTCGTCGAGCGCCTCGCGAACCTCGGCCGAGCCGAGCGTGATCGTCTTCGGCAGTCCGGAGACCAGGTCACGGCCGCGGATCTCGACCTCGACCTCCTCGGGCAGCGGCGAGGCCGAGCCCGCCTCGAGCTTGACCTCCTCCGCCGTCTGCGTGCCGATCGCCAGTTTGTAGTGCTGCTTGCAGTGGTGGACGATCGCCTCGTCGAGCTCATCGCCGCCGACCCGGATCGACTGCGAGACAACGATCCCGCCGAGTGAGATCACCGCCACCTCGGTGGTGCCGCCGCCGACGTCGACGATCAGCGAGCCGGTCGGCTCGGCGACCGGCAGGCCGGCCCCGATCGCCGCCGCCATCGGCTCCTCGATCAGGTAGGCCTTGCGGGCGCCGGCCGAGAGGCAGGCCTCCTCGACCGCGCGCTTCTCGACCCCGGTCACGCCCGAGGGCACGCAGACGACGACGCGCGGGTGGGCGAAGCGGTTGGAATGGACCCGTTTGATGAAGTGACGCAGCATCTCTTCGGTCACGTCGAAGTCGGCGATCACGCCGTCCTTGAGCGGCCGGATCGCGGTGATCGTGCCCGGGGTGCGGCCGAGCATCCGCTTCGCCTCGACGCCGACCGCGTGTACCTGGCCGTTGCGCGAGTCGATCGCGACCACCGAGGGCTCCGAGAGCACGATGCCGCGACCGCGCACGTAGACCAGCGTGTTCGCGGTTCCGAGGTCGACCGCCATGTCGCGGCCACCGAGCCCGGTCAGGTAGCTGAAGATGCCCATGTGTGCAATTTGGAGGAAATGACCGCGGAATCATCCCAGATGGCCATAGCGCGCCTGCGAGCTTAATCTGTATCCAATTGACACATCGGCGTACTGAAACCTATAATCAGCAGCGCTGGGGCTATTCAATAACGGCTGAAGGTGGCCTCCCAGCGACATTTGCGAAGCGACGGAACCGCCGGTGCAAGACCGACCAGATTCAAGCGAGGCCGACGAAGAGCGCCGGAAGGTCGTGCAAGATCAGTTGCAGAGGTCGCGGCGACTGGAGAGCGTCGGCCAGCTCGCAGGCGGCATCGCCCACGACTTCAACAACATCCTCGGCGTGATCATGAACTACGCCGAGTTCGTCGCCGACGAGCTGCCGCCCGACTCCAAGGCGCAGGGGGATGTCGAGGAAATCCGCCGCGCCGCCGAGCGCGCCGCCGCGCTGACCCGCCAGCTCTTGATCTTCAGCCGCCGCGAGGTGGTCAAACCGGAAGTGCTCTACCTGCGCCAGGTGGTCGACGACCTGGAGAACCTGCTACGGCGGGCGCTCGGCGAGCGGGTCGAGCTGGAGACCCGCTATGGCCCCGAGCGGCTGCCGATCGAGATCGACCCCGGCCAGCTCGAGCAGGTGCTGGTCAATCTCGCGGTCAACGGCCGCGACGCGATGCCCGAAGGCGGCCGCCTGGTGGTCGAGGTCGATCTCGCCGAGCTCGACGAGGAGTACACCTACATGCACCCCGGCACCGCGCCCGGCCGCTACGTGCTCCTCAAGGTCTCCGACACCGGCGTCGGCATGGACGCCGAGACGGTCGACCGCATCTTCGAGCCCTTCTTCACGACCAAGGACGACGGCACCGGGCTCGGACTGGCGACCGTCTACGGGATCGTCACCGGCGCCGGTGGGCGGCTCGACGTCTACTCGGAGCCGGGGGTCGGGACGACGGTCAAGGTCCACCTGCCGGTCTGCGAGAACGGGCCGGCGATCGCCCGGCCGGCCCTCGGCGCAGCGCCCAAGGGCAAGGGCGAGGTCGTGCTGGTGGTCGAGGATGAGCCCGACGTACGGCGGATGGCCGAACGGATCCTCGGCAAGGGCGGCTACACGGTGGTCGGGACGACCGAAGGGGCGCGGGCGATCGAGCTCTGCCGCGGCGAGGAGCAGCGGGTCGACCTGCTGCTGACCGATGTGATCATGCCCGAGATGCTGGGCACCGAACTGGTCGAGCGGGTGCGAGAGATCCAGCCCGCGATGCGCGTCATCTACATGTCCGGATACAGCCACGAGGTGCTGGCGCCGGAGGCGCTGGCCGAGAACGGCGACAGTGCCTTCATCGAGAAGCCGTTCAGCGGGCGGGCGCTGCTGGGGGTCGTGCGCGAGCTGCTCGACCGGCCGACGGCGCGGGCGCCCGGGTGAGGGATGACTGGGAGCGGGCAAAAGCGGCAACGGCGAGACCGCATCCTGGCGACCGACGACCGGCCCGAGATCCTCCGTCTGATCGAGCGCTCGCTGAGCGGGCGCTACGAGTGCGCCTTTGCCGGGAGCGCCGCCGAGGCGCGCAAGAAGCTCGCGAGCGAGGACTTCGACCTGGCGCTCTGCGACATCCAGATGCCGGGGGATTCGGGGCTCCTGCTGGCCGGCGAAATCACCAAGGAACACCCCGAGACGGCCGTCGTGATGCTGACCGGAGTCGACGATCCGGAGGTCGCCGAACACGCCTTCGCGGTCGGCGCCCATGGCTACCTGGTGAAGCCTTTCTGGTCGGGCCAGCTGCTGATCACGCTCGCCAACGCGCTGCGCCAGCACGCGCTCGAACTGGCCGAGCGGCGGCGCCACGAGGCGCTGCTCGGTTCGGCCGAGGAAAAGACCGAGGCGCTGCGCCATGAGCTGATCGACGCCCAGCGGCGGGCGATCGCCGACCTTCAGGCCTCGCGCCAGGAGACCGTCGAACGGCTGGCGCGGGCGGTCGAGTCGCACGATCTGGAGACCGGCCGGCACGTACACCGGATGGCCTCGGTGGCGGCGCTGCTCGGCTCCCGGCTGGGTCTCGACGCGAAACGGGCGGCGCTGCTGCGCACCGCGGCGCCGATGCACGACGTCGGCAAGATCGCCACCCCCGACGGGGTGCTGCGCAAGCAGGGCGGGCTGACGGCGGAAGAGCGGCGCCTGATGCAGGAGCACACGACGGTCGGGCACGAGATCCTCGCCGGCTCCGACAGCGAGCTGCTGAAGATGGCAGCGGACATCGCCCTCACCCACCACGAGTGGTTCGACGGCAGCGGCTACCCGCAGGGGCTGAAGGGCGAGCAGATCCCGATCGAGGGACGCATCGTCGCCGTCGCCGACGTCTTCGACGCGCTGCTCAGCGACCGTCCCTACCGGCCGGCGATGAGCCTCGACGAGATGACCGCGCTGATCGTCGCCGAGCGCGGCGCCCACTTCGACCCGGCGGTCGTCGACGCCCTGCTCGACAACCTCGACGAGGCGATCCGCCTACGCGGCTGAAGCGCCCTCCAGCAACTCCGGCGCCAGCTCCGCCAGCAACCCCACCGGCAGCCCCACGACATTGGAAACGCTCCCCTCGACCCGCTCGACCAGCGTGGACCCGAGCGTCTGGATCGCGTAACCGCCGGACCGTCCCCGCCACTCGCCAAAAGCCACGTACCGCTCTTTTTCGGCATCGCTGAGCTGCTTGAAGACCACGGTCGTGCTCTCCAGCCCACTCCTCTCTTTGCCGTCGACGAGCACCACGAGCCCGCTCATCACCAGATGAGCTCGACCACTCATGCGATCGAGGTATTCCCGCGCCTCGAGCTCGTCCGCGGGCTTCCCAAGTGCCCTGCCATCGAGAACCACATCGGTGTCGCAGGCGACGACCACCCCGGCCCGCTCCACGGCTCGCGCCTTCATCCGGGCGTTCTCGACCACCTCGAACTCCGGATCGCCACCCGTCAACTCGTCGACCCCGGGAACGACGACGTCGAACTCGATCCCGAGCTTCCGCAGGATCTCCCGCCTCTGCGGAGACCCGGATGCGAGCGTGACCTTCAGGACAGCTCGGGGAACCAGATGCCGATCTCGCGCTCGGCCGACGCGTCGGAATCGGACCCGTGGACCATGTTGAAGGTGACCTCGAGCGCGAAATCGCCGCGGATCG